>UMCI01072528.1_pt1 | contig 9080 bp, 10 predicted proteins | sample 1964211 | NCBI WGS metagenome assembly UMCI01 (sample SAMEA4835966, study PRJEB28245) | human gut metagenome | biome: gut microbiome; material: fecal sample | place: Denmark | collected 2008 | reverse complement strand
TCTGCTCTGCTTTGGCTTTTTCGTTGCGGAGGTAGGCAAGGTCTGTTTTCGGTTGGGTCAATGGCATCACTCCTTATTTCTTGTAATTTCAAAATAACTTGTCACAAACAAGCAATTGCGTCCAATCATATCTAAGAAAGGCACTGGCAGCGCGGGGCAAGGACATATATTATTTTTATTCGATTTATCGCTCCGTCACTTGCAGCACACAGGCGCAATAGCCGGGTTCGGGCTGATAGCAATGGATGGTAAGGTACTTATCTATTTCCGGGCTGTAATCGTGTAAGACTGCAAAGTGTCTGATTTCCGTTCAGGATAATATTTGCTCTATATTGACAAATCGGCATTCCGCGAGTATAATCACCAACAAGTAGAGCGTTACTCTACGAATGAGAGCAGTGTGATAAAACCGGAGTGATGAGATGCCAAGAAACATTGAACGTGATAAGCGCGAAGCTGACCGACGGAAAAATCAGTTGATCGAAGCGGGATTCCGACTGTTCTCTCAGAACGGAATCGAAACTGTCAGCCTGCAAAAAGTGGCAGACGCTGCAAATGTCAGCCCTGCAACGATGTACAAATATTTTCTGACGAAAGAAAAATTGCTCATCGCCATCAGTGCAAAGGTGTGGGATGAAGTATGGCAGGAGGCTCTGGGAGACCCCGGAACCAATCACTTTGAGCATTTTACTGCTTATCAGGGCATTGAGTTTTACGCCGATAGGATGATTGCTTTGTACAAGAACCGTCCGGAAGTACTGCGATTCAGCGGTGAATATAAAACCTATATGAACCGCCGCGGAAATATGGAGGATAAGCAGCTCCGGGAACATCTGGATGTACTCAAACCCATGCAGCTCCTGTTTCATGAAATGTATGAGCGGGCAAAAGTTGATGGCAGCATCCGCACGGATATCCCGGAAGAGGAAATGTTTATCACATCATCTATCACGATGCTGAGCATGGCAGAGCGATACGCACAAGGGCTTGTATGGCTCAATGACCCCAAAGATGACCATACCCAGGAACTGCTTCATCTGAAAGAGATGCTGTTGCTATGGTGCCAGGGAGAAAAAACAGGCGGCGAAGTATAATGCAGGAAAGTGAAGGAGTGCTGTGTATGAGGGTGTCGTTTCGCATTGCACTGGCGGGACAGGTCATTGGTGTTTCGGCGCTGTATGAGCAGACCCGCACCTTTTGCAAAAATTATCTGACCGATGCACCCGCATCGTTTGAAGTCGCAGTCACTCCCGCTGATATTGCGTTTGAACGAGAAAAAAACGACCGGGAAGCTGCGGTGGAAGGACACGCGCCGGGGAACTTCTCCGATGAATATCTGGAAACGCTGGCACTGTACCGCAAAATCGTAGAGCGGCTTTTAGAATGGGACACCCTGCTGTTTCATGGCTCCTGCATCAGCGTGGACAGCAAAGCCTACCTGTTCACCGCCAAAAGCGGCACAGGCAAAAGCACCCACACCCAGCTTTGGAAAAAGCGGTTCGGTGAACGGGCAGTGTTCATCAACGATGACAAGCCCCTGCTGAAAATCAGCGCACAGGGCGTGACTGTTTACGGAACGCCGTGGGACGGCAAGCACCACCGCAGTACCAACACCTCCTGCCCGCTGAAAGCTGTCTGCATCCTGACCCGCAACACAGAAAACTCAATCCAGCGCATCGACAAAAAGGCGGCATTACCCATGCTCTGCCAGCAGAGCTACCGCCCATGTTCCCCGATTGGGGCACAAAAAACGCTGGCTCTGGTGGATCGGCTGGGCAGCAGCGTGCCGCTGTACCGGCTGGGCTGCAACATGGAACCGGAGGCCGCACTTGTAGCTTACCACGGGATGAATCAATAGGAGGAGCACTGCAATGCAAACCATTTTGCCGCCGTCTGGCAATACAATCAAGATCCTTGGCAAGCCGAAACTGGCAGAGCACGGCCTGCGCTGGATGCACTATGTTCTGGCGCAGCCGGTCGAGGGCGGTGTGCTGGTGTTCCACACCCTCACACGGGCGCTGCTGCTGCTCACGCCGGAAGAATATGCCGCGCCGGACACTTTGCCCGACCTGCGGGACGGCTGGTTCCGCGTACCGCAGGAGATGGACGACATGAAATATGCCGACCAGGTGCGGTTTATCCGCCGCACGATATGGAAGGAACCGGAGCATATTACAAGCTATACCATTTTTACTACTACGGACTGCAACGCCCGGTGCTTTTACTGCTATGAGATGGGGCGTTCCCGGATTCCCATGAGCGACGAAACCGCCCATAAGGCGGCGGCTTATATTGCAGCGCATTGCGGCGGCGAAAAGGTCCATCTGCATTGGTTTGGCGGTGAACCGCTTTTTAATAAGCAGGTCATTGACATCATCTGCACCGACCTTGCTGAAAAGGGCATCGTGTACGAATCCATGATGATCTCTAATGGGTATCTGTTTGACGGCGCTACCGTAGAACAAGCGATTTCCCATTGGAAGTTGAAGAGCGTGCAGATCACGCTGGACGGCACGGAGGAAATTTATAACCGCAGCAAGGCGTTTATTTATAAGGATGGCAAAAGCCCCTATCAGGTGGTACTGGCAAATATCCAGCGTTTGCTGGATGCAGGGGTTTCCGTCCATATCCGGCTGAACATGGACGAGCACAACGCCGATAATCTGATGAAACTGGCGGAGGAACTGCACGAGCGGTTTGGCGGCAAAGGTAAATTTTCGGTTTACAGCCATACCTTGTTTGAGTTTGCAGGCAGCAAAACACATATCCGTGCCCAAGAAGAACGGCGTCAGCTCTATCAAAAACAGCAGCAGCTCCGCAAAAAACTGGATGATTACGGAATTGGGGCATCGTACTATTTGCGCCAAAAACTGCGTATCCGGCAATGTATGGCGGATAGCGGTGGTTCCCTTACGATCCTGCCGAACGGGGAACTTGGGCTGTGCGAACATTACAGCGAGGACAACTTTGTGGGAAGCCTTGATGGAAAAGCGTCAGAGCGTTCTGTCATCCAAAGTTTTCGAGAATACTGGGAGCCGGTCGAGGCGTGCAAAACCTGCTTCTATTACCCCGAATGTATTCGTCTGAAAAAGTGTGCTGAACTGAAAGAATGTTTTGAAGAACTGCGGGCGGAGTACAAAGAATACCTGTTAAAGTCCATGCAAAAAACCTACAACGCATGGCTGAAAAAAGAGCAGATCGATGAGGAAGAACCTCACCCGGACTGCTGACTTTTCGCGTGACGCAGCGTAACAGCTGCTTCACATAGAGATTCTCTGCGAAAGGAGGAAAAAAACAATGGAAAAGTATACCAAGGCTCAGATGGAAGTCATTGAGTTCGAGAACGAGGATGTCATCACGACCAGCGGCTGCACCATAGAGGGCTACGGTCCTGGTTTTGGCTCAAACGACCCGAACTACCCCGGTCAAGGTCTTTGATCTCCTGCAGCAGACAGGCCGTTTCGGCGGTCTGCCTTACCCGATTTTCTTTGCCCTGCAAAGGGCGCTGACATAGATTTTTTTCCAAAATGGAAGCGAGGACTTGACTTTATGAAGCAAACAGCGATAATGCTTAGCAAGCAAGCAAGCAAGCAAGCAAGCAAGCAAGCAAGCAAGCAAGATAAATTATGTCCTGAATCCGTTTTGTTTGCAATACTTTCTTTCGCGTGACGCGGTGTAACAGCTGCTTCACATAGAAATTTTCTGCGAAAGGAGGTGTGCAAACATGGAAAAGTATGCAAAGGCTCAGATGGAAGTCATCGAGTTTGAGGCCGAGGACGTTATTACGACCAGCGGCGGCTGCAATGGCGTGAATACCAGCATCAAACCTTGGGAATGTGGTAACGATGACCCCTCCTGTCCAAAGAACTGCTGGGAGTTCGATGTGACTTGATTTCAGAAAGGGGCAGACCGTTTCGGCGGTCTGCCTTTTCTTGAAAAACACCGTTCCAAGAAAGGACGATTTGAGATATGAAACTGAAAGATACATTTGTCACACAGGAAATGGATGGCGAGCAGGTGATGGTGGAAGCGGACGGCGGCTTTGCCGGTATGGTGCGCAGCAATGCCACCGCCGCCTTTATCATCGACCAGCTCAAAACCGAAACCACCAAGGAAGCCATTCTGGATGCCATGGAGAAAAAATACGATGCCCCCCGCGCTGTGATGGCTGAGGATGTGGATATGGTCATCAACAACCTGAAAAAAATCGGTGCGCTGGAGAATTGACAGATGGGACGTGCACAGCTGGAAGAACTGAAAAAGCATGGAGTCTACCTGAGCACACCGCGCGGCATCAGCATGAATCCGATGCTGTACCAGAACGACAGCATTGCCGAAGTTCATGCCATCACACAACCCCCCAAGCGGTATGATGTTGTTCTATATATCCGTGGAAAAGAACAGGGTGTCATCCACCGCGTTTTACATTTCAAGAATGGCGTGTATATCATCAATGGGGATAACTGCTGGCAAAAAGAATATGTTCAGCCATCCCAGATTTATGGCATCGTCACACGGTTTTATCGGCACGGTGTATGGCATGACGTGACGGAGTGGAGATACCGCCTCTATTCGCATCTCTGGGCAGACTTTTTCTTTCTCCGCAGACCGCTTTTATACGGGAGAGACAAATGGAAGTCGCTAAAACGAAAACTGCACCGATGAAACAGAAACATACCCTGCAATGGCTCAGCGCCGTCACCGGCTGTGCCAAAGGGCTGGTAGGGCTGCTGGTAGTGGTGCAGACCGTGCTGAGCGTTTCCAGCATCGCCTTTGCGTTCGTGCTGCGGCGCATCATCAACATGGCCGTGGACGGGGTGCAGGGCGGTTTTTGGGCATCGCTGGCGCTGCTGGTGGGCATCCTGCTGGGGCAGATCGTGTTGAGCGCGGCGGGTCGCTTTTTGAGTGAGTACACCAGCGCCGCCGTGGAAAACCGCTTCAAGCACCGGCTCTTCTCCGTCCTGCTTACCGGTGATTATGCATCGGTCGCGGCGGTGCACTCCGGCGAGTGGATGAACCGCCTGACCTCGGATACCACCGTGGTAGCGGGCGGCGTGACCCAGATCGTGCCCGGGGTGATCGGAATGCTGGTACGCTTGCTGGGCGCAGTGACCGCTATTTTGTGGCTCGAGCCGCGTTTTTTGTACATCCTTCTCCCCGGCGGCGCGGCCATGATGCTGCTGACCTATGCGTTCCGCAAGATATTGAAACGACTGCACAAGAAGATTCAAGAAACAGACGGCGCCCTGCGGGTCTTTTTGCAGGAGCGGCTGGAAAGCCTGCTCATCGTGCGCACCTTTGCAAAGGAACAACAGACTGCAACGCAGGCGGCAAGCCTGATGGAACAGCACAAGGCTGCGCGGATGAAGCGCAGCAACTTTTCCAACCTGTGCAACATCGGGTTTGCCGGGGCGATGAACGGCGCATATCTGCTGGGCATCGGCTTTTGCGGCTACGGCATCCTGACTGGTACCATGAGCTACGGCAACCTGATGGCCATTATGCAGCTGGTGGGGCAGGTGCAAAACCCATTTGCCAACCTGACGGGGTATCTGCCGCGGTATTATTCCATGCTGGCCAGCGCCGAGCGCCTGATGGAAGCTGAAGCGTTTGCACCGGACAGCGAGCACCCGCTTGCAGAGGAAGAAACGCTGGAGTTCTATCGCACCAAGCTGACGGCACTCCGGCTGGAGCACGCCAGCTTTACCTATCAGCCGCCTGTCCGCGCAGAGGAAGAACAGCCGCCCATGCCGGTGGTGCTGAAGGACATTGACCTGACCATCCGCAAGGGCGAGTACATCGCGTTCACCGGGCCGTCCGGCTGCGGCAAAAGCACGGTGCTGAAATTGCTGATGTGCCTTTACCCGCTGGATGCCGGCTCACGCACGCTGGAAACCACCAGCGGCACACAGCCGCTGACGGCGGCGTGGCGCAGCCTGTTTGCCTATGTGCCGCAGGGCAATCAGCTGCTTTCCGGTACGATCCGGGATATCGTTTCCTTTGGCGACCCGTGCAAAGCACAGGATGATGCCGGCATCCTCCGTGCCCTGCGCATTGCCTGCGCAGAGGATTTTGTGCAGAAGCTGGAAAAAGGGCTGGATACCACGCTGGGCGAACACGGACAGGGGCTTTCTGAAGGGCAGATGCAGCGCATCGCCATTGCCCGGGCCGTGTTCTCAGAGCATCCCATTCTGATGCTGGACGAGGCCACCAGTGCCTTGGACGAAGCAACTGCGCAGCAGTTGTTGGAAAATCTGCGCCGTATGACTGATAAAACGGTGCTAATGGTCACGCACCGCGCAGATCAGACCGAATTTTTTGACAGGGAGCTATCTTTTTCCAAAGATGGCATCCGACAGAAAAACAAAATAGGATAGCATTATGAAATTTTGGAAAAGCAAGACCTTTGCGGTTGGTGTGATCATTGTTTGTTCTGCGCTCCTGATTGGACTGTCATGGATGAACCGTCAGCAGGAACGGCGGAGACTGGCACAGCTGCGTGCATTACAGCAGCAGGCCGCCCCTTATGAACAGGAGATCCGAGAGATCCAATCCGAATTGGACAAGCGGGAGAAGGCAATTTCCACCAACACGGATATATCCGGTGTGGTTCCCTGCTTCAGGATATCTTCTGCGAAGGATATTGAGGTTGTAAAGGAATTGAGTGCAGGCCATGCCTTTACCCCGACGATCCTGCTGAATTGCTCGCTGGATAAAGAGGTTCTGCGGGATATCATCAAAGCAGCTGCTGCAGAAAATTTTGATTTTGTTCTGTTTATTCGTTCCATGCAGGATGATACGCTGGACACCGTAGCGGAAGTTCAGGAAATGATCGCAGAATACACTCCAGTATGGCAGCCTGTTGTTCTTTTGCGGAATCCAGAGGATACAGATGCAAATCGGGCGTTGTTGGCACAGCGCGGATACCAGACGTTGTTCCGATACCGTACCGAACTGGACGATGGAACACAGGACGAGATACTTTATCTTCCGTATGGGTTTATTCTTGCCACGACCTCCAGCAGCCGTTTGACAACTACGCTGGTTTCTGCGCACACCAGCATGGCAATTTGTTTTGACCTTGATAACCTGCACGATAATACGTTGGCAGAAAAGGACATTACAGATTATCTGAATGTGTTGGATGAATATGTATCCGAAAAGAAGCTGGAATATCGTGATGCTGATACAGCCTTTTTGGTTCTGGCACAAAAAGAAGGACGGACGGAACGTGCCAAAGCAGAATTTGACCGCTATGAACAACAGCAGAAAGCACAGATCAAAGAACTGCGGGATATTGTCAGCGAGATTTACAGCCATCAAGATGAATATTGAGGAACCGCAAAATGAGTACAATGACTAAAACAAGTGAGCACCTGCTTTATTTGATGGCGTGTGCGCTCCAAGGTGTTTCTGCGCGAGAAGAAGTTTTGGCTGATGCGGATCTGAAGCAGCTTCTGATTATGGCAAGAAAGCATTCGGTCGCTTCCATGGTATGCATGGCATTGGAGAAAACCGCGATTTTTGCAAATGCCGATGAAGCCACAAAGAAGCAATGGATTGATGCCAAAAATAAGGCGATCCGCAAAAATATGCTGCTGGATGCCGAACGTAAGACCATTTTGCATGAGTTGGAAACACAAGGCATCTGGTATATGCCCCTGAAAGGCAGCATTCTGAAAGACTGGTACCCGAAGCCCGGAATGCGGGAGATGGCAGACAACGACATTTTGTTTGACCCTTCCGGACGCGAACAGGTGCGGGAGATTTTTCAAAACCGGGGCTACAAGACTGTTTCTTTCAGGAAGGGCAATCACGATGTATACGAAAAAGCGCCCATTTATAATTTTGAAATGCACGTTTCCCTGTTTCACGGGACGTATAAGGAATTGACTGAGCAGTATAAGAATGTAAAAGAACGCTTACTGCCGGTAGATGGAACAGCATATCAGTTTGCCTTTACGCCGGAAGATTTTTATGTATTTGTCCTCGCACACGCACACAAGCATTACAGTCACAGTGGAACAGGTGTCCGCACACTGGCCGATCTTTATGTGATGGGTCGGCATCTGGGCGACATCATGGATCGGGACGAAGTGGAACAAAAGCTGACGCAGCTTGGAATCGCAGAATACGAGCAGCACAGCCGTGTGCTGGCAGAAAAGCTGTTTTCTGCCGTTCGGCCTCTGGCAGAGACCGAACTGACTGAGGATGAAAAGGAAATGCTGCTGTACTATTGTGATGCGACCACTTACGGAACAGTCGGTAACAGCGTTAACAATCGTCTGCATGAGCTTCAGGAAGACTCAGAAGACATCACACGCTGGACAAAGTTAAAATATTGCTGTGTACGGCTTTTTCCCGGAAGAGAATTTTGCAAATATGCGTATCCGTTCGTCTATAAGCATCCGTGGACGATGCCATTTTTCTGGGTGTGGCGAATCGTGGATAAAGGTATTACACATAGAAGAAAAGTAAAACAAGAGTTAAAAGCTTTGAAAGCAGTCAGCAAAAGATAATTCTGTATAGAGTATCGTTGTCGGCAGTAGCATAGGCATGATATAAAGAACACCCGTGCACCCTCCTTCTGTGTATCATTCTTTTTATGCGCGGGCAACCAAGACGGATGCCCGTGTTTTTTTCGCCGCTTCAATGCTCTTTGTCTGGATGAGTAGCCATCGCTGCTCTAAAAGTTCCGCATAATTGCATACAGGTATGTAAAACGGGCAAAGCATCCCTCCTGACGCTTTGCCCGTTGTTCTTTATTCTACCATAGCAGATCGGTTATCGCTCTCAAGATGCCCGCACAGGCTGGATAGCCAGCGCAGCACCCCTGACCTGATACGTCACCCCGCCAGCTTCGCCCCTTGCTTTCCGCTGGCACACCTCCGGGTGCTGCGCTGCAAGGGCATCAAGCTGCTTCTGCAAGGCGGGATTCAGCGTAAATACGCTGCTTGTTCCGTCCTCGCTGGCGTAGATCATAGTTTCCAGCTTAAACATCGTCAATCAGTTCTTCCCCCTCGTATTCGTCAAAGATGGTCGGCCCCCAGTCCTCGTCCTCCTCGATGTCCCGTGACATT
>UMCI01074669.1_pt1 | contig 9204 bp, 6 predicted proteins | sample 1964211 | NCBI WGS metagenome assembly UMCI01 (sample SAMEA4835966, study PRJEB28245) | human gut metagenome | biome: gut microbiome; material: fecal sample | place: Denmark | collected 2008 | reverse complement strand
CGCCGAGCAGGCCGAGGCCACGGCCAGCTCCAACTACAGCTACTGGGGCAGCACCTTCCGTGCTTTCTTCAAAAACAAGGTAGCCGTGACCCTGCTCATCGCGCTGGTGGCCGTGGTGGCCTTTGCCTTTCTCCAGCCTTATCTGCCGGGGCAGGCGGACCCCAACCTCTGCGCCGTGGACCCCGTCACCGGCATCCAGTACCGCAACATCGCTCCCGGGCAGGACGGCTTTATCTGGGGTTCCAACTCCATCGGGCAGGACCTGTGGGCCCGCATCTGGGCCGGTGCCCGCACCAGCCTGACCATTGCCTTTTTCGTGGCTCTCATCGAAGCCGTGGTGGGCATCACTGCCGGTGTGCTGTGGGGCTATGTGCGCGGGCTGGATTTTCTGTTCACGGAGCTGTACAACATCTTTGACAACATTCCCACCGCCATTGTGCTGATCCTCATCTCCTATGTGGCCTCCCCCAGCATCTGGACCATGATCCTGGGCATGTCCATCAAGGGCTGGATCGAGATGGCGCGGTTCATCCGCAACCAGATCCTCATCATCCGTGACCGTGACTACAACGTTGCCTCCCGCTGCATCGGCACCCCCACGGTGCGCATCGTGCTGCGCAACCTGCTGCCGTATCTGGTGTCGGTGATCATGCTGCGCATGGCCCTCACCATTCCGGAAGCCATCGGCAACGAGGTGTTCATCACCTACATCGGCCTGGGCCTCTCGGTGGAGACGCCCTCGCTGGGCAATCTGGTCAACGACGGCCGCAAGGTGATGATGCAGGCCGGTCTGCGCTACCAGCTGCTCTACCCCACCCTGATTCTGAGCTTTGTCACCATTGCGTTCTATCTGATCGGCAACGCGTTCTCGGACGCCGCCGACCCGAAGAACCACCTGCAGTAAGGAGGAATGCATGATGAACGAAAATGACTGCATCCTCTCGGTGCGGGGGCTGGATATCCGGTTCAACCTGCGCGGCCGGGTGCTGCACGCCATCCGCGGCATCGACCTGGACCTGTACCGGGGTGAAGCGCTGGCCGTCGTGGGCGAGTCCGGCTCCGGCAAGAGCGTGTTCACCAAGAGTTTCATGGGCCTGTTGGACACCAATGGCTCCATCACCGGCGGCACCATCGACTACTGCCCTACCCCCGGCGCAGAGCCGGTGCGCCTGTCCGGCCTGAAAACCGAGAAGGACTGGCTGCGCATCCGGGGCCGCGAAATTGCCATGATCATGCAGGACCCCATGACCAGCCTGAACCCGCTGAAAACCATCGGCGACCAGATTTTGGAGGCCGTGACCCTGCATCAGGGCCTGAAGGGCACCGAGGCCAGGGCCAGAACACTGGAATACCTGCGGGACGTGGGCATCTCTGACCCGGAAGTGCGTTTTAAGCAGTACCCCCACGAGTTCTCCGGCGGCATGCGTCAGCGCGTGGTGATCGCCATTGCGGTGGCCTGCAGCCCGAAGATCCTGATCTGTGACGAGCCCACCACCGCGCTGGATGTGACCATTCAGGCTCAGATTTTGCAGCTGCTCAAGGAGCTGCGGGCCAAGTACCACCTGACCATCGTCATGATCACCCACGACCTGGGCGTCGTGGCCAACATTGCCGACCGGGTGGCCGTGATGTACGCCGGCGACATCGTAGAGATCGGCACCGCCGACGAGATCTACTATGACCCCCGCCACCCCTACACCTGGGCTCTGCTGTCCAGCATGCCCCAGATGGGCATAAAAGGCGAGGACCTGTTCAACATCGTGGGCACCCCGCCCAACCTCTTTGCCGAGATCCGCGGCGACGCCTTTGCGCCCCGCAACCCGCAGGCACTGAAGATCGACTATGTCAAGCGCCCGCCGTACTTTGAAGTTTCGCCCACCCACAAGGCCAAGACCTGGCTGCTGGACCCCCGGGCACCCCACATCGAGCCGCCTGCTGCGGTGAAAAAACTGCAAAAGGAGGGCTTGTAAGATGGCCGAGGAAAAAGAAGTCCTTCTGGAAGTGAAGGACCTGAATGTGACCTACGGCTCCGGCCGCAAGGCCTTTGCCGCCGTGCAGAACGCCAATTTCCAGATCTACAAGGGCGAGACCTTTGGTCTGGTGGGCGAGTCCGGCTCCGGCAAGACCACCATCGGCCGGGCCATCCTGCGCATTCTGCCCACCTCTGGCGGTGAGATCCTGTACAAGGGCCAGAAGATCAACGGCAAAATCCCGCGTGCGCTGGACAAGCAGATTACCCGTGAGATCCAGATGATCTTTCAGGACCCGCAGTCCTCGCTGAACGAGCGCGCCAAGGTGAGTTACATCGTGGGCGAGGGCCTGCAGAACGTGCGGCCCGACCTCTCCGCCGCCCAGCGGGAAGAAAAAGTGCGGCAGGCTCTGCTGGACGTGGGCCTGCTGCCGGAATTTGCTTCCCGCTTTCCCCACGAATTTTCCGGCGGCCAGCGGCAGCGCATCGGCATTGCCCGTGCCCTGATCGTGGAGCCGGAATTCATCGTGGCCGATGAGCCCATCAGCGCACTGGATATGTCCATCCGCGCCCAGGTGCTCAACCTGCTGCGCCGCCTGCAGAAGGAGCGCGGCATCACCTACCTGTTCATCGCCCATGATCTCTCGGTGATGCGCTACATTTCGGACCGCATCGCAGTCATCCACAAGGGCAGCATCGTGGAACTGGCCGACGCGGAGGAGCTGGTGGCCCACCCCCTGCACCCCTACACCCGCAGCCTGCTGTCTGCCATCCCCATGCCGGACCCCCGCCGGGAGCGCAATAAAAAGCTGTTGGTGTACGACCCCGCCATGCACGATTATTCCACCGAAGCGCCCCAGTGGCGGCAGCTGCGGCCCCAGCACTGGGTGCTGTGCAGTACGGCTGAAGCAGAGGCCTGGCTGGGCAACAACTAAGTTCCTTTGCCGCAAGCAGCTTTTTCCCAGATTTCAAGAGACAAAGCCATCGTTGTTTTGTCTCTTTTTTACTTCTCACAGTTTGTTCATTGACTTTCCAACTGTTGTCCACTACAATACAGGAAGGGCCGTGTGCCCTGGCCTGTTTGGCCCGGAGCCCGGAGCTTTGGTCTGCCGGGCCTGGAGAAAGTATAAAAAAGAAGAAGAACGAATCATAAAAGAAAGGGTTTGATCCTATGTCGACTGCAGCACATGAGGCGGTTTACGCATCCGTCGCAAAGCCCTGGCTGAAGTATTACGACGCCAGCTTTATTGGCCAGCCCCTGCCGGACTGCACCACTTTTGAGTACCTGTACCAGCAGAACAAGCAGCACCTGAACGAGCCTGCTCTGGAGTACTTTGGCCGCAAGATCACCTATGCCGATCTTTTTGTCAACATCAAAAAGACCGCTGCCGCCTTCCGTGCCATTGGCCTGAAGAGGGACGACATTGCCACGGTGGTCAGCATCATGACCCCGGAGATCATCTACGCTTTCTACGCTGCGGACCTGATCGGTGCCACCTTGAACCTGGTGGACCCCCGGTACAGCGTGGAGGGCATCCACGACTACATCGCTGAGGTGGACTCTCACCTGCTGATCTGCCTGAACGTGACCTACGACCGCTGTGTCCAGGCTGCCAAGCGCACCCATGTGGAGCGCATTCTGGTGGTGTCTCCTGCCGACTCGTTGTCCCTGCCTATGGCCATGGGCTACAAGCTGAAGAACCCGGATAAGAATCACTACTCCTCCAACGTCATCCACTGGAAGGACTTTATTGCCGGGGGTCAGGGCCAGAGCACCGCAGCAGACCCGGTGGATCCCATGGACCATGCCTGCGTCGTGGTCCACACCGGCGGCACCACTGGTTCCCCCAAGGGCGTGATGCTCACGGACCGGAACTTCAACACCATTGCCAAGCAGTTCAAGACCTACGAGTTCCTGTGCCACCGGGGCCAGACCCTTATGAACATCATGCCCCCCTTTATTGCCTATGGCTTTGCCTGCGGCATCCATCTGCCCCTGACCCTGGGCATCAAGGTGGTCATTATCCCCAATGCGGACGCCTCCAAGCTGGGCAGTCTGGTACTGAAGTATAAGCCTCAGCACATGTTCGGTGTGCCCACCCATTATCAGCAGCTGGCCACCGACCCCCGGCTGAAAAACAAGGACCTGTCCTTTATCCGGATGTACGCCGCCGGCGGCGACGCCATCTCGGTGGGTGCTGAGGAGAACGTCAACGAGTTCCTGGCTGCCCATAACGTGGAGTTTCCCATGGCCAAGGGCTATGGCATGACCGAGGTCTCCTCTGCCGCCACCGCCGCTGCCGCCTCCATCACCAAGCCCGGCAGTGCCGGTATCCCCCTGGTGGACACCATCGTCTCTGTGTTTGAGCCCGGTACCACCAAGGAGCTGCCCATCGGGGAACAGGGCGAGATCTGCATCTGCAGTGAGTCCATCATGAAGGGTTACTACCACAAGCCGAAGGAGACCGCCGCCGTCAAGCAGGTCCACCCGGACGGCCGCACCTGGGTGCACACCGGGGACGTGGGCTATATCGACGAGGATGGCTTTGTGTTTGTGGGTTCCCGGATCAAACGGCTGATCATCCGCCCCGACGGTTTCAAGGTGTTCCCCTCCATGATCGAGAACGCCATCAGCCATCACCCTGCCGTGCGGCAGTGCTCGGTGGTGGGCTGCGTAGCCAAGGACCACCCCCAGGGCCGCCTGCCCTTTGTGTTCGTGGTGCTGGACCCTGCTGCCGCTGACAAAAAGCGTCAGATCCTGCGAGAGCTGCGGCAGCTCTGTGTGGAGGAACTGCCGGAGTATGTGCAGCCGGTAGCCTACAAGTTCATCAGCGAGATGCCCCTGACCCCTGTGGGCAAGGTGGATTACCGCAAGCTGGAGGAGCAGATCAGCCCCCGGGATTATTAAAGTTTGCCTATTACGGTCGTGCCTTGTGCACGGCCGTTTTTGATTTATCCGTCATTTTTTAAAAAACGTGCCTTGACATTGCCCGGTTCTCTTTTTATGATAGAAGAAAACCCCATTGGTCAAAAAGGAGGAGCATTATGAGAAAACGCCTTGTCAGCCTGCTGCTGACCCTGGCTCTGCTGGTGCTGCCGGTGGTCTCTGCCGGGGCTGCCCAGCCAGACCCCACCCTGGTGCAGACCCAGACGGAAACTGCGGAAGCAGCCCAGCACCAGTATTCCTACATTGCCCTGGGCGACAGCATCGTAGCCGGCATCGGCCTGCCGGATGCGGTCTACCAGCGGAACGGCCGGTACTACGATGTGTCCGGCAACTACCAGGGCTACTCTAAGGATTGCTATGTGGCCCGGGTGGCCGAGGGCCTGGGCCTGAGCCGGGATCAGACCGCCAACTACGGAATGCCTGCCCTGATGAGCGGCGACCTGCTGGAGCTGGTACGGACAGGCTCCTGCCAGAGTGCCAGCATCAATTTCTCTCTGCCTGACCTGCGCCAGGAGCTGAAGCACGCTGAGATCATTACGGTGGAGATCGGTGCCAATGACGTGCTGGTGCCCATCATGTACGGCGTTGCCGCTGCCATGGGGGGCCCCCAGGTCTTTGAGGCCCTGCTGCCTATGCTGGAGGGAGACTTCCGCCAGATGGATGCCTCCTCCTTTGCCGCCCTCCGGGAGAACCTGGACTCTTTGAACATCACCGCCCAGCAGCGCAAGGCCCTGCTGCAGCTGCTGAGCAGCGGCGTTGCCGACATTTGCGCCCAGAGCCAGGCCACCACCCTGGCCAACATCGAGGCCCTGCTGCAGGAGCTGAAGGCTCTGAACCCCAACGCCCAGATCGTTCTGGTGGGGTACTACAATCCCCTGCCCCTGCTGCCGGCCCCTGCCAACCCCTTTGTCAAGCACTTCCGTACCCTGAGCCGCTCGGTGCAAAAGCTGGCCCAGCAGTATGACGCAGCCTTTGCTCCTGCAACCTACACGGTGGTGGCCAACGACGCTCACCCCACGGTATGCGGCCACAAGTACTTGGCCCGCCAGATCCTGAAAGCTCTGGAAAAGTGATCCTTTTCTGAGCTTGCGATACAAGGAGGTTCTTTATGAAAAAACGCATTCTCAGCCTGCTGCTGGCAGCCGCCATGCTGGTGCTGCTGGCTGTGCCCGCCTTTGCGGAGGACGAGCACGCTTATACCTATGTGGCCCTGGGCGACAGCATCACCACCGGTGTGGGCCTGAAGGACGCCCACTTTTCCAGCACCGCCAAGAGCTATGATGTGCAGGAAAACTACCATGGTTACTCCAAAGACTGCTATGTGGCCCGGGTGGCCGACGCCCTGGGCCTGGACCGGGACCATGCCGTGAACTACGGGATGCCTGCTGCCATGAGCAGCAACATCCTGGACCTGGTCAGGACCGGCTCCACCGCCTCCGGTGTCGCCTACTACGACCTGCCTACCCTGCGGCAGGAGCTGGCAGACGCCGACCTGATCACCCTGCTCATCGGCTCCAACGACACTGTGCTGCAGCTCATGGGGGCCATGGGCAGAGCCACCAACGGCAAGGCCACCAAACTACTGATTCCCCTGCTGACGGGCACCATGCGGGAGCTGAATCTCCAGACCCTCCAGACCCTGAGAAAGGGCCTGGAAAACCTGGACCTGACCCCGGAAGAGCTGAAGGCCGCCCTGAAGCTGCTGGATTCCGGCATGGAGGAGATCTGTGACCAGACCCGGGACCAGACCGTGGCCAACGTGGAACAGATCCTCCAGGAGCTGAGAGCCCTGAACCCTGACGCCCAGATCATTCTGGTGGGTTACTACAACCCCCTGCCCTTCCTGCCCACCTACGGCAGACACTTCCGCCTGCTGAACCGCTCCGTCAAGGCCCTGGCCCAGCAGTACGGCGCAGACTATGTATCCATCCCCTATACCTCCATTGCCAACGACGGTCACCCCACGGTGTGCGGTCACAAGTACATCGCTCGCCAGATCCTGAAGGCCGTCCGCAAGTAAACGTTTCGTTTTTTCAAGGCCCTGCCTGTCCGGCAGGGTCTTTTTGCTTTCCTGCGTTTATTTCCGGCATTCAGCTTCAAAAGATTCTGTTTTGACAACTTTTTCCTGCGATTTTCCACGTTTTGTCAATTGACATTTCCCCTTCATTTCCTTATCATGGAAGCAGTTCCGCAGCCTTGAGATGTTGCGGGGAAAGAGGGAATGATGACCATGAAAACAAAACGCATTGCAAGCCTGCTGGTTTCCGCCGGGCTGCTGCTTTCCATGGCGGTGCCGGCCTTTGCTGCCCAGGCTCCGCTGGCCCCTGAGGCCGACACCCTGCCTGCCGCTGTCCAGGAGACCGAACCGGAGGAAAAAACAGAGCCGGAAGCATCTTCTGCCCCGGAAACTGAGCCGGAAGAAGCCCCTACAGAGACCACTCAGGCCCAGGAGACTACCAAAGCCTCCCAAACCGCTGAAACGGCCCAGAAGGCCCCTGCTAAGGACTTTTTGTATGTCGCCATCGGTGACAGCGTGACTGCCGGTGTGGGCCTGAGCGGCCTGCAGTACAAGCTGGTCCAGAACGGCTTCGATATGTCCGGCAATTACAAAGGCTACGATGGCCAGTGCTTTGTGGGCTATGTAGCCGACCAGCTGGGCCTGGATCGTGACCACGCCATCAACCTGGGCCTGCCCGCCGTGATGACCAAGGACCTGGCAGACCTGATCGAGACTGGTGCCATGCCGGCCATGAACCATTATTCCGGCGTGCAGTATACCTCGGTGCCGGAGCTGAAAGAATATATCCAGAAAGCGGACCTCATCACCTTGCAGATCGGTGCCAACGACGCCCTGATCCGCACCATCGTGGCCCTGGGTGAGGCTACCAACTGGAAAAGTGAAAAGCTGGCCAACAGCATGGTCACCGGAATGTTCCGCAACCTGACCCCGGACAACATCGACTACTTTATGGACTGCCTGAAGCAGCTGACCCTGACCCCCTCGGAGTTCCGTGCCGTGATGCATCTGCTGACCACCGGCATGGGCCAGATCTGCACCTCCACCTACGCCGATACTGTGACCCAGCTGGAGCGTGTGATGAAGGACCTGCGTGAGCTGAACCCAGAGGCCCAGATCCTGGTACTGAGCTACAATAACCCGGTGCCCCTGATGCCCTCCTGGAGCCGCCACTTCCGTCGGCTGAACACCGCCGCAGCCAAGCTGGCCGCCCAGTATGATGTGACCTATGTGCCCATCCCCTATACCCGCACCGCCAACGACGGCCACCCCACCGTTTCCGGCCACAAGTACATTGGCCGCCAGATCCTCAAAGCCGTCAATTACTGATCCATAAACATGCAGCAAAAAAGGGCCTGTCTCACAAGAGACAGGCCCTTTTCGTTGGGTTGCAGTTTGTTTTCTCAGCTCAGGCGGCCGCTTTCTACCGAGTAGGTCACATCGGCGGCAGCCATAGTGGACTTGCGGTGGGAGACCAGCAGCACCGTCTTGTCCCGGCACTCGGCCCGCACCGCCTTGAGGATCACGCCCTCGTTCAGGCTGTCAAGGTTGGAGGTAGGCTCGTCCAGCAGCAGGAAGGGTGCATCGTGCAGGAATGCCCGCGCCACACCGATGCGCTGCCGCTCGCCGCCGGACAAGGCCCCGCCCAGCTCACCCACGGAGGTGTCATACCCCTTGGGCAGGCTGCGGATAAAGCCGTCCAGTGCAGCCTTTTTGCAGGCCGCTTCCACTTCTTCGCGGGTGGCATTCTTTTTAGCGATGCGGATGTTGTTCTCGATGGTGTCGTTGAACAGCTCCGTCTCCTGGGTCACAAGGCTCTCCTGTGCCCGCAAAGTGGTCGTGTTCACCCGGCGGATGTCCTCCTCGCCAAAGCGGATGGTGCCGGTGTTTACATCCCAGAAACGCATGAGCAGCCGCAGGAAGGTGGACTTGCCGCTGCCGGAACGGCCGGTGATGCCCACGATCTTTTTTTCCGGGATGGTCAGGCTCAGGTCGTGCAGCACCTCTTCGTCCGCATAGGAGAAGCTCACATGCTCCGCCTGCGCCCCCGCAAAGGCCGTGTGGGCACCATCGGTCACGTCGGCGGTCACAGGCTCTTCGTCCAGCAGGTCCAGCACACGGTCGGCGCTGGCAAACACCTGGGTCAGGCTGGCACCAAGGTTGGCCAGTGCCACCACCGGACCAAAAGAGCTCAGAGCCGACAGGGTGCAGATGAGCACCCCTTCCTCGCCCATCTGCCCGTTCCGGTACAGCTGCAGGCTCACTCCCAGC
>UMCI01056935.1_pt1 | contig 9279 bp, 9 predicted proteins | sample 1964211 | NCBI WGS metagenome assembly UMCI01 (sample SAMEA4835966, study PRJEB28245) | human gut metagenome | biome: gut microbiome; material: fecal sample | place: Denmark | collected 2008 | reverse complement strand
ACGACTTTCCCAAAACCTTCACAATAATAGGTCTTGACAAAAGTAGCTCCGTTCTCTGCACAAATACGGGCAGCCGTAGAGAAATAACGGGCATCACGAGCCATCTCTTTTCCCACAGCCGTCACTCCCATGGTAGGTATACCGTATTTATAGCCGTAGTCTGCCGTTCTGACCAGGTTCTCGATAGTCTTCGCTTCATAAGTTCCACCGACAGACACCATCACCGCTAAAGCCGAAGCGTTGAGCCGGATAGCATCCTGAATATCCAACACACATTCGTTGTTCAACTCGGTCAAAACAGAAGTACCGGCAGAATAACGCAGACAAACCGCTTTATTACTATCGGCAGGAACCACCGAACGCAAAGATCCCCGCGAACACATAATCGAGTCGGCATACGGGATCAAGGGGACTATGCCCAAATCAAGGCGTTCCAAACCCGAGGTAGGCCCCATGATATAACCATGATCGAAAGCAAGCATCACCGTGTGGCCTGATTTTACATTAAAAATCCGGGACATCCGGTCTTTGATTCCCCAATCACAATTGTCGATACCTTTCAAAAAGAAAGTCTGGTGTTGCACAGGAATTCCAATCCCGTAATCTTTATCTTTATTTTCTAAAATTCCGTCTAAATCTGCCATTTCAAAAATAGTAAAAGGTTAAAAGTAAAAGGTTATTCAAGTCCCTGGTAAAAAGATTCGAAGAGACAAGCCCAGGAGGTTGCTCCGGCATCGGCAAAACCGACCGACCGTTCGCCCAGGTTACGGGCACGGCCGAAATTAGCTTTCATATTCACAGTTGCTTCGGCCCCTTTCAAGGCAGCTTCCGCTCCCGCCTTCAACAGCTCCTTCACATCTTCGGAATCACAGCTCTCGATTGCTACGACAGCCGGCACCAAAGCATCCATCATCGTTTTATCTCCAAGTTTTGCCTTCGTCTGTTCTTCGACTCCGGTCAGACCTCCCCGGAACATTACTTTTACCTGAGCGGCATTCAATTCATCCGTCACCCCGAGCGGTTCCAAGGCTTCGCCCATCCCCATAAATAAAGCACCTAACAGGGTACTGGTGGATCCGCTGGTTTTCATCATCACGCCCATCCCCATATCGTTCAGCATAGCCGGAAATTCGGTACCTTGCTGCGCATCTCCGGCGATAATCGTCAAAGCGGTTACGATAGCCGTTCCGTGGTCACCGTCCCCGGCTATAGCATCCAGCTTAGAGAATTCCTCTTCCCTGGCTTTTACATTCGCCAGGGAGAGATTCATCATGCTTTTAAAGTTATCTATTGTTAGTTTCATTTTGCTATAAGTCTTAATTCGAGATCTTTTTACTTCCCTACTGTCGTCCAATAAGGAGCATTTGCCATATGGTTTTTCAGATAATCGATATGATCATCGTCCATCTTTGCCAGGATCATCTGAAAACCGGATTGTTCCTGTACAGTCAGCATTTCAGCGATACGTCCGTCCACCACTTTCACTCCGGCTGCTTCGAGCACCTGATAAGCCCTGCGGAATACAATATTCATTTCCATATGGGTTGTACCTCCCACTCCATTGATATACAGCAACACCCGGTCACCGGCCTGACTTTGCAATTTACGCATCAACAAACCCACCATTTTCTCAGCTGTATCGTCGGCAGAAACCAAAGCTTCCTGTCCGCCACCGCCTTCTCCATGCTGTCCCATACCGATCTCCATGATTCCTTCGGGCAGATCGGTAATCGTTGCGTCGTTCTGGGGATGGGTACATTTATTCATAGCTACAGCCAATGTAGCTAGTCCGCGATTGAAGCGCTCGCCCAATTCATACAATTCATCCAGAGATTTTCCCTCTTCGGCAGCAGCTCCTACAATTTTATACAAGGGGATACAGCCTGCCAATCCCCGACGATCGTCATCGGCAGCTTGCAGACCGGCACTGATATCGTCATGTGTTTCCAGCATTTTCACTTTGATACCGGCTTTAGCAGCTAATTTACAAGCCATATTGGCACTCATCAGGTCGCCCGAATGATTCAGTACCACCAACAAAATACCGGCATCCCGTTTAAACATCTGCAAAGCCTGAAGTACCCGCTGTGCTCCGGGAGCGGCAAAAATATCCCCGACCACCGAACAATCCAGCATTCCCTCTCCGACATATCCACTCAGGGCCGGCTCATGCCCTGATCCGCCCATCGTCACGATAGCCACTTTATCTTCACTTTTAGGCTGTGTACGGACTACGATATTTTCGCCTCCCAATTTCACTCTGTCCTGGTAAGCCAATACATATCCTTCCAATAATTCTTTGGTAATATCTTCGGTTTTATTGATAAACTTTTTCATACGATTATGATTTTATCGGTACTTAGTTTTTATAACACATCAACTCTACGGGAATTCCTTCTTCTTCAACAAAAGCAATAAATTTATCTCCGCAATCCATCGGTTCGACAATCACATGAGCTCCTTTCAATTCAGCTTCCAAATCAGGCACTTCATAAGCGATATGTGCCACGTTTTGGATCAGTTCGGGCATCCAGGTCTCGGGTTCGAAACGCAGAAATTCAATCCGGTTTTTACTTTTGGTAAAGTCTGTCAGCCATACTTTCAAACCTTCAGCATAACACTCACCCGGTTGGGCGATCGTCGTCGGTATTCCAAAATGATTTACTTTTCTCATAATTTAGTGGATAAGTTGGTAAATAATGCTGTTTTATTTTTGGCTCAACACGTCGGTAAATTGCACTTTCGGATTGGTAAAACGCAATCCATTCCCATCGTGATAATTCGCAAATTCAAATACACAAGCTCCATTTTCACCGGCCATCATAAAATGGGGTTCTCCGATTCCGTTCAACGGCAGGATTTCACCCGGATTTTGTTTCACGAAATGTTTAGCTGTGATAAAGCCATTCTGGCACTCGGGCAACTTCGGGCAGTTCGGAGTTTCTTCGCCGGTAGAGAAATTATAAACAAATCCTTTATTGACCATCCAGGATTCGTGTTTAGCCGGATGATCGGTAGCCACATGGCGGTGCTCGGTAATCATCTGTCCCGGCAACAGGTAAATCTCATGGGCAAAATAACCATGTTCAGCATCGTTCACCCAAAAGAAACCGGCCATTCCTACATGTTCGAAATCGCCGAGTTCAAAATCGGTAATCCAAAGATTTTTCCGCATAAAATCAGACAACTGAATGCCATAGAAAGATAACATATCTTCGTATGCCTTCAAAGCGACATCTCCCTGAAATTTTCCATCTTTATAAAAATCCTTATTGGTAAATTTCTTTGTATAAACTGCTTGTTCCATGTTTTTAGTTATATTAATCGATTCTTTAGTTTCACTTGTTTTTTTCTGTTGTCCGTCACATCCGACGATCGCTAGCCCTAACACTCCCATCAGAGCTACATTTAGTCCTTTTTTTATCATTTAAAATATGGTTGGTTTTAAAATTTCAGTTTTATAAAATCTTACTCCCCTACGAGGCACTTTTCAAAAGTCGCTGAAGCTGCCGGCCGGGATAATATTTTCTCTCAAGTTATTCTGTTGATACCAAGATTTTTCTAAACTTCGGAAGCCCAAAAAGTAGCGATCCCTTCTATTTCGACCAGTAATTCATCCCGGCACACATCCGCCAGCAGATAAGCCACAGGAATGGAGGTGAATAACCGATCCATATAGATCTTTACCGGATCGATAGCCTCCGGATGTTTGAGATATACCCTCAATAACTTCATTTCATTTTTTTTCACCGGATTAACCTTTGCTTTTTGCAGATTCTCCGGAGCAATCAAATGTTCTATATTCTCCATCGTTGTCCCGGTCTGGACCAGTACTCCCATATCCTGCAGGCTATTCTCTCCCCGGATAGCGGCCGTTCCCGAAATATACACCAGTCCGTGTTCACCGTCTGATACCACTTTAGCACGCTCGAACTTAGGTGTTGTCTTCTGTTCCGATCGGCTGAACAAAACCTTGTCGGAATAACTGTGAGCAGCCACCTGTAAATCATTGTCCAAAGGGACGATCTGTAACTTTCGGGGATCGGCCACTATAGCATTCAGATCGATCATAACACCTCCGTGCTGAGTCCCGATACCTGTAGCTGCCGGATATCCGGCAGGCCAAACCGAAGAAGCATAAAACCGCGAACGGACATCGTTAAAATCCTGATAACGCTGATTCCCATCCGAATAACCGGTAATCCATTCCAGGTAATTCCATTGGCGGACCACATCTCCCCAATGCATGCCTTCCTGTAGCAACACTTTTTCTGCCTTTCCGAAAGCCTGTTCGGCTTGTTGTGTGACCGGCATATCAGGGTCTTCACCACATACTCCGCCTAAAAGTACTTCCCGGAAACCTTCTTTTTCAATCCTCAGGTAATACCCTTCTCCCTCCATAGCGACCTCAGTCACTTTGCCCTGAAAATCCGGTTCCAAACCATGTACCTCCATCACCAAGCCGGTATCCAAGGGACGCTGAGCCACCAGGGAAACTACCGGACGAGGGGCCGGGAATCGCTCGTCGACCAGTTGTTGCAACTCCCTTTTCCACTGTAAATATTCCCGATTATCGGCAGGAGCAGCATAAAAAATCAGGCGCACGACCGGCACTTTATCCGCACATCGGTCCAACAAACGACCGATCATTTCAGCCCACACACCCTGATCCGTCTTAAAAATCTCGTATATCATTCTGCAATAATCCATCTATAATGAATTAACATATTCAACTAATGCGTCTAAATCTGTCTTCGATAATTTTTTGTCTACACCGTGTTTATACACCCCGAACACTTCTTCCATCGTTGCAGCCCTACCGTCGAACAGATAAGGAGCCGTCCGCCACACTTCGATCAGAGTCGGCGTATCCCATCCTTGCTCAAATTCGATGTCCTCACCGATACGGTGCATCTTCATGTCTGTATAATAAGGGCCCGAATGACAAGCATCACATTTCAAGCGCTCGAAAACCTTCCGGCCCTTTTTGGCTTTTTCAGATAATTCACCATCCACCAGATAAGGACTGGGCACCGGTTTCAACGAAGCGACATAAGCATCTACACAGGCAGCATCTTCTTCTTTCAATTCCATAAACTGGATATATTTAAAACCGGCCCGGTTGGCGACATGCGCATTTGCCCGGATTCCGGAAATCATACAGGGAGGAGTCTCCAACGACAACAACAGACTCTTACAATTTTTAGAATTACCGACTCCGTCATTCATTAAATCCCAATTCATTCCATCTGTACGTGCATCTCCGGGATGACATCCATTACAGGACTGCCAATTCTGAAAACAAAAAGCAGCGTCATTGAAGATACGTTCGCCTTTTTGAGCCATCGTCTCTTGTCTGCCAGGATTCAGAGCCACTTCACTCAATTGTTTGGTATTCAAATCATACCGATTCAAATCATCGGAAAAAAACATCGGGACGATCACTTCCTGATCCCGTACGATAAAATTACGGGGGCCATTCCCTTTCAAGGCTATTCTTTCCCGGATACCATACAAAAAGTGCAGATCGTAATTCAAAGCCATCTTATCGGGATAAGCTTCGAACTTTTTGATCAATTCGGGGTAATCGATCACGCTGATCTCATGAGTACCCGAATGGCTGACAATGAGATACCCCGGAGTACACTCCACTCCCCACACGCCGGCGGCTCCCCGTTCGGGTTCATCCAACAAAACAGCCCCCTTGAATTCGAGTGAAGCGACATCCACCACACTCATGGCATTGGTATTCATCCATCCCTGTTGCAATTGCGAAGTAGGCACAGTGAAACGTCCTAAATTATGGGACACAAACAAATATTTACCATCCGGAGAAAGTGTCGCCCCTCTCAAAGCATTGCTACCGTTTTCCAAACGAATATCCTTCACTTTCTGAAAAGAAGCCAGGTCGATGACCGACACACAACAAGCGACATAGTCCACATCGGCCCGTTGGGCAGGCAAAGCATTGGCTACGAACAAATATTTACCATCCGGACTGACTACTACTTTGCTGGGTTCACGCAAGACTTTTACTTCCCGGGTCACTTTACCATTCTTCACATCCACCTCACTGACCGTACCGGCAAAACGATTGCATACAAAAATTTTATCCTCTTCCTTACTCCAGGCAGGAGCTTCTGCACCAGCTCCCACCGGCACGGTATTTACTATTTTTCCTTCCTTCAAATCTACGGTAACGATTTCGCCCCTGGTATCGAAACAACTAACATAAGCCTTTCCTTCCTTAGCGATCACTCCCGTCGGTGTCTGTTGTAAAGGAATAGTCTTCACCACTTGCCGGCCCTGAGGATCTGTAATCTTCAGACTTTTATCTCCCCGGCACGACAGGATCACCTGTCCCGCATCGCCGACAGCCACATCCGTTATAAACCAAGGCTCTTTACTTTCCTGAGCATCACTCCACCAGGGGAATAACACACCTACCACCAAAATCAAAAATTTCCACATACTTTTAATTTTCTATAAATTGAAGACAATTAATCCGGTATCCCATTTTTTCCGAAATCGAACGGGCACATTTACAAACCTGTTCCGCCAATTCAGGGAAACGTTCCAAAGGCATACGTCCTTTCGGACCGGACATCCACACACAGGCAATCACCTCACCGTATTGGTTGAAGATCGGTGCTCCGATACAATTTACCCCGATAATCTCTTCTTCCAAATCTACCCCATACCCTCTTTCTTTCACTTTCAACACTTCCTGCAAATACCGTTTTTTATCTGTAATCGTATTTTCATTAAATCTCGTCATTTCCATTGAAGCGATCAATTCATCCCTCACTTTATCCGTCTGATAAGCCAGCAACACTTTACCGGGCGCAGAAGCATGAAGACACAAATGCGTACCGGATTTCAGGATAAAAGTGAAATCATGAGACCCCAATACCTGGTCCAACAAAATGGCCTCGTTTCCAACCAATGTACCTATCATAACCGATTCTTTCACCTCGTCTCTCAACCGCCGCATCGGTTCGATAGCCCTTTCCAGAATATTGGATTCTCCCAAAGCCGCCAATCCCAAACGGAACAATTTACGCGACAAGAAAAAATGATTGGTATCTTCATCTTTCCCCAAATAGCCCATTTCCAACAAAGTATTGGCCAGCCGGTAAATGGTCGTTTTCGGATAGCTTAAATGCGAACACATCTCCTGTATCGTCAAACCACTATGATAATCGGCCAACAATTCCAGAACCCCCATCCCCTTTTCCAACATGAGGACACTATATTTATTACTGGTTTCTGTCTCCATAGTCTTTTCTTTTTTTGATTCAAATACGAAACTTAGTTTCAAATATAAAACATCACAAATATAGAATTTTTCCCATTTTTATCAAAAAAAAGAAAAAAATATCAGGGTAAAATACAAAACTCTATATGATCACCTCACTGCTTATTGTTTCAAATACGAAACCAAGTTTCATATATAAAACAGCGCAAATATAGAGCTTTTTTTTATTTTTATCAAAATTCGAAAAAAAACTCATTCGATATCTGCCCGCTTTTTATAATCTACGGGGGTCATTTCCATATATTTTTTAAAAACCCTAGAAAAATAAAACTGATCCCTGAATCCCAACATAAAAGAGATTTCTTTGATTTTTAAATTGGTCAGGTCGAGGTACTGGCAGGCCCGTTGTACTTTGAGTTGATTGAAATAATCCATCGGCGAATGTCCGGTTGTCCGGGTAAAAAGCATAGAAAACTGGGAAGAGGAATACTTCATTTCCCCGCACAACTCTTCGAGGCTCAACTTTTCGTGAACATGGTCTCTCATATAGACAATGGCTTGCTGGACTATATTCCGGTTAGCCGTATTTTTAATTTCCCGAAACTGGTTGATGTATCTGAAAGAAGCCAACAAATGCCAGAGACACATGCTGACATACTCCAGATTTTCGATACTATATCCCATATTGAGATTCTGGTATATTTCTTCGAAAATAGCCAGGCGGTCTTCGATCCGGTTATTGGCTACCGTCGTAATATCACCGACACGAAGATACATCGAAGAAAATACACCGGACTTTTGGCCGCAAAAATGCAACCAATAGATACTCCAGGGATTGGCATTATCCGCTCCATATTTATGAGGCATTCCAGCCGGAATGATGAAAAACTGATTCGCAGTCAAATGAAAAGAACGATTGTCAGCCTCGATCCAGCCTTCACCATCGACACAATAAATCAGTATATCTTCGGGTGTCCCTCTCCGCCGTTCACAATAGTGCATAGAAGCTTTGGGATAATATCCGATATCCGAAAGATAAAGAGAATTTGTAATCGGATTTTCTATCAATATCCTCCGGATACTTTCAGGAATAACTATTAAACGCTGGCCCTTAAAGCCATCTTTCTTTCTCAAAGCCATAATTACTTTCTTTTCACCGTAAGATTTTACATCATTACCATAAAATAATACATTTTATCATTGAGGGCCGGGGAGTAAATTTGCTCACAATAATTCATAAAAACAAGCACTATGCCGAAAAACAGACTGAAATATTTTATTTTCTTATTTTTAAGTTGTTGTCTTATAAGCCATCAAGGATATACACAAAAAAAGACGATCAGTTCACCCGATTCCCGCTTTAAGTTTATTTTGTCGTATAAAGACTCTTTAACTTACCGGGTAACTTACAAAGGACATGAAATTATTCAGAACTCTCCGATAGCTTTGGAACTCTCCGACCGGGTATTGGGTATTACTCCCCGACTAAAACACAGTCAAATCCGACAGGTAAATCAGCAAATCACCCCGTTATATGGAAAAAACAAAACGTTATCCGAGCGGTACCACGAACTCCGGCTGGATTTTGAAGGAGATTACGCATTGATTATCCGGGCTTACGATGAAGGTGTCGCCTACCGTTTTGTTACCGACATCGATTCCGAGGTCATCGTTAAAAATGAAAAAGCAATCTTCCGGATAGACGAACAATCAGGAGTTGTTTTTCCGGAAGCTTTGTCACTGAGTGTCTGGGAGGTCTCTTATATAGACTATGCGTCTTCGTCGGGCATTGCCGATCAGAAACGAGCCATTACTCCCGTTCTTTTTACCCATCCGGCAGGTATCCGTACAGTGATTGCCGAATCGGATGTCCGGGATTATCCGGGTATGTACCTGACCAAGAACAAAGGCCATTTTCAGGGAACATTCGCCGCTTATCCCGACAGTGTAGCCATGGGGAGCTGGTGTAATTTTGTCGCCGTCGTGCAAACCCGCCAAAATTATATAGCCCGGACTTCCGG
>UMCI01077698.1_pt1 | contig 9292 bp, 7 predicted proteins | sample 1964211 | NCBI WGS metagenome assembly UMCI01 (sample SAMEA4835966, study PRJEB28245) | human gut metagenome | biome: gut microbiome; material: fecal sample | place: Denmark | collected 2008 | reverse complement strand
GTGGAGCTGATGAAAAATCCGTCCGTATGGGCCACGATGTCCTGGCTGGCGGCACTGTCGTTGATGGAGATCACGCACTTGGGCGGCGTCTGGAACAGCTCCTGGATGGACTGGGAGGAATCGTCGTAGAATTTGCCGAAGTTCTCCTGGTTCTCCGCGATCACATAGGGGTAGTCGGTGATATGGTCCTCCAGGGGCCGGGGCGCCCCCTCCTCCAGGGCCGGGTGGTCATCCCGCATGACGATGCTGATATGACTTTCTCCCAGCAGCCCGTAATCCAGATTTTTCACGCTGCACAGCCGGGCGATCCGCTGCTGGTGGGATTTCATTAAAAAAACCACTCCCAGATCGGAGCGGCAGTCCTGCACATCGTCCAGCACGTCGTTGAACGACTGCTTTTTCAGCCGGATATAGATCGGTCCCCCGTATCCGTTGGCAATGTGGGGCCAGAGCCTTGTAATGGGATAGCTGAGGAAATAAGAGCGCATGGACGAGACGCTGAAATACTCCTTTCGGAAATGGCTGGTGGCATACAGCTGCTCCACGAAGTCCTTCTTGTCCATGATCTCCTTGGCGTAGCTGAGGAACTCCCGCCCCTCCTCTGTGACGGACACGCCCTTTTTCGTCCGCAGGAAGATGCGGATGCCCAGTTCCTCCTCCAGCGCCTTGATGCTGTTGCTGACATTGCTCTGGGATGTATACAGTTGCTCGGCGGCCTTATTGATGGACTCGCATCTGGCCACCTCCACCACAAAGCTCAGCTGCTGAAATGTCATAACGCCCTCCTAGGTAAAGCCCGGGACGGTCGGGTGCGGCGGCGGGTCAAATTGGAATAAATATACATTTTATCCAAATCGCATCCATTCCGCTCTTCTCAGCGGGCCGGCCGGGTCCCAGACCAGCCGGATCCTCCGCGCCCGAAGGTCCATATCAAATCCATATAATTACTAATGAAAATAACATATAAGCGCCTTTGTTGTCAATGTGCTACAATAAAAGACAAGAATCCACAACCCAAAAACACCGTGGTTTTTTCACCATTCCGGCGGGATTTCCCTACGCCTGGCCGCTTTTTGCATAATGTGTATATTGCTGTATGCATAAAGCGCACCGCGCACCGTCCTGCCGCACAATGGAACGGCGGGGCTCTTGTCTTCACGACCCTGCCGCAGACGCATTTCCGGTCGAACCGCAACAATATGAACGGAGGGAACTCAAATGTTGAAATTTGCAATCATCGGCGCCGGCGCCGGCGGTCAGAGCATGGCCGCCATTCTCACCAGTCAGGGCCACAGCGCAAAGCTGTATGACATCGACAAGGAGAAGATCCGCCTTTTGAAAGAGCGCGGAACGATCCGGGTCTCCGGCGTGATCGAGTGCGAAGCCGCCCCGGAGCTCATCACCGACAGCATGGAAGAGGTCATGACGGACGTGGACGTGGTGATGGTGGTCTCCACCACCGACGCCCACCGGAGCATCGCCCTGGCATGCAAGCCCTACCTCAAGGACGGCCAGATCTTCATGCTCAACCCCGGCCACTGCGGCGGCGCGCTGGAGGTGGCCAACATCCTGCGGGGCGAGAACGGCTGCGGCAAGGACCTTATCATTGCGGAGGCCGGCGACCTGATGTACGGCTGCCGCAGCTACGAGGTGGGCGATATCCTGCACACCGGCCTGAAGGTGCACGTGCCCGTGGCCACGCTGCCCGCCAGCGACGTGGGCCGTCTGCTGGATGTACTGGGTCCCATCTTCCCCTGCCTCCAGCCCGCCGCCAACGTGCTGGAGACCGGCTTTGAGGGTGCCGGCGCCATGCTGCACCCCATCCCCAGCCTGATGAACGTGAACAAAATGGATCTGGGCCAGAGCTATGACTACTACATGGAGGGCATCACGCCCCATGTGGCCGACATCATCTCCGCCTGCGACAAGGAGCGGGTGGCCGTGTGCCGGGCGCTGGGTGTGGACGCGCTGGCCCTGGGCGACATGCTGGTCAAGACCTACAAGCTGGAGCCCAAGGAGACACTGTACGATCTGATCCAGAGCATCGATTCCTACCGGGCGCTGCGCAACCCCACCAATACCCGCCACCGCTTCATCGTGGAGGACACCATGTGCGGTCTGGTGCCCCTGGCCTCTGTGGGCCACGCTCTGGGCATCCCCACTCCCATGATGGACGCCTTCGTCAACATCGCCAGCGCCGTGTGCGGCCGGAACTTCTGGGAGGAAGGCCGTACGGCGGAAAAGCTGGGCTTTGCCGGAAAGACCCTGGACGAGATCCAGGCAATGGTCCGCTGAGACAGACGGAGGAACACGGCATGAATGTTCTGGACGCCATGCAGGCGCGCAGGAGCGTGCGCAAATACCTGCCCAAGCCCGTGGAGGAGGAAAAGCTGGAAAAGGTGCTGGAGGCGGTCCGCCTGACCCCCTCCCGGCACAACGAGCAGAATATCCGGGTGATCGTGGTGCAGGACGCCCAGCGCAAGCACGCCCTCCGCACCCAGGCCAACACCCAGGAAATGGTGGAGCAGGCCGGCGCGGTGCTGGTGCTGTGCGCCACCGACCAAACGGACTTCGTCATGCCCTGCGGGCAATACGGATATGTGGTGGATATGTCCCTGGCCACAGGCTTTGTGCTGCTGGAGGCCGCCGAGCAGGGGCTGGACACCTGCATCGTCTGCGCGTTTGAGGAAAGCGCCGTCAAAAAGGTGCTGGAGATTCCGGACCACGTCCGGGTGGTCTCCATGGTCGTACTGGGATATGGGGACGATCCCTCTCCCCGCAAGGAGAAAAAGCCCCTGGAATCGCTCGTTTCCCGGGAGCGGTTTTGATATGGCAGTACCCGACTGTGCTTCGGTATTGTAAAAATTCAAAAAGGAGAAGAGATGTATGAAAAAGAAGCTATCGAAGATCCTTGCCGCGATCCTTTGCGTCTGCACACTGACCGCCTGCGGCAGCGGCGGCCAGGAGTCCACGCCGGAGGGGGAGTCCGCCGCAAAAGACACCCTCACCATCGCCACCCAGGCCGACATGGGCGATAAGGACCCCATCAACGGCATCACCACCAACGATACCATCAAGATCAAGGCTCAGGTCTACGAAACGCTGATCGAGCGCACCGTTCCCGAACAGGAGTACAAGCCTCTGCTGGCCGAGAGCTGGGAGTTCAACGACGACGCTACGGAGCTGACCATCACCCTGCGCGAGGGCATCACCACCCACAACGGTGAGACGCTGACCTCCGAGGACTGCCTCTTCTCCCTGGGCCTGCTGCGCGAGAGCGCCAATAAGTCCGTCACCGACCACATGGATCTGGAAAACAGCTACATTGTGGATGACCGGACGTTCGTCATCGTCATGGACGAGCCCTACATGCCCGTCATCGCCAACTTGTCCTACCCCACCTGCGTCATGGTCAGCAAAAAGGGCTATGAAGAGGGCAACGGCGACTGGGCCAACATGGACATCGGCACCGGCCCCTACACCTGGGGCGAGTGGTCCATCGGCAGCAGCGTGAAGCTGACCGGCTTTGACAACTACTACGTGGAGGGCCAGCCCGCCATCAAGAACGTGGAGTTCAAGGTCATCTCCGAGGACGGCAACCGTTACATCGAGGTGGAGACCGGCGGCGCCGACCTGTGCTACAACCTCTCCGGCGTGGATATCGAGGCCGCCTCCAACAACCCGGACGTGGAAGTGTTCCGCGAGTACACCATGGATAACTGCTACCTGGGCTTCAACCTGCGCGAAGAGCCCTTCAACGACGTGCGGGTGCGCCAGGCCATCGCCCACGCGCTGGACATCGAGGGCGCCTGGAACGTGTGCATGGACGGCGTGGGCCAGCCCGCCAAGGGCCTGCTGCCCGACAACATCACCGACTCCATCGCCAAGACCGACTCTCCCTATCATGTGGACTATCCCGTCTACGAGTACAACCTGGACAAGGCCAGAGAGCTGCTGGCTGAGGCCGGCTATCCCGACGGCTTCTCCTGCCGCTATCACGTGGGCCACATGGCGGTCCGCCAGGCCTACGGCGAGTTCTTCGCCAACGCTCTGGCCCAGATCGGCATCGATGTAGAGATCGTGGCCCTGGACGCCGCCACCAACTCCCAGGCCCTGAAGGTGGAGCACAACTTCGACATCTACACCTGGGGCATTGCCGCCACCAACGGTGATATCGACTTTGCCAACCGCTTCTTCTACACCGATAACGCCAACAACATCTTCGGTTACAGCGATCCCGAGATGGACGAAATGATCACCGCCGCCGCCATGGAGAGCGACAGCGCCAAGCGCAGCGAGCTGAACGCCGCCATCCAGCAGAAGGCTCTGGACGAGTGCATCATCGTTCCCATCTATCAGCAGGAGGACATCCACTGCCACTCCGCCGACCTGGAAGGCTTCCGCAACGGTGCCTATCAGGCGCCCCTGCTGAAGTACTGCTACTTCGCGTAAGCCCTGGTTCCTCTGTGCGCTGATCCAAAGCGGGGCCGGAGAGGGGCGAATGATCCCATGTATCGTTCGCCTCTCCCGGCCTTCCATGTCACGACTGTACCTATGCGGGAAATCCACTTCGGTTCCCGCGACGCTTGAATGAGGGAAACTATGCTGAAATATATCATTAAACGGCTGTTGTGGATCATCCCGGTTTTGTTTGGCGTGGCCATCGTTGTTTTCACCATTCTCTATTTCTCCCCCGGCGACCCGGCCTATCTGGCCCTGGGTGACAACGCCACCCCTGAGGCCGTGGAGGCCTACCGGGTCGAAATGGGGATCGACGGCACCTATTGGGAGCGGCTGGGCCGCCTGCTGACCGGCATGCTCCACGGTGACCTGGGTCTTTCTTTCCGCTCCAAAACGCCGGTCATGGACGAGCTGCTCGTTCGTTTCAAGGTCACCTTCAACATCTCCGCCTGGAGTATCGTACTTGGCATCATACTGGGAATATTCTTCGGCATCGTCTCAGCCCTGAAGCAAAACAGCATCTGGGATACCCTGTCCACAGGCTGCGCCCTGTTTGGTATCTCCATGCCCATGTTCTGGCAGGGACTGATGCTGATTTTGATCTTTTCCGTCTGGCTGGACTGGCTGCCCGCCTCCGGCTACGGCACCTGGCAGCAAATGGTCATGCCGGTCATTGCCCTGGGTGTCAACTCCTCGGCTACCATCATGCGCACCACCCGCAGCTCCATGCTGGAGGTCATGCGGCAGGACTACATCCGCACGGCCAAGGCCAAGGGCCAGACCTACTGGGCCGTGGTGCTGCGCCACGCTCTGAAAAACGCCATGATCCCCATCGTCACGGTCATCGGACTGCAGATGGGCACGCTGCTGGCCGGCTCCATCGTCACGGAGGTCATCTTCTCCATCGCCGGCGTGGGCAAGTATCTGGTGGATTCCATGAACGCGCGGGACTATAACGCCGTACAGGGCTGCGTGCTTTTGATCGCCTTCGTCTCCGCCATTTTGAATCTGATCGTGGATATCATCTACACCTTCATCGATCCCCGCATGAAGACCATGTATGCAAGCTCCAAGGGCGGTTTTCTGCGCGGGCTGTTCCACAAAAAGAAGAAGGAGGAGGCAGAAGCATGAGCAAGAGTAAAAAAGCCGCAAAGCACACCATGCTCTCCGAGATCTGGCGCCGGTTCCGCAAAAACCGGCAGGCCGTGGTGGGGCTGGTGGTCCTGGTTTTGTTCGTTCTGATCGCCATTTTCGCCGACGTGATCGCGCCCTATGGCTTTGACGACCAGGATGCCTCCCGGGCGCAGATCGCCCCGTGCGCGGAATTCATCTTCGGAACGGACAACCTGGGCCGCGACGTGTTCAGCCGCATCATCTACGGCAGCCGCTACTCCCTGTCCATCGGCTTTTTGGCGGTGGGCATCTCCGTCATCACCGGCGGCTTCCTGGGCATCATCGCCGCCTACTATCCCAAGCTGGACAACATCATCATGCGCACCATGGACCTGTTCATGGCCATTCCCCAGATGCTGCTGGCCATGTGCATCGTCTCCGCCCTGGGCGGAAGCCTTTTCAACCTGATGCTGGCGGTGGGACTTTCCTCCACGCCCAAATTCGCCCGGGTGGTGCGGGCCTCCGTGCTTTCCACCCGGGAACAGGAATTCGTGGAGGCGGCCCGGGCCATCGGCGCCGGCAACCTGCGCATCATCTGGCATCACATCCTGCCCAACTCCATCTCTCCCCTGATCGTCCAGGCCACCCTGGCCATGGCCGGCGCCATCATCTCCGCCTCCGCCCTGAGCTTCCTGGGCTTCGGCATCCAGGCGCCGCAGCCGGAGTGGGGCGCCATGCTCTCCGCCGGCCGCAAGTACATCCGCACCCTGCCCTACCTGACCGTCATCCCCGGTCTTGCCATCATGGTGGTGGTATACGCGCTGAACGTGGTGGGCGACGGCCTGCGGGACTGCCTGGATCCCCGGCTGAAGAAGTGAGTGAGGAAAGGAGCGCAGTATGAGCGAGAACATATTGGAAGTCCAAGACCTGGAGATCCGCTACGTCACGGACGAAGAGACCGTCCGGGCAGTCAACGACATCTCCTTTTCCCTGAAAGAGGGCGAGAGCATCGGCCTGGTGGGCGAGACCGGCGCCGGTAAGACCACCACGGCCCTGGGCATCATGGGTCTGGTGCCCGATCCCCCCGGCGAGGTGGTGGGCGGCAGCATCGTCTTTGACGGACAGGATCTTTTGAAGCTGCCGGAAAAGCAGATGCGGGAGATCCGGGGCGGCAAGATCTCCATGATCTTCCAGGACCCCATGACCTCCTTGAACCCCGTCATGACCGTGGGCGACCAGATCGCCGAGGTGGTGCTGCTGCACAACAAGATGTCCAAGGCCCAGGCGAAAAAGCGGGCCATGGAAATGCTGGAACAGGTGGGCATCCCCGGCAGCCGGTGCGACGACTACCCCCATCAGTTCTCCGGCGGCATGAAGCAGCGTGTGGTCATCGCCATCGCCCTGGCGTGCAGCCCCAAGCTGCTGATCGCCGACGAGCCCACCACCGCTCTGGACGTGACCATCCAGGCCCAGGTGCTGGAGCTGATGCGCAAGCTGAAGGAGACCTACAACACCTCCATGATCCTCATCACCCACGATTTGGGCGTGGTGGCCAAGATCTGCGACAAGGTGGCCGTGGTCTATGCCGGTGAGATCATCGAGACCGGCACCCTCAAGGAGATCTACACCGATAAGCGCCACCCCTATACCATCGGATTGTTCGACTCCCTGCCGGACATCGAAAACGACGCCTCCACCCTCAAGGTCATCCAGGGCTCCGTGCCGGACCCGTCCGACCTGCCCGACGGCTGCAAGTTCCATCCCAGGTGCCCGTATGCCACGGAGGCGTGCAAAACCGGCCGTGTCCCGCTGACCCTGCTGGAGGGCACCCACATGGTCCGCTGCAACCGCTACCGCAACACGGAGGTTTGATATGGCAGAGATTTTAAGAGTTGAAGACCTGAAAAAATACTTCCAGACCCGCAAGGGCACGCTCCACGCCGTGGACGGCGTCACCTTCAGCGTCCAGGCCGGCAAGACCCTGGGCATCGTGGGCGAGTCCGGCTGCGGCAAGTCCACCCTGGGGCGTGTGATCCTGCACCTGCACGAGCGCACCTCCGGCAAGATCATCTTCAACGGCCAGGACATCTCCCAGGTGACCCCCGCCCAGCTCAAGGACCTGCGCCGGCAGATGCAGATCATCTTCCAGGACCCCTATGCCTCCCTGAATCCCCGCATGACCATCGGCGATATCATCGCCGAGCCTTTGAAGATCTATAAGGTCTGCCGCAGCAAGGAGGAGCTCCAGAAGAAGGTCCGGGATACCATGGACGTGGTGGGCCTGGCCGAGCGGACCTTCTACCTCTATCCCCACGAGCTGGACGGCGGCCGCCGCCAGCGGGTGGGCATCGCCCGGGCCCTGATCCTGGATCCGTCGCTCATCGTGTGCGACGAGCCGGTCTCCGCCCTGGATGTGTCCATCCAGGCCCAGATCCTCAACCTGATGATGCAGCTGCAAAAAGAGCGGAACCTGACCTATCTGTTCATCACCCACAACCTCTCGGTGGTCAAGCACATCTCCGACGACATCACCGTCATGTACCTGGGCCAGATGGTGGAAAAGGCAGGCTCCTCCGAGATCTTCGCCCACCAGTATCACCCCTACACCAAGGCGCTCATCTCCGCCATCCCCCTGCCCAAATACGACGCGCCGGACAACCAGATCATCCTCAAGGGCGAGATCACCTCTCCCATCAACGTGACCAAGTCCTGCCGCTTCGCGCCGCGCTGCCCCTACGCCCGTCCGCAGTGCTTCAACGACGAGCCTCAGCTGCAGGAGGTGAGCAAGGACCATTTCGTCAAGTGCCACTTCGTCCGGGAGATCAACGGCCTGTGACCGGCGGACACCAAATACAGGGAGGTATTATGCAAGACTACGGATTTGACCGTTTTGAAAGCCGGGTGCCCTGGCACCAGACCAAATGGGACCCGGATGTGCTGGAGGAGAAGTTCGGCAGCAGGGACGTGCTGCCCGCCTGGATCGCGGACATGGACTTCAAGACCCCGCCCGCCGTCCAGGCCGCCGTCATGGAAGCGGCGCAGCACGGCATGTACGGCTACACCGGCGTGGGCAAGGATGTGATCCAGTCCTATTGGAACTGGCAGTCCCGCCGCAACGGCTGGCAGGGCCGGGAGGAGTGGCTGCGCTTCACGCCCGGCGTGGTGTCGGCCATCAATCTGCTGCTGCTTTCCCAGACGGAGCCGGGGGACGAGGTCCTGATCCAGCGCCCCGTGTACTACCCCTTCTTCCACTCCATCCGCCAGCAGGAGCGGACGGTGGTCAACAGCCCCCTGGTATACCGGGACGGCCGCTATGAGATCGACTTCGAGGACTTTGCCCGCAAGGCCGCCTCACCCAAGTGCCGCGCCTTTATCCTCTGCAGCCCCCACAATCCGGTGGGGCGGGTGTTCACCGCCGAAGAGCTGCGCCGGCTGGGCGAGATCTGCCTGGAAAACGACGTATTCGTCATTGCCGACGAGATCCACAGCGACCTGATCTTCCCGGGCCACCACCACACGGTATTTGCGTCCTTGTCCGACGCCTTTGCCCAAAACTGCGCCGTTTGCCACGCCCCCTTCCAAACCTTCAACCTGGCGGGCCTGGCCTTTTCCTGCATCTCCATCCCCGACGCGCAGCGCCGGGAGCGGTTTGACGCCATGGCCGCCCGGTACGGTCAGACCCGGCCCACCTTCTTCGCCCCCGTGGCCGCCAAGGCGG
>UMCI01009363.1_pt1 | contig 9478 bp, 14 predicted proteins | sample 1964211 | NCBI WGS metagenome assembly UMCI01 (sample SAMEA4835966, study PRJEB28245) | human gut metagenome | biome: gut microbiome; material: fecal sample | place: Denmark | collected 2008 | reverse complement strand
TGCTGGTGATCGCGTTTCTCATAAGCCCCTTTGGGCTGCCGAAGCTGGCCTTTTGGTTGCTGGGCAAAGTGCAGGATTTGAAATATGCAATACAGGATTTGGTTTACGGTTAAAAAGACACCCTCTCCCGTTGGTGGAGAGGGTGTTCGGCTTATGATAAAACCTCCGGCGAAGCTCGTCGGAGGTCTTATGGTTCCAGATTATCTTCTTTGAAAAGTGGCGAAGCAAAAAAGGTGTCTATTCCAATTCCCAGCCCCTGGCACATCTCATGGATGATCCGCAGCTTTACGGAATCGTAAGAACAGTTGATGATATTGCCTATGGTGGACTTGGGAACGCCGCTTTTCATATACAACTGATACTGCGTCATTTTACGCTCCTCCAGCAATTCTGAAAGGCGTCTGCTGACCGCCTGATTTAGCTTCAATCGCACTCACCGTCCCTGTCCCTGTACTAAAGTTATTATATGGGCAGGCGCGCGAAAATTAGTCCCTGTACCTGTACTAATGGCGATATTTGCGCTATGATGGGATCAGGGGTGTTTTTATGACTGTTACCTTTTGCGGTCATGCACAGATTTCGCAGAGCGAGAAAATTGAGCAATGGTTATGCGATGTTACGCAGAAACTGATTGAGCAAGGCGCGACTACCTTTTACCTGGGTGGCTATGGAGCTTTTGACAGCTTGGCAGCGTCTGTTCTGAGATCGCAGAAAAAGCGGTATCCGCAGATTGAGCTGATTCTTGTCTTGGCCTATCTTAACACCGGGAGAGACACTTCCGGTTACGATAGCACGGTGTACCCACCGTTGGAGACTGTGCCGCGCCGTTTCGCAATTTCGCATAGAAACCGCTGGATGGTAGAGTCCGCCGATGTGGTAATAGCGTATGTCCTCCATGATTGGGGTGGAGCTGCCACAACGCTGCGGTGCGCCAAACAGAAAAAGAAACAGATTATTTCATACCGTGACGAGATGGGCAGTTGAGGCTGCCCATTTTTTGAAGGGAGGGAAACTTCATGGCAACCACACGCATCATGCCGCTGCATATCGGCAAGGGCCGGACCGAGAGCCGTGCCATCAGCGCGATTATTGACTATGTGGCAAATCCACAAAAGACAGACCACGGCAGGCTCATCACCGGCTATGAGTGCGACAGCCGTGTAGCCGATGCCGAGTTCATGCTGGCAAAGCGCCAGTACATTGCCGCTACCGGGCGGGTCCGTGGCGCGGACGATGTAATCGCCTACCATGTTCGCCAATCCTTCTGTCCTGGTGAGATCACCCCGGAGGAAGCCAACCGGCTGGGCGTGGAATTTGCCAAGCGGTTCACCAAGGGCAAACACGCCTTTATCGTCTGTACCCACATTGACAAGGCCCATGTCCATAATCATATCATTTGGAGTTCGGTCAACCTGGACTGTGACCGGAAGTTCCGCAACTTTTGGGGCAGCACAAAAGCCGTCCGTCGATTGAGCGACACCATCTGCATTGAGAACGGACTGTCCATTGTCGAGAACCCAAAGCCCCACGGCAAAAGTTACGACCAATGGCTGGGCGATCAGGCGAAGCCCTCCCATCGGGAATTGCTCCGTGCTGCCATTGACAACGCCCTGGCACAAAAGCCTGCTGACCTGGACGAGCTGCTGAAGCTGCTCCGGGAATCCGGCTGTGAAGTGTCCAAGCGCGGAAAATCCTACCGTTTGAAGCTCCCCGGCTGGGGTAAAGTGTCCCGCCTGGACAGCCTGGGCGATGGCTACACCCTGGAGGACCTGCTGGCTGTCCTCGCTGGTCAAAAGGAGCATACACCCCGTCGGAAGCCGGTCAAGCAAGCAGATCCGCCGAAGGTCAATCTGCTGGTTGACATCCAGGCAAAGCTCCAGGCCGGAAAAGGTGCCGGATATGCGAGATGGGCCAAGGTCTTTAATCTGAAACAGATGGCACAGACCGTAAACTATCTCACGGAGCATAACCTGTTGGAGTATGCGCTTCTGGAGGAAAAGGCTGCGGCAGCCACGGCCCACCATAATGAGCTATCTGCAAAAATCAAGGCAGCGGAGAAACGCATGGCGGAGATCGCCGTCCTGCGAACCCACATTATCAACTATGCCAAGACCCACGAGACCTATGTGGCCTATCGGCAGGCTGGTTACTCCAAGAAATTTCGCCAGGAACACGAGGAAGAAATCCTGCTCCATCAGGCGGCCAAAAATGCCTTTGACGATATGGGGGTCAAGAAGCTGCCCAAGGTCAAAGAGCTGCAAGCCGAGTATGCCCGGCTCCTGGAGGAAAAGAAAAAGACCTATGCCGAGTACAGGCGCTCCCGTGAGGAAATGCGGGAGTTGCTGGCGGCAAAGGCCAATGTGGATCGGCTCATGGGGATGGAAGAAGAAAGGCTGAAGGATAAAGATAAAGATAAAGACAAAGACCAAGAGAAGAACCGATAAACCTTCATAAGTGTTGGAAAGTTGGCTGTGAGGCAGCTCCATTTCACGGACGAGTGATCTAAGCATAGCAAAGCGCCGGGCGCGCGGGGCATCACCATGTCCGGCGCTTATTTTTCGTGTCCAACTCAGAAAATTCGTTTGTGGCGCTGCTATACTCTATAATTCATATTCTATTCCTTGTATTCTAAGAGCGACAAAAATATAATGAAATAAATTGCAGAAGATTCAAAATGAAGTGCATGATGATTTAAGATAAAAGTGAAAAATACTCTGTGCTGTAACATTTTGCGGACATTTCTCTGCTATGCTATAAGAAAGTTCAAAGGAAGTGAAACAATGAAACAGATTTTGATTGTCGAGGACGACAGTTTTTTGAATAAGATGTTAGCTTATAATTTGACTGCTGACGGATACGAGGTGACTTCTGCTCTAAATACAAGGACGGCCACCGACATCCTAAATACACACGAGTTTGATTTGGTCTTGCTTGATGTTAACCTGCCAGATGGAAATGGATATGATCTGTGCCGGTTGATTAAGCCGGAACAGCCGGACACCATTGTAATATTTCTGACAGCCAACGATCAGGAGAGCGATCAGATACGGGGATATGAAGTAGGAGCCGTAGACTATATTACCAAGCCGTTTGTTATTGGAGCCTTGCAGCGCAAAATAAAAGCTATGTTTGCCATGCTGGAACATCACAAACCTGCCAAGGACATTTACGATGACGGACGGTTATTTCTGGATTTCTCCGAACAGGCGGCAACCCTAAACGGAAAGCCGTTGGCGCTATCCCCGATGGAATATAAGATGCTTAACCTGTTCCGCAAGAATCCGAAGCAAGTTCTTACCCGGCAGCAGTTATTGGAAAAGTTATGGGATGCGGAAGAACGCTTTGTAGACGAACATACTTTGACAACCTCTATCAGCCGGATTCGCAGTAAGATCGAAACGGACGGCGGTGCGCCTTATATTAAAACCATTTATGGGATGGGCTATCAATGGATGGGCGGTGAAGCGAAATGAAGATGAACACCATCCCGATTAAATGGCTGTTTTTGGGGGTGTCTATTGTAACGACACTCATAATGTGCGCTATTACTTTGGTTCTGTTTGTGTTGACCCACCAGACTGCTACTTTAGTAACTGGCGGTTTATTGATTCTCTGTTCATTGATAGGATTATTACTTCTGACGCGAACTTTCGGGAAACGGCTTTCTCTGTTTACGTCTGATTTGTGTAAAACTTTGGATAACATGATAGACGGAAAAGAAGAACCTGAAATCATAGATGACGGTGAAACACTTTTAGCGCGGATCAATCATCGACTTTCCCGCCTCTATCAGATCATGCAGGAAAACCGGCGCAAAGTGGACGAGGAGCGGCAGGAACTTCAAACTCTGGTGTCAGATATTTCCCATCAGGTAAAGACGCCGGTTAGCAATCTGAAAATGGTAACAGACACCCTGCTGACAAGGCCGGTATCAGAAGCAGAACGTATTGAATTTCTCCGAGGTATTTGTAACCAGACGGATAAACTGGACTTTCTCTTTCAGGCTCTTGTTAAAACATCTCGTCTGGAAACAGGCGTAATTCAGTTGGAGAAAAAAGACGGACGCCTTTTTGAAACTGTTGCCCAAGCTATGCTTGCTACGTTTCTTTTTCTCCGCTACTAAAACGCTCCCAACACGTCCAACTGCCCGCAAAATACGGGATTTCTCTGAAAAAAGGACAAAAAAATAAGAGAGCCTTGCGGCCCTCTGGCAAAACGGAAAACAGAGGATGCTTTCACACATCCCCCGTTTCTTTCGCTGATTGTTCAATTTTCAGCGCCCCGTCGATTGCGCCCTCAATGACTGGCAAATAGTGTTCCGGGCAAAGTTTCAGCTTGTGGCTGACCCGCTGCCGCTGTTCGCTGTCCCCTCGTATGATTTCCGGGTTGAAATACTGCTCCACGGGAAGTCCGCAGACTTTGATAAGCTGGATCACAACCGGGAGGCTGGGGAGCGTGCCTTTATTTTCAATATTGGCAAGATAGCGCCATTCAATTCCCACTATTTCGGCCAGCACCTTGCGCGTCAGGTGCTTTGCTTTCCGCGCAGCTTTCACATCCGCGCCGAAAGTTTCAAAGCCGGGGCAATCTTCAACTTTCGCCATATAACATCACCCATTTACATTGTATAGTTCATAGTATCTCGATGGAATGTTGTTATATGTAGGCGAATTAAACTTTATAATTCATATTTTGTTCGTTGCATTGTTCGAGTAAAAGAACTATAATGTACGTTGTGGAGGTGCGCTATGGACTATATGACCTTGAAAGAAGCGAGTGAAAAATGGGGCGTGACCCCTCGACGGGTAAACTACTATTGCGCCGGTGGCCGTATTCCCGGCGCTGTGAAAATGGCTACAATCTGGCTGATTCCCAAAACAGCAGAAAAACCTGTTGACGGAAGAAAAAAAGAAAACAAGAAAAAATAATGAAACGGATTTTGAAATACGAAGTCTTATGAATGAACAGGAGGTGATAAAGTGCAGATACCGGATTTTGAAAGCATATACACAGACTATTTTGCTGATGTTTATAAATATATTTTGTCGATATGCAGAAATGAAACGGTTGCGGAAGAAATAACGCAGGAAACCTTTTTCAAAGCAATGCGTAATATCGACCAGTTTAACGGTTCGTGTAAATTGTATGTATGGCTATGTCAGATTGCTAAGAATACCTATTTCAACTATTGCAAAAAGGAAAAACGGTTTTCTCCTGAATTAAATATTGAACAGCCGGACACAGGCATTGATCTTGAAAGGTCATATCTTGATAAAGACGATGCAAGGCGGCTTCATATCCTACTTCATAAACTGGATGAACCATACAAAGAAGTGTTCACATTAAGGGTTTTTGGGGATTTACCATTTTCACAAATAGGCGAACTATTCGGCAAAACGGATAGCTGGGCGCGGTTAGTATTTTATCGAGCAAAAAAGCGATTGCAGGAGGATATAAAATGAAAATATCATGTGACATTATCAAAGATTTACTGCCTTTGTATTATGACGGGGTTTGCAGCGCCGATAGCAAAGCCATAATCGAAGCACATTTGGCGCAATGTGCAGATTGCAGGGCAGAATTAGCGGAAATGGGAAAAGAATTGCCGGTTTCAAGTAAGGAGCAAAATCTTTTGGAGGCAAAAGTGGTTAAGGAACTTTCAAAAAAATGGAAACATAGTTTGACAAAGTCAATGATGTACGGCGCTTTGGTTGCTTTTTTAGTAAATAACATTGCATGGGTATATCTCTGGTTTGTTAATAACACTGGAAATAACATAGTGGCATCTATATTATGGTGTATTGTTAATATTATCTGGCTAATTGCTGAAATAATTTGTACTAAGAAATCAGCCTATCCTATTTATAAAAATTGGAGAATATGGATATGTTCCTTGTTTTTACTAATTGCCCTTTTTACTTTAGCAATTTATTTATTCACAGCATCCATGCCATAAGTAAAACATAAAAACTGATTATCTGCCGGACGACGGCAAAAGAAAAAAAGCCGTCGTACAGCAGCCCTTTGACACGCCCATACGATCAGCGGCGGCTTTGAGTTATCAAGGCCGCCGCTTCTCTTTTTTGTCCAGCGCAGGATCGGCGGCCCACGGAGGGAGCTGCCATGAGAGAAGTAATATGTAGTTCATCAAAAAAAGCCTTGCTTATGCCCCGTCTCTTTCCGCTCCACCACCGGCATTATCATGCCGGTTAATCGGCAGTTACAAAAGAAATGAACTTGACGCCTGTTTCCCACTTTGGGAGACTGGCGTTTTTCTTTGTCGTTTTTTGTGGAATGGACCCGTATTATGCCGGTGTCGTTCTCCGCCCCATTTCGGCTCACTCGCCAACTGGTCCCGTGAACCGAAATGGAGGTACATAATGCAGAAAATCAATCTCCGGGAACTGTATCCCGATATTTATAAAACGGACACTTTTTTGGAAGTGACCGATGAAGTTCAGGCGGTGTTCCTGGCCGACAAACGAGCTGAAGCACGCTACCTGCGCCAGATGTATAACTACAAAGCGCACTACTCTCTGGACTGCGACAATGGCATTGAGAAGGCAGTGGTGCAGCACGCGCCGACCCCGGAAGAAATCCTGGAGGACAAGCAGCTGCGCGATCAGCTTTATGCTGCGGTGATGGAGCTGCCGGACAAACAGGCCAAGTGGATCTATGCCCGGTTTTACCTGGCATGACAGTCAAGGAAATTGCCCAGGCTGAAGGTGTCGATCTCAGCTGGGTATATAAGAGCATCCGGCGCGGTTTGATACATCTGGCCGAGAGCCTTTCTGAAAGAAACTCTTAGCCTAAATAGGCTGATTCTGCTAACATCAATCAGCCAATAATTTGCAGGATGCGGTCCCGTTTTACGGGCCGCATTCTGTTTCTATTTTGCGTGATTTCATAATCCGCATAAATAGAAAAAGACCACGGTCAGCGGCGAGCTGAGCATGGTCAGAAGCGTCCATCGGACGCGCAGCCGCAGAATGAAATTCTGCGTTCATGGGGGCTTGGGGGACACCCTCAACAAGCAGCGCCGGAAGCCGAATGGCTATCCAGGGGCATTGCTTGCCTCTTTCCCGCAGGAATAAAATAAGCCAGTGACGAAACCTTCAGATTTCGCTCACTGGCCTACTTTGTTTCAAGTTTCTTGGAAAGTTCCTTTAGTTCCTCGGTAAATCCCCGCGTATGTTGTAACAAGGTTTCTCGCATCTCCGGCGGACACTTCATATACAGCAGCTTCATCTCGTTCTGTCCTGCTTCGTCCGGCGAGAGGTCTGAGAAAATAAGCGAGTCCAGTGAAAGATGGACCACTTTTGCCAATGCTTTCAAAATCACATAGGAAGGATTTCTCTTGGCTTTTTCAATATCGGCAATCTGTTTGGTAGAAACATGGGCTTCATCAGCCAGCTGTTCCTGCGTCAGATTTTTCTCTTTTCTTGCTGCTCGGAGTGCCTCCCCCAAGGCAGTCAAATCATCAATCGGCATTATCGTTCACCTCAATAATATTGTATCGTTCCGGTTTAATTTGAGGAATAACCTTATCGTTCCGGTTTACCAGTACGATTATACCGATTTTCTCTTTGTAAGCATGGTTGCAGACTTGTATTCTTCGAGCAATAGAAATCTAATAGAATAGATTGCAGGAGGTGCAAAGATGGACTATATGACCCTAAAAGAAGCGAGCGAGAAATGGGGAGTTTCAGTTCGGCAGATAAACTATTATTGCGTCGGTGGCCGTATTCCCGGCGCTGTGAAGATGGCTGGTGTCTGGCTGATCCCCCAAAATGCAGAAAAGCCGGTGGATGGAAGAACAAAAATAGCAATCGTTACTTCTCTGATTGTTATTGTGTTTCGGCAAGTTATTATCAGCAAAAATTCAATCTATCAAGAGTCCATACTGCAAATTCTTTTAGTCGCTATCGTTACTCTTGTGGCTGTTTTATTTATCTTCAAAAAGAAAGTACCAGAACTATACTGATGATTTCTGCCGGGCGACGGCAAAAGAAAAAAGCCGTCGCGCAGCAGCCCTTTGACACGCCCATACGACCAGCGGCGGCTTTGAACGATCAAGGCCGCCGCTTCTCTTTTGCTCGGCACAGGATCGGCGGTCTGCGCCCGGATGTCGCTGGTGTCCTTGCGGACGATATACCCGTCAATTTTCAAATGGGTAATCTTTATAGAATCTTCAGAAACTCCATGTATTCTATTCCTTGCAATTAGCAGAAAGGAGTTAGCCGTTATGGACTTAATCTTGAAAACAAATGGCCTCTGTAAAAAGTTCAAGGGACAGATGGCAGTAAACAAAGTATCCCTGAATATCCCCCGCAATTCGGTATATGGCTTATTAGGGCCAAATGGTGCTGGCAAATCCACTACATTGAAAATGCTTACCGGGATTTTGAAACCGACCTTTGGCACGGTAACATTTAACGGCCAGCCTTGGAGCCGGGAGGCACTGAACGAGATTGGCGCACTAATCGAGATGCCCCCGCTTTATGAAAATCTGACTGCGAGAGAAAACCTGAAAGTTCGCACCACGCTCTTAGGACTGCCTGACAAAAGAATTGATGAAGTGCTGCAAATCGTTCAGCTCACGAATACTGGAAAAAAACGAGTCGGGCAATTTTCTTTGGGTATGAAACAGCGGCTTGGGATTGCTAACGCCCTACTGAACCACCCAAAGCTGCTGATTTTGGATGAACCGACCAACGGGCTTGACCCCATAGGAATTGAAGAATTGCGGGAATTGATTCGCTCTTTCCCCCAAAAAGGAATCACGGTGATTTTGTCCAGTCACATTCTTTCCGAAGTACAGCAGGCAGCAGACCATATTGGAATCATTGCAAATGGTGTTCTTGGGTATGAGGGACAACTCCAGAATGGGGAAGATTTGGAACAGCTCTTTATGCAGGTTATCAAGCAAGTCAGAAAGGTTGGTGAGTAAAATGGGCAGCATTATAAAAGCAGAACACTTAAAGTTCAAACGTACATTTGGTAAAATTCTTCCTGTGATTGCGCCGACGATAACACTGCTGTTGGTGCTGGCTTTAACTGGCGGCTTGGCAGATGCTTTTCCTGCCGGAGCATGGAATTGGTGGTATGCCACCTTATTACCGGGAACATTGGCTGTGATGTGCTATTTGAGCATAACCAAAGACAGAAAAAATCGCTATTACAATTTGAAAAGCCTACCCGTATCGGGACGGAAATTGGTTCTTGGCAAGATGATATACCTTGCGTTAGGGCTTTTTGCAGCAAATGTAATTATTTTTCTGGGCGCAACAATCGGTGGAGCCATCTTTGGTTCGACAATTCCTGTTGGCGGTGCAGCAATAGCAACAATTCTGCTGACACTTTCTTATCTGTGGGAAATTCCGGTCTATTTGTTTTTGAGTGCGCGATTCGGTATGTTTGCAGACATTTTTATCTGTATGGTGATCTCGATTGGCGGCGTAGCAACCTTGGCTGACAA
>UMCI01049081.1_pt1 | contig 9487 bp, 10 predicted proteins | sample 1964211 | NCBI WGS metagenome assembly UMCI01 (sample SAMEA4835966, study PRJEB28245) | human gut metagenome | biome: gut microbiome; material: fecal sample | place: Denmark | collected 2008 | reverse complement strand
TTGCCGCCGCGACGACCGCCGCGACCGCCACGGTTGTAGCGCTCCCGATCACTGCCGGTGTTGGTCACGCCGCCTTCCGGCTCCAGCACCACGCGGCGGTTCTGATCCACACCGATGGAGCGAGAGGTCACGCCCTCTACCTCCTGAATGGCAGTGTGCAAAATGCGCCGCTCATAGGGATTCATAGGCTCAAAGGTGTAGCGCTTGCCGGTGCGCAGCACATAGGCCGCGTTTTTCTTGGCCAGGTTCTTCAAGGTTTCCTGGCGCTTTTCCCGGTAGTTGCCCACATTCAGGGCCACGCGCACATACTTATCGGTCTGCTTTTTGATCTGCAAAGAGGTCAGGTATTGCAGGGCGTCCAGGGTCTCGCCCCGGTGGCCGATGATAATACCGTAATCCTCGCAGTCAATGGTGATTTCCACCAGGCCGTCCTTCAGAATGCCGGCCACCTGGGGATCCTTCACTTGCAGGCCCTCGATCAGGCGCTTTAAGTACAGGCAGGCGCTGTTCAGATCTGCGTCGCTAAGCTGCACGGTTGCCTTCTCTCGGGGTTTATCTGCTTTGGGTGCACGGGCGGGTTTGTCCGCCTTAGGTGCACGAGGCTTGTCTGCCTTGGCAGCACGGGGCGCGCTCTGCTTCTCTGCCTTTTGGGGCTTGTCGCTGCGCTGCGCCTGCTTTTTGGGCTGCGCCGGTGCTTCGCGGCGGGGCTGGGGCTTCTTTTCCCGCTTGCCGTCGTCGTAGCTGACCTTGACCACAGCGTCGCTGCCGCCAAACAGGCCAAGCACCTTCTTCTTCGGCATCTGTACCACTTCCACATGCACATCTGCCGAGGCGGGCGCATTCAGACCGATGAGAGCCGCGTTGCGGGCCTCCTCCAGGGTCTTGCCTCTGCCTTCAAATTCTTTTAACATGCTTTCCTCCGACTTATCCTCCCGGTGACCCGGGGGGTCGTGTTATTTCAGTTTTTTGATGTTCGCTTCTCTGGAGCGCCGGTAAATGGTGTTCTCCAGCATCAGTCTGGCCTGGCTGCGCTTCGGCGGGAAGAACTTGGCCAGGAAAAGCTGCTGCACAATGGCCACCAAGTTGGAGATGATCCAGTAAAAACCGACCGCTGCCGGTACCTTAAACGAAATGTAAAAGGAGAAGAACGGCATCATCAGCATCATAATCAGCATCTGGCTGGTCTGCTGTGCGGCTGCCGGATTGTTCTTCTTCTGGATCATGGTAGACACCAGGGTGGAGGCCAGGGAGGTCACCAGACAAAGCAGGGGAACGATAATAATGATCCCGTCTTTCCAGTGGGGAATGGCGGTCATATCCAAATTACCGATCACCATACCGTCGCGGTACGCCTGAATGGCGGCGCAGTTGTCCGCAGTAAACAGGGTGGGGAATTTCTCAACCAAAGTGTCCTTATAGGCGCCGAAATTCTCCAAAATACCCAGCTGCAAATACTGGCCCTTGTAGCCCAGCTCCTGCACCACCTGCGCAATGTTGGCGGACTGATCCGCAAAGCCCTTCATCCCCAGCACATAAGACAGGGGATAATAAATAATCCCGATGATGCCCATCAGGAACACCATCTGGAAAAGCATCGGTCCGCAGCCCATCTGCATGGGATTGTGGCCCTCGCGGGCGTACAGATCCTGGGTCTCTTGCTGGAGCTTCATCCGGTCCTTAGGGTCCGGGTACTTCTTCTGCAGCTTCGCCAGCTTGGGCTGCAAGCGGGCGGTCTTGGCCATGGTCTTTTGCTGGTGGATGTTAAAGGGCAGCAGGATCACTCGGGTCACCACCGTAAAGATGACGATGGCCACGAAATACTGATTGTTCAGCAGATCCATCAGGAACCCCATGCACACACCGAACAGCCAATAAAGCGGCTTAAAAAGGCCCATGCCCGCGGAAGAAGAAGTGGCAGCTAATAAAATACTGTTCATGCATTGTCCTCGTTAGATTCAGTTGTAGAGCAGGGAGCGCAGGGCTTGTCCTTCTTTGGGGGCACCGGGTCATACCCGCCCTTAAAGAAAGGATTGCAGCGCAAAATACGCAAAAACGCCAGCCAGCACCCCTTCCACACGCCGTGGATCTCAATGGCCTCCAGTGCATACTGGCTGCAAGTAGGGGTATAGCGGCAGGCGCCGTGCGAAAATCGGGGACTGAGGGTTAGCTGGTAGGTACGAATCAGGAAGATCGCCAGCTTCTTAACGATGTTCTTCATGCGATAACACCCCTAAGGCCGTCAACTGTTTTTCCATATCCGCCAGGACCACCTGCATCTTCACTCTGGTGGTGCGGCTGCGCGCCACGAACACCAGATCCCATCCGGTCACACCGTCCTCCAGCTGTGAAAAGGCGGCACGAATCACCCGGCGAGCGCGATTGCGCTCTACGGCGGTGCCGATTTTCTTGGAGGTGGTAATGCCCACCCGGGTCTCACCTCGGCGATTCTTCATACAATAGGTCACCAGGCTGGCTCCGGCCTTGCTTTTACCACGGTGGTACAGGCGGCGAAAGACCTTATTCTCCTTTATGGCGCTGCTTTTCACAATACGCTCCGTTCGGTCAATTAGTAAGACAGGGACTTGCGACCCTTAGCACGGCGGCGGGCCAGTACCTTTCTGCCGTTCTTGGTGGACATTCTCTTTCTGAAGCCGTGCTCCATCTGTGCGTGCCGCTTCTTAGGCTGGAAAGTTCTTTTCATCTTGCATTCACTCCGTTTCTGAAAATCAAACTGGTCTTGATTTTACTTATGCTCTGCACGGCATAGTGCAGGCGAATTGACTTTTGGCTTGTGGGATAGTGATCCACATTAGCGGTTGATATTATATTATAAAATGCGCCCTGTTGTCAATAAAAATCTGTTACTTCTTGTTTTTATTCTCATAATATATTATAATGTCACTATATGTTGGGGGTAGAACCTATGCACACTACAAGTCCGTGGCGCGCTGTCAGCCGTGTGGTCCTGGTTTTGGGGCTGTTTTTTACAGGCTGCTGCTTTTTAGACAGCTGGCACGCACCGTTCTTTTTCAACTTCCGCTACCAGTGGTTAAAGCTGATCCTCTCTTTTGTGATCCCTGCGGCGGTCACGGTGTGGAACTTTTTGACCGAGCGCTCCCTGCGCTTTGCGGGCACCGCCTGCGCCGTTTTAATGCAGGTGTCGCTGGTGCTGTTCTTTATCGACCGCTATACGGTAAATTTAATTGCCCGGCTGGACGACAGCCGCATTATCTACCACTTTCTTTACACCCTCATCAGCGTGTTTACCCTGCTGGCGGCAGGCTGGATTTGCGCTCGGTGCAGCAAGGCGTGTGTGGACTTTGCCCTGTTTTACCGCCGGTTCTCCCTGGGCTATCTGCCTTTGTGCGCGTTTCTTTTTATCCTGCAGTTTTTTCTGCTGCGCACCTTTGGCAATATTTTCGTTACCGCCAACGGCGTACCCTTCCGGGGCGAAATCTACTGCCTGTGGTATTATGCCAAGACCGGCACCCTGTCTTTTTCCACCGCCCTGCACTCGGCAGGGAATGTGCTGTACTTCACCTCCCTGTCCCTGGCCCTTTGCGGCACGGTGCGGCGGCGTCCGGTGCTGTGGGGCACTCTGGTGCCCGTGGCCCTGTCCGTGTTTGTAGAGAGTTTTCAGCTTCTCACCAAAAGCGGGGACGCGGATGTGGACGATATTATCTTAAACACCCTGGGTGCCGTGCTCGGCGTCCTGATTTTTCGGCTGCTGCTGCGGCCCTTACTGCAAAAGGAGACCCGTATATGTTAGGCATTATCGGCGCAATGGATGTGGAGGTCCGCACCATTAAGGACAAGATGACCGGCACCGTCACCACCCGGGCGGCAGGCTGCGACTTCGTAACCGGCGAGCTGGAGGGCGTGATGATCACCGTGGTGCAGTGCGCACCGGGCAAGGTAAATACCGCCCTGTGCACCCAGCTGCTCATTGACCGTTTCCAAGTGGATCGGGTCATCAATATCGGCGTAGCTTGCTCCCTAAGTGAGCGGGTGGTAATTAAAAATATCGTCATTGCCACCGATGTGTGCCAGTACGATATTGACATTACCGCTTTAGGTGAGCCAAAGGGCTTTATCAACGGCCTGGGCACCATTAAAGTGGCAACGGACCCAACCCTGTCCGATCGGCTGGCGCGCACCGCCATCAACAGCGGCGAGCGTATCCATCGGGGCACGGTAGCCAGCGGCGATACCTTTATCAGCACCGCAGCGCTGAAGTCTGCCATCGCCGGGGAGTTTGACGCCCTGTGCGGCGAGATGGAGGGCGGCGCCGTGGGTCAGGTTTGTGCTGCCAACGGAGTGCCCTTTGCGGTAATGCGCGCCATCAGCGACGGCGGCGACGAAAACGCAGCCATGGATTACCCCACATTTAAAAAAATCGCCGCAGAACTGTCTGCGACGATCTTAACGCGATTTGTGGCGGAGGAGCAGACCCAGGAGAGCCTGTTCTGATCACTCGATCACAAAATTATTCAGGATATATTCTTCCGCCTCGGCAATGATGGTATGCAGCGCCGTCTTTTCCGGCACATCGGAGCCGGTGCGGCTTTTGTCCTCAATAAACACAAAGCGGGCGTCCTGCACCGCCAAGGCAGCAGAGGCTAACTCACGACCCAGATTGTAGTCCAGCTTGAACATCTCTTTGGGCAAAATACCGGCCTTAGCCATCGTCAGCGCGCCTCGGTACAGGCTGAGCATATAGTAATCATAAATATACCGAGCAGCGCCCCCGCGAGAGGCAGCGGCTGCCGTATCCAGCAAAATACGGGTGGCTTGGCTCAGGGTGCTCAGGGGCATATCATCGTCCTCTGCACCCAAACTGGCATACACGGACGGATCCAGTCCATTGCGGCTGGCAGACACCCCCAGCAGGTAGTCGGTGGTTACGCCGTAGTAGTCGGCGCACTTGACCACAAAGTCCAGCCCGCACTCCCGAATGCCTTTTTCGTAATGGGACAGCAGTGCCTGGCTGATACCCAAATCGCCGGCGGCTTTTTTTTGGCTGATGCCCCGCTCCCGACGCAGCTGGCTCAGGGTGGCGGCGAACTTGCTGTTTTTCTCCGCCTTGTCGGCTTTGCTTTGGCGCATGGCGCGCTTGGCGGCTTTGGCCCGCCCTTTCAGGTCCTTGATCTCTTCTTTGACCTGTTCCAGGTTCTCGCTTTGGATCTCCATTTGTTCATTCACTCCCAAAAATATTACAACGAGTATTATATATCAGCTTATACTCTTTGTAAAGGGCTATTTTATTCTGTCAACAATTTGTAATGTTTCGTCGGCTATCGCCGTTGTTCAGGAGGATTTTGCATTGAAGTCATACACGGTTTATCTTTTTCGACACGGGCTCACCAAAGGCAACCTAAACGCACAGTATATTGGGCAGACGGATTTGCCACTCACTATGGATAGTATTAACCAACTGCATACCCTGCGGGGCAAGTACCCGTACCCGGAAGTGGACGCGGTGTTTACCTCCCCCTTAAAGCGGTGCAAGGACAGCGCCGCCATCCTCTTTCCGCGTAACAATTTGATTACCATTGAGGATTTTAAGGAATATAACTTCGGCGAGTTTGAGGGCAAGACCGCTGCGGAATTGCAGGACAACCTGGACTTTCGGGACTGGCTGCAAGGAGATATGCAGGCAAGCCCGCCGTACGGCGAGACCAACGCCCAGTTTATGCACCGGGTGTGCGCCGCTTTTGAAAAGGTGATCTCCGGCTGTGTCCAAACCGGCACCCGGCGGATCGCCCTGGTGTGCCACGCCGGGGTCATGATGACCCTGCTCACCTGCTACGGCCTGCCGGAGGCAGCCATGGCCAACTGGCAGACGGACCCGGGCTTTGGCTACAAGCTACACCTGGACCCGGCCCTGTGGATGCGCGCCAATAAAATGCAAGTGGAGGACACCGCCCCCATTCCCATGGCGCAGTTGGAGCAGGTAGAGGACTACCCTGCCGCAAAAACAAAAAGCACCCAATGGGTGCTTTTTTATTCTGTATTTGCATCGGCGATCTTTCTATAGGTCTCGTCGTGGGGACAAAGGGCAAAAACCTCTCCCTGCTCGCCAAACTCCACATCCTCAAATTGGGGTGCAAACGCCGTTTGCCGCTTTTTTATATCATACAAGCCCAACAGAGGATTCTCCATATCTCCGTTGCAAAAAGCAATCCACCGGCAGGTGCAATCCCCAAATATAGAATGAAAATGGGGCGGCATCAGCCAGTTGCCCTGCCTATCAATAACGCCCCATCCGCCTGCTTCCCAACCGCCGAAATGTGCAACGTATCTGTCTTTTTCTTGAGAAAAACGCCGAATATCGTCAAAAACAAAGGGAATTTGCGTATTGCCCTGTGGGTCAATACCGCCCCACTTTTCCTCTGCGGCCCCATACAATCCGGTTTGGGGATTTTTTACCCATTGACCTTTGGCTACAATCGCCACCCGGTTTTCAAACCAACTGCTGTACAAATATTGCGGTGCAATCACTTCTGTGCCGGCTGTATCGATAAAGCCCCAAATACCCGCAGGCACACCCAGGCGATCATCTGCCTCCAGCTGACAATCGTCCAGCAATACGCGTGCAACGGCAGAGCGTCCCTCGGTAAAGCCCTCTGTTTTTACATAAGCCCCATCCGCCTGCATTCGCAAGCCCATATTCGGCGTGCTGTCCTTTTTTTCGCTCATTTTTCTGCTCCTAAAAGCCAATAATTTGCATGGAATCGCCCTTTTCCAGCACCAGTTGGGTCCATCGCTCTAAATCCTGAAACTGCTCCCTATAATCCTGCGGTCTGTCAAAATAGGCCTTGCCCATTGTTTGTAAGGTATACGCGTTGTCCTCAGAGGGATGTGCAGCCATAAAGGCGTGCAGCGTCTGTTCGTCCGTGCAAGCCAACAGTTGTCGGTAATAATTCAGTACCGTTGCCCACTGTTCATAAGACAATTGGTAATCGTCGTAAATAGAAAACGCACCCAATGTGAGCGTCAGCGCCCAATTCAGCAGCAACGCGTGCTCCATCGCACAAATATAGATACGGTGCTGCGGCTTACCGGCAGCATACAACTTTAAGAACGGATCCTCCACCCGCCGGGTGCCTTTTTCGCCGATATAAATTGTCTGGCTTTGGGGGGCAAAGCCCAGCGCTTTATCCCAGTGCAAATCCTCCCAATTGTACAGTGCCTCTTGCAGCTGATAAAAGGGAAATTGCTGCACACGGTGATTGGCGTCCACACAATAGACGAGGCAATAGTCCACAAAGGTGGTAATCAAAAGGCCAAAACCGTTATCTAAATGCAAAACCACAGAATGGACGCGCGGTGTATGATTGTAAAATGCATCTATACACACCTCCGTGCGCACAATGGTGGCACCGATGCAAGGTGAAAAAATCAACGCTGCGTCTACATTGGGCAAATCCTCGCCGCCGGTAATCCACCGGGGCAGCCGATTCATACTGATGCGGTACTCACCCTCAAGCGGCGTGTCTATTTCAAGCTGTTCGTCGTTGTCAAATGTAATAATAATGGGCTCGTCAATTTCCACACACCGTTCCTCTTTCTGATTTGGGTCCATTTGTTCCGCCAAACCGCAACAAGGGTGCGGTGCGTCCTTGGGTGTAGTCGCATCCTCCTCCAAAGTGTGGGCATAATCCAGTCCAACCAGTCGAATGTTTTTAATGGTCCGGCTCTCCAAGCGGCATTGCTTCAGCAGCTGCCGAATTTCGTCCGGTTCCTCTAAGCAAGGCGCGTGCCAATCTTGGCAGTTAAAGTAGTTGTCCGGAAAAACATCATATAACGGCAACATCTTTTCATTTTCTGACATTTGCAAATCTCCCTTGCGTATAGATTCAAGTTCAGTATAAAAACATTTGCTTTTTTTGTCAACGCTGTGTACCGTTTTACGGACACATCACCGCCTGTTCTTCTTTGCGTCGCCGCAGCAAAAACAAAAAGCACCCAATGGGTGCTTTTTTTGCGTTTGGTTACAGCAGGTTACAATAATCGCAGCGGTTCTCCGCCAACTTAATATTGCTCTTGCCGTAGATCTTCATTTGCAGGTCGTAGGCGTCCTGGGGAATATCTGACTTCCACAGCCACAGCCCGCCGGAGCGGCAGGGGGTCAGCTGGGTGGGACCGATCAGGTAGTTGCCGCCGCGGGCATGATCCGGCGTAGGCACAGAAAAAGTCTGGGTCTCATAATTCATCCAGCCGTTGGAAAGAGCATAGGTAGCCAGGCTCACCAGTTCCTTTTTGCTGTACCCGGTGTACACATAGCCCACCAGGTCGTTGACCACTTTCAGCAGCTCGGTGGTGGAAGAGCCTTTCATCTTCTTAAACACCTGAAGCAGCACGGTCTTTTGCCGATCGGCGCGGGCGTTATCCGTGTCAATCTTACGAATACGGCAGTAGGCCAGCGCCTGCTTACCGTCCAGCTTCTGCTTACCCTCGGTGCCCTCGTAGCTCTTCTCGATATACACATTGCCGTAGCGCTTGGGGTGGTTGTTGATCTCGTTGATCTCCCGGTCGGTAATGGTAATGGTCACGCCGCCCAGGCTGTCAATGATCTTGGGGAAGCTGGCAAAGTTCACCACCGCGTAGTTGTCGATCTGGATCTTATAGTAACGCTCCACGGTTTTGATGTATTCCTTCATGCCGCCCATGGAGGCAGCGCCGTTGATCTTGTCGTACTGGCCCTCACCGTTCGCCTCAAAGTACACATACAAATCGCGCAGTACGGAGGTCAGAGTGATCTTGCCGGTGTCGATATTAACGCTGGCGATAATGGCAGAATCGGCACGAGAGGTGTCGCTGATCTGCTCCTCCCGGGTGTCCTCCCCGATGAGCAAAATGTTCTTTACATGGGTAGAGCTGACCGGATCGCCGTTTTTGTACCAGCTTTTCAAATATTCTTTATAGGTCGTAGCGTCTGCCGCAGACGGCTCCTTGATCTCCGGAAAGTTCTCTTTTAAGAAATCCATACCATGATAGGAGGTGTCCGTCTTTTGGTAATCGTCCGCTTCGTCGGTAAACTTACCCAACAGACCGTTTACATAGCACACGGCAAAAACGCCGCCGGCCACAATCAGCACAGCCAGCACAACAATAATGGCAATGGAAATTTTGCCCTTTTTGGTCTTGCGCCAGGGCATAGCGTTCGGGTCTTTTTGCTTTTTGCCGCTTTTTTGCTTTTTGCCGCTTTTGCGCTTTTTGTCCGCTGCCGCCGGTGCATTCTCCGCCTTGCCGGAAAGAGAGAACAAATCAATCATCTCGTCCGTGGCTTGGTGGCGCAGGCTCGCCGGCTCCAGCGGGGGCTGATTTTCCGGCTTTTGGGTCGGCTTGTCCGGGGTTACGGTGCGATCCCGATTTTCGTATGCCGGGGGTGGGGGTTGCAACTTGCGGCGCACCTGCTGCACCGGCACATCGGCAGTGTCTGCCTTGGGTGCGGCGGGTTTGGGTGCCCGTTTGGCTTCCGGCG
>UMCI01022602.1_pt1 | contig 9488 bp, 10 predicted proteins | sample 1964211 | NCBI WGS metagenome assembly UMCI01 (sample SAMEA4835966, study PRJEB28245) | human gut metagenome | biome: gut microbiome; material: fecal sample | place: Denmark | collected 2008 | reverse complement strand
CCGGCACAACAGCAACGGCAGCCCGCACACAGGGCTGCCGCAACAGAACGAAAGGAGAATCAACTAACATGCTTCACGGCAAACTTCAAAACGTCGCAGAGCACAGAACCCTCCTCTACGGGCTCTCCGCCATTGGCGTAACGGTGCTGCTGTCGCTTCACACATTTGTGACGTCGACCCTGTCTCACGTTCCCTCTGCGATGCTTGGCTTCCTGCTGAATACACTGGCAGTCGTTCTGACTGTGGTATTCGCAGCGAAAAAACGAACCACCATGGCACTTCATAGTGCCGTCTTTACGGCTGTGCTGCTTCTGGGCAGCAATGCTACCGTTCTGATCTCCACGTACAACATCGGCAGCGAGGTAGGCAATCTGGGGCTTTGGATGGGCATCAGATCCTGCGGAATGCTGCTTCTGGCAGCGGTCACATGGGTGGGGATCTCCCTTCTGGAGCGCTGGCAGGAGGAAGAGAAACGGCTTCCGCTGCTGCTGCTCTGGGCGGCAGACATCGTGTCCTGTCTGATGGCAATGTTCCTCTCCCGTGGTAACACCGCCTCCGTTTTTGGCATCCTCATCGGTTTGCCTATGGCAATTCTGGCGACTCTCACCATGGCCATGGGCTTTCAGGAAGACGGTGCACGGAAAATCGTCAGCGTCTCCCTGTGCGCACTGATCTGCCTGACCCTGGTGGTCAAACACGAGACCGGCATTCCGGCACTGCTGTATGCCGCTTTCTTTGTGTGGTACACCCTTTTTTACCCACGCAGGAATCGCCATAAGAAGTGGATCGCCCTGCTCCTGGCGGCAGTTCCGGCAGGCGGTATCGGCATTCTGTGGCTGGCGAATCCGATCTTTGAGAAGAGCGGCATCAGCTTTCTGGCAGACCTGGCGGGCAAATTTTCCATCCGTGCCGGCATGACCTATCAAATTGAGAGCGGTCTGAAGTCGCTGACAAAGGCAGGGCTGTTCGGCAGCTACCGGGCAAGCCACATCCCGGAATGGCAGACAGACATGATTCTCGTGTCCGACACCCATTATCTTGGCTGGGGATTCCTCTTTTTGATGCTGCTGGTGACGCTGCTGTTTGTCATCTTTAGCAGCAGGGAGCTGATGAACGCCTCCTCGGAGCTGCACAACTACTTCCGCAGCATGGCGCTCTGTTTCGTGGGCGTGACCATGCTCTATAACCTGCTGGCAATCACCGGCATTCTGCCCATTCTTGGAGTGCAGCCATTTTTCACCAGCAGTATCAGTCTTTCGTATCTGGGAGCCTCCGGCATTCTGCTGGGCTTCCTGACCTATGACGGGGACTGCATGGAGAGCCTCTGCACCCATTTCAAATTCGGAAGGAGATAAGATACATGAGATATGCCAAGAGAAACCTCCGCATTGTGGGAATCGGAACCGCCGTTATCCTTTCCGCCGCAGTGATCTCGCTGTCCAGCCATATCAAGAGCCTCCGCCCGGTCATTCAGGCGGAGGAGCAGAACGGTTCGGCGCTGGAAGCAGTGCTGGGAAACGACATCCTGCCAAATACCGCCTACGACTGGGGCAGTGTGTACACCCTGAACGACGGCACAGACATCGCCCAGAAGTACGTCAACGAGGAGAGCTGCTACACCGTCTATGGCGGTGCGGAGGGCTATCAGGTACTGGGGTCGGACACCGGCGGCGGGCTGGTGCAGGGGATGGGGAACATCCTGCTGTCCAGCGTTGCCAAGGCGAACCGGCTCGCCCGAACCGGGGACAGCATCGTCACCACGCTGCACAGCAGCGCCATGGCAGCGGCAAACGAGGCACTTGCCGAGTACGGCGGCGACGTACAGGCGGGCATCTGCGTCGTCCTGCGGGACGGTGCGGTGCTGGTGGATGCGGGAAACAATATCCTCAGCTCGCCGGCAGACGTCTATTTAGGCATCACCGAGCAGACGGACAGCTTCGTGAACTACAACGCCAGCGCCATGGCAAAGGGCAGCGTTTTCAAAGCCATCACCGCAAGAACACTGCTGGAGTATGACGGCGACCTGCCCGAGGACTACTCCCTGTACAACGACAGCTTCGAGGATCTGTCCGCCATCACCCTGAACAACGGTAAGACCATTCAAAACTGGGATTACAACATAGCCGGAGATTACGGCAGCGATCTGGGGAACGGACAGTACAGCCGGCTGGTAAGCCTGTCCGACGCACTGCAATTCAGCTCCAACACCTATTTCGTCCGCCACGCCCTCCAGCTGCCGGACTGCTACAACAAGCTCCGCTCACTGTTCGGGCTGGACAAGTCCCTGACCACGGAAATCAACTCTCTGGACGGCATCGAAACCGCAGACGAGCGCCAGCCCTATCTGTACTTCGGACAGGATGCGTATTTGTCCAGCATCCGGCTCTGCCAGCTCTACAACTACGCATTCTCCGGAGAGTTCTACGTTCCGTTCTATATTGCCAGCGTCATTCAACCGGACGGAGAGAAGATCTACACAGCCGACCCCCAGCCAAAGGAAGCGTACCGCATGGACATCACGCCGGAGGATGACATTCTGGCGGGCGGTCTGGCGGACTGCTTCGACGCCTACACCAACGGCAAATACACAGCGCTGTCCGGCTCCGGCAGGATCCTGTGCAAATCCGGAACGGCAGAGCTGGACGACGAAAACGGCCGCGAGAACCGCACCATGATGATGACCATTCTCAGCGAGGATCGGACACAGGTGCTGGCGAGCTGCTGTATGATCGTGTGCAGCGCTCCGAAGGACAGCGTCTACAACAATGTCATGATCGAGAAGCTGCTGCAAGTGGCTTCCGCAGCGGGAATTTTATAAGAGAAAGGAGAACTTTACCATGACCAAAAAGAAAGTTGCAGGCATTTTGATCTGCATTGCAATTGCACTCCTGGGAATGCTGCTGCTTCTCATGCAGAAGCACAGCAGCGACAGCGACAAGCAGCCGGCGGACAAGGGCAGCTACAGCTACTACTACGCCGAGCCGGACGCTGCCAATGCGGAGTCCACCACGGAGGCGGATGACGCCATTCCTTTTTACCAGAATGTCAAATAAAACAAAACGGGCGGGTGCCTCTCCAGAAGTTCTGGGAGGGCATCCGCCCGTGTGTTTTTTCACGTGAAACATGTTTGGGGGTTCGAACCCCTCAGTCAGCCGTTACACCGCCACCCGCTGCGTACAGGCGAGAAGCTGCCGGAATACGGCTTCCGACAGGGCACGGTGGCCGTCCTCGTTCATGTGCTCCCGATCCTCCAGCGAGGGAAACGCCACGTCCGATGCCGCCAGAAACCGGCAGCCCTCCTCCGCAGCCACGCTGGCATATGCCGCTTTCAGACGGTGGGAGAGTGCGACGGAGTCCTCGTTGAACTCGCCGTCAAACTGCGCCACGCCATGTCCCAGCACGATAGGGGACACCACCAGAATTTCCGGCACGCCGGCATGCTTTGCCTGCCGTACCAGCTGGCGCACGCCCTCGGCGATCTGCTCCGCAGAGGCGTGGAAGCACGTCTTGCAGTCGTTTGTGCCCAGCATGATGACCACGCCCGCTAGCGGACTGTGGCTCTCCAGCAGCAGCGGAAAAGCGTCCAGACCGCAGCGGTTTTTCCGGTACCAGTCGTGAAACTGGGTGGTTCTCCCGCAGAGTCCCTCTTCGATGACCCGCTTTCCGAACGGACGGAGCAGATCGTCCAGAAGCCCCGTCCAGCGTGTCTGGTCGTCAAAACGGCTGTTGTCCCGTGGGTTCAGACCCCACGTATTGGAATCGCCAAAGCAAAGAATCGACTGCATGTGTGTTTTCCCTTCTCTCAATTGGAAGTAATGTTTCACGTGAAACAAGGATTCAAATGATTAGTCAGCGAACATCGGGGTGGACAGGTAGCGCTCACCAGTATCCGGCAGCAGCGCCACAATGGTCTTGCCCTTGTTTTCCGGACGCTTTGCCAGCTGGATGGCTGCCCAGACAGCTGCGCCGGAGGAGATGCCCACCAGAGCGCCCTCGCTGCGAGCGATTCTGCGTCCGGTCAGGAATGCGTCCTCGTTCTCCACGGCGATGACTTCATCATAGACCTTGGTATCCAGTGTTTCCGGCACGAAGCCTGCACCGATGCCCTGAATCTTATGTGCACCAGCATGACCCTCTGACAGGACCGGAGAGCTTTTCGGCTCCACTGCTACCACTTTCACGTTGGGGTTCTTTTCTTTCAGGTATGCGCCTGTGCCGGAAACCGTTCCGCCGGTGCCAACGCCAGCCACAAAGATATCCACGTTGCCGTCGGTGTCGTTCCAGATCTCCGGACCGGTGGTCTGGTAGTGTGCCTTGGGATTGGACGGATTTGTGAACTGAGACGGAATGAAGCTGTCCGGAATCTCCTTTGCCAGCTCGTCAGCCTTGGCGATAGCACCCTTCATGCCCTTTGCGCCTTCGGTCAGCACCAGCTCTGCGCCAAATGCCTTCATGAGATTCCGGCGTTCGATGGACATCGTCTCCGGCATGGCAATAATCAGACGGTAGCCTCTCGCCGCTGCGACAGAAGCCAGACCAATGCCGGTGTTTCCGGAGGTCGGTTCGATCAGCACGCTTTTTCCCGGGGTGATGAGTCCCTTTGCCTCAGCTTCGTCCAGCATTGCCTTTGCAATACGATCCTTGACGCTGCCGGCCGGATTGAAAAACTCAGCCTTTCCCAGAAGCGTTGCCTCCAGCTTTTCTTCCTGTTCAATGTGAGTCAGTTCGAGCAGCGGTGTCCCGCCAATGAGATCTGTGATCTTCTGAAAAATCTTTGCCATGAGAAGCCTTCCTTTCTGCGTGTAAAAAACAGGTATGGACATTCCCGCCCGCCTGCTGCAAACGGGAAATTTTAGAACCTGTCTTCACAAGAAATATATGTGGATTTTCGAGCATAATTTTGTTGCAGACAAGGCAAAAATACGCAGGCGGGCTGTCGCCCGGCAAGTATTTTTTACGCAGTATGCAGCAAAATTTGCCGAAAAGGCACTTGTATACGCTTGTGAAGACGGGTTCTTATAAGTTCCTATCGGATTGATTCCCATTATACGCCGAAATACCTAGTTTGTCAATAGGTTAGGTAGTAGTTTGTAGGAATATACAAACAGAAAAGCAGAATTCGCCTTTAAAATTATATGAAATGCATAAATTGCAAGGGAAAATAAGAGCAAATTGCGAAAAGCATCGTGCGGAAACGAAAAAGTTTCAGAACTGTTTTCCCATAAGGCTGATCCAACTGAGCGCAGTTGGCGAGGTGTTTTTCTCCCATTGTAGGGACAGGTTGTGCCGTGTCCGCCGATTTTCCATAACACAAAATAAAGACAGGTTGTACCGTGTCTGGTAGTTTGTATCAAGGGATATTCGTTGCAAACATTCCACCGGAATGTTTCCAAAATCGCAGCACAGCAAGCGGCACACAAGGGCGGAGCGGTCTTGTTCGCTCCGCCCTCGAAAAGCTGTCGCTTTTCTCACCCACCTTCTCCGTGCGCCCAAAAGCAAGGGCGCAGGGAGTTTCGCTGTCTGCGGACAGCGACTTAGAGGGCACGTGCCCTCTAAGAACACCTCGCCAGCTGCGCTCAGCTGGAGCAGCCTTTTCGGGGCAACAGTTCTGGAATCATTTTGTTCCTGCACGATGCTTTTTGTACAGCCTGATAGGGCGTTCTGTTTCCGCCCGATGCGTTCCCAAACAAAAAAGGACACGGCGCACCGTGTCCCTTCTCCGCATCGAACCCCGCAAAACGAAAAAACGCCCGAAAGCTTATGCTTCCGAGCATTTGAATCTGGTGACCCGTACGGGAATTGAACCCATGATTCCGCCGTGAAAGGGCGGTGTCTTAACCTCTTGACCAACGGGCCGAAATGGTAGCGGCAGCAGGATTCGAACCAGCGACCAATCGGGTATGAACCGAGTACTCTAGCCAACTGAGCTATGCCGCCACATAAAAAGCAGCTTCAAAACCGCCATTTCCGGCGATTTCTACAATTCCTGCGACTATGATAGTATACTACAAATAGAACCAAAAGTCAAGCGCTTTTGCGAAATTTGTAGATGTGCACAGGCAGAGCGCTGCTTTTTTGCTGTTTTCAAGAAAACTTGCACAAATCCGGGCGCTATTTCTGTTTTGGCGGAAAAATGGCGGCGCAAACCACGCCGAACACCATTGCCGCCGTGATACCGGCAGAAGAGGCGGTCAGACCGCCCATGAACACGCCCAGCAGCCCCTTTTCGTCCACGGACTCCCGCACGCCCTCCGCCAGCAGATTCCCGAATCCGGTCAGGGGCACGCTTGCACCGCCGCCGGCAAACTCCACCAGCTTTGGATAAAGCCCCACCGCCGAGAGCACCACGCCTGCCACCACATATGCCGTGAGGATTCGTGCCGGTGTCAGCTTCGTATAATCGATGAGCACCTGTCCCACGGCGCACAGCGCACCGCCCACCAGAAATGCCCACAGCAAATCCATTCCCATGTCTTTCTCTCCTTATCGATCCTCTATCGTTGCAATAGTTTTAGGAAACGCTGAATAAAGCTTGTGCGTAAGATGCGCCAGCAGATTTTTTGGCAGATTGTTCAGAAATTCCGCAGGCATACTTTGTGTCTGGCAAGGGATTTCTGGGCAATATGACGGAAAATCAGCAAGCAGATTGCGTGCAAAGCCGTCAGGCGGGCTTTATTCAGCGTTTCCTCAGCTCCACCAAATGGGAGATGCCCGGAATGCTCTCGCCCTGCTGAGATGCCGTGGGGGACATGAGCGCCCCCGTGGCAGCGAACAGGATCTGACGCATAGCGCCGGTTTGCAGCGCCGGCAGGAAGTGGCCGCACAGCAGGCTTGCGCTGCATCCGCAGCCGGAACCGCCGGCGTGGGTGTCCTGCGTCCTGGGGTCAAACATCATGGCACCGCAGTCCCGGTGCACCCTGGTGATGTCATAGCCCTGTTTCATCACCAGATCGCACAGCAGCTCGCTGCCGATCAGTCCCAGATCGCCGGTGACGATGGCGTCATAGGCGGAGGGCTGTGTTCCCGTGCCCTGTAAATAGCGGACAATGGTGTCTGCGGCAGCCGGCGCCATGGCAGCGCCCATATTGCTGGCATCGGTCACGCCAAGATCGACGATTTTCCCAATGCATCCGCCTGTGACGCAGATTCCGTCGGGCACGCCGTCCGGCTGCTGTAAGATCACGGCACCCGATGCGGTGCACGTCCACTGTGCCGTGGGCGGGCGCTGTCCACCATAGGCGAGAGGAAAGCGGAACTGCCGTTCTGCGGTGGAGAAATGGGAGGAGGTCACAGCTGCCGTGTATTCGCCGATGCCGGCGGATGCCAGCAGGGAAGCCGTCAGCAGTCCCTCCGCCATGGTGGAACATGCGCCGTAGATGCCCAGAAAGGGGATCTCCAGCGGCCGCAGCCCGTAGGTAGAACCGGTACACTGGTTGATGAGATCGCCGGCACAGATGCAGGTGATGTCCCCATCGGTGAGGGCGCACTTTTTCAGCGCCAGACGGACGGTCTGCTGCTGGAGGGCGCTCTCCGCCTGCTCCCAGGTCTTTTGCCCGAAGTGTGCGTCCTCCTCCACGTGGTCGAAACAGCTGCCGAACGGTCCCTCGCCCTCTTTCTGCCCGACGACGGAAGCGTAGCTGATGATGCGGGGCGGATGGGGGAATTGAAATACCGCACGTGCTCTTGCATGAATCATAGAATCACCTCGCTGGTAGTGTGCCACGGGGACGGGGGTTTATGCATGGGGTGCGGTGTGTCCGTATAAAAAATATCTCACTTGAAAACCCCTCCGTCACTTCGTGACACCTCCCCTTTCAGGGGAGGCTAATTTTTCTCCATTTTTGTTACATGCAATCTACGGACACGGCACGCCGTGTCCCTACAATGGGAGAAAAACACCTCGCCAACTGTGCTCAGCTGGAGCAGCCTTATGGGGCAACAATTACAAAATCGCTCTGTTTCCGCACGATGGTTTTTGATATTTGCCGTTAAGATTTTCCCTTATCGTGTATCAATTTCCCGCATAAATCCGGCTTTCTGCGCAACAATAAATGCGTGCCCGAAACAGACACGCATTTTGAACTGAGGTGATCGCATTGAACATCAGCCGTGAACTCTATCAAACCATGCAGGATCAGACCGCCCCGAAATCCAAGGCGTGGAAAAACATCCCCCTCGCCTTTCTCATCGGCGGACTCATCTGCGCCATTGGCGAAGCCGGCATCCACATCCTCACCGAATTTTGCGGGGTGGAACAGAAAACCGCCTCCGCATGGATCTCCATCGGGCTGGTTGCCGTCAGCGCCGTCTGCACCGGTCTGGGCTGGTACGCCAAACTGGGCAAGCACGCCGGCGCAGGCACGCTGGTGCCCATCACCGGCTTTGCCAACGGCGTGGTATCCTCCGCCATCGAGGCACGCACCGAGGGCTGGATTCTGGGGATCGGCACGAAGATTTTCACCATTGCCGGTCCCGTCATTCTCTACGGCACAGCCGCCTCCATGGTGTACGGCATCCTGTACTACTTCTGGACGCTCTTCAGATAGAGCAGATTGATCTCCGGCGGATTCCAGAAGCGTGGCTTGCCGATGCCGCCGGAAACGTACATTTTCGTGCCCGCCTTTTCATAAAGCCCCTTGTCGTATTTCGGGAAAAATTTTCGCTCCGGCGACAGCAGCCCGCCCGCCAGCGGCAGCCGGATCAGACCGCCGTGAACGTGTCCGCAGAGCACCAGATCTGCCCCCCACGCCGCATAGGTGTCCAGCAGCAGGGGATTGTGCGCCAGCAGAATGGTGCAGCCCGCCGGCTGTCCCAGCGCCCCGGTGAGCTGCGCCGGCGTGTAGTCTTTCAGATGGCGGAAGCCCCGCTCCTCATCCCGGTAGATGCCACCGCTCAGATCCGCCCCTGCCAGATACAGGGGCGGTTTTTTGCCGTCCCCCAGCACAGCTGTTTCGTTGCGCAGAATGCGGCAGCCCGCCTGTGCCATACCACGGCGCAGCGGTTCCCAGCGCTCCGGCGGCAGGTCAAGTTCGTGGTTGCCCATGCAGAAATACACCGGACACAGGGCGCAGAGCTGCCCCAGCAGGGTGAAAACCGCCCCGTATTCCGTCATATCACGGGAGATGATGTCGCCGGTGAGAACAATGCAGTCCGGCTTCTGCCGCACGGCGCTCCGGACGATGCGCCGGTGATCTCTGCCCAGCTCCCGCCGGTGGATGTCTGTGATCTGTAGAATACGCAGCCCGTCCCATTCCGGCGGCAACCGCCGGAGAAAAATGGTCTGGCGGCGCACAAGGAGAAGGTGCTGCTCGATGCAGAACCAGAGGAGGGCGAGGAGAAATAGTCCGGCAAGCAGGAACCAAAATAACGTCATATGACACCTCGATTCTCGGTGGAAAAATTTGAATTTCAGCGAATATAATGGAAAGCACTCAGGAGCACAACAAAAACCATCGTGCAGAAACGAAAAGAACCGGAGCCGTTGAACC
>UMCI01007116.1_pt1 | contig 9606 bp, 8 predicted proteins | sample 1964211 | NCBI WGS metagenome assembly UMCI01 (sample SAMEA4835966, study PRJEB28245) | human gut metagenome | biome: gut microbiome; material: fecal sample | place: Denmark | collected 2008 | reverse complement strand
CCTCCAGTGGATGTTTTTAATATTCCACCAGAATTATACACCTGAATCCACTTTAAAAGTTGTGTGTGTGACCGGATTCCGTATTTTAAGCAAATATCATCAAGAGAACCAGCTCCATTAAGATAATCATTTACCGCAGATATTTTTAGTGCTTTTGAGTAACTTTTGTTTTTGGGTTGATTAAGTAAACCTGTTGGTCCATTGCATTGGTATATAGAAATCCATTTTCTAATACTCTGGTAAGCGACTCCAAGGTTTTTACTTGCCTGACCCAATCCAATCTCTCCATCAAGATATTGCTCAACTATTTTTACCTTTACTATTGGATCAATTTTGCTTTTTCTGGACATGAAAATACCCCCATATAGGACTTTTATATTTCATTGTCCTATATGAGGGTAGCATATCACCTTTTTTATTATAGCCTTTTTCTCTCTTTTTGGCTTGTTCCCCCCCCCACATTTTCCAGCCTTTTTTGTCTGATTCGGAACTGATTAAAATTGAGCAGAACAAATCATGAAACTGCCGCTTTCTACAGCAGACCCCCCGACCGATAATTTTTTTCGTATTTCTTAAGAAAAGAATTGTAAACTATATGTAAAGTGTTTTATAATGGATGGCGTACGTATTAGCAATAACGTAACATGTCAACTTAATAACTTAAGAAAAAGGAAAAAAGAAAATGGGAATTACAATGATTTTGTCATTGCTCAGCGGAGTTGCCCTCTTCCTCTACGGAATGGCACTGATGGGGGACAGTCTGAAGAAAGTTGCCGGTAATAAACTGGAACTGATCTTATATAAGCTGACAAGCACCCCGATCAAAGGACTGTTGCTGGGTACAGTTGTAACTGCGATCATCCAGTCTTCATCAGCAACGACTGTCATGGTTGTCGGCTTCGTCAACTCCGGTATGATGAAAGTTGCTCAGGCGATCGGTATTATCATGGGAGCCAACATCGGTACAAGTATCACTGGATGGATCTTATGTCTGTCCTACATTGATGGTTCCAGCGGAATCGCCCAGCTTCTGTCCACTGCGACAATTTCAGCCATCGTTGCGATCATCGGTATCATCTTCCGTACATTCGTGAAGAAAAAACCATACACAGATGTCGGAGATATCATGCTTGGATTTGCCATTCTCATGGTCGGTATGCAGACAATGAGTAGTGCGGTCTCTCCATTAAAAGAGAATCCTCACTTTGTCAGTCTTCTGACTATGTTCAAGAATCCATTTATGGGTATTCTGGTCGGTATCGCATTTACCGCAGTCCTTCAGAGTGCATCTGCTTCTGTCGGTATCCTGCAGGCACTGTCGATTACCGGTTCGATTACTTTTGCAGCAGCTCTTCCGATCACCATGGGTATCGGTGTCGGTGCAGCCTGTCCCGTTCTGCTCTCTTCCATCGGAACGAACAAGAACGGAAAACGTACAGCACTGATCTATCTGCTGAATGATTTATTTGGAATGATTTTCTGGTCGATCGTATTTTATTCGGTCAATGCAGCGGTTCATTTCACCTTTATGGATGAAATTATGAGTCCGGTTCGTATTGCACTTCTGAACTCTGTATTCAGGATTCTGACGATCCTCGTACTTGCACCTTTCATCAGCAAGATTGAAAAGCTTGTCTTTATTCTGATCAAAGACAATGAAGAGGACAATGAAGAGCAGGCCGACTTTGATCTTCTGGAAGAACGTTTCCTGAACTACCCGCCCCTGGCGATCAGCCAGAGTCAGCTCGCAGTTAACGGAATGGCAAAAAATGCACGGAAAAATATCATGCGGGCTTTTGCACTGCTTTCAGATTTCTCCGACAGCAAGTTTAATAAGATTCAGGAAAAAGAAAACCTCATTGATAAATACGAGGATAAACTCGGAACTTATCTGATGCAGTTAAGTATGCATGATCTGACACCGGATCAGGCTAAGCAGACATCCAAGTTCCTGCATACGATCAGCGACTTTGAGCGTCTCGGTGACCATGCGGTGAACATTTCCAAGGTAGCACAGGAACTTCATGAGAAAACACGTACTTTCTCTGACGCTGCCAAATATGAACTGGATGTTCTTGAACAGGCTCTGGTCGAGATCGCAGATCTTACGGTCAACTCTTTTGTAGACGAAGATCTGGAGACGGCTGCCACAGTAGAGCCTCTGCGTGAGCTGATCGGCATTCTCTGCAATGATCTGAAAATGCGTCATATTAAAAGACTTCGGAACGGTCAGTGTGATCTGAATACCGGATTTGCATTTAATGACCTGCTGACCAACTATGAACGAATTGCAGCCCATTGTTCCAATATAGCAGTTGCCATTTTGGAACTGGATTCTTCAAACTTTGATATGCATGAGTATACAAAGAGCGTCCGTAAGCTGAAAGATGACCGTTATCTTTCCGCTTTTGAAAAGTATGAAGAGAAATACGATATCAATGGCTACAGGCCAAAAGAAGAAACTGAAAAAAGGATTATAGAACCGAAAGAGAAATAGAATCAAAAATAATCATAAAAGGCAACCGGCCCTGGAAATGATATATACCCTCTTTACTGGACAACCAGTAAGGAGGGTATTTTTATGTGCAATATTTTTATGTACAATATCGAAATGTCTTATCTGTCAGAATCCTTGCAAAGATCAGCCCCAGTGGTAATGCCGCAACGATCAGTATCGCGGATGCAAACCAGGACGCAGATGCAGACAATGACATCATTCCCAGATTATAAAATCCCCGGTATAAATAAAGTCCGGGTACCATGATTACGATTGACGGCACTGTCACAGAGATTCTCGGATATCCAACCCTGCTTTTGATCAGAGAAGCCAGCAGACCTGCAGCCAAAGCCCCCATGAATGCCGCTGCTGCCGGTGGACATGCCGTAAGATCCACCAGCTCCAGCCTGAACGTATTTGCAACTGCTCCGATCCCTGCTGCAACCGCAGCCAGACGAACCGGACTGTTAAACATAACAGAGAAACCAAACACTCCACAGAAACTCGCCAGAAGCCGAAACAGAATCCACGCTCCCAGTGGCAATGACATTTTTTCAAAATCAACCGGCTGTAAATGAAGGATCAGTGCCATGATCCAGGCTGACATTGTTGCCACAAGAACAACGATCAAGGCGTAAGTAAACCGTTCGACCCCGGAACGCATATCCAGCTTCGCAAGGTCTATCCCGCTTGTAATAAAAGGAAAACCCGGTATAATAAAAAGCATGGCACAAATGTATCCTGCCTCATGCTGCACTGATACCCCCCATGCTACTTCAGCGATTTTCAGAAATCCTGCATATACAAGACATGCCAGTGCTACTGAAGATACAATTCCCAAAAAGAGTGTAAAATGATGCTTTGTCAACTTGCACCTGAGAAAATTTCCAAGCCCCGCTCCGGAAAAAGCACAGAACATTTCGATTGGTCCTCCTCCAAGCAGAAACGTAAATCCCCCACATGCCAACGCTGCTGCGAACCCCAGTGCCACAGGAGAATAAAGGCCATGAATCCGCTCGATCTCATCCAATAACTGATGTAACTGTTCCCCTGACATACTGCATCCTTCTTTTTCAAACTCACGTATAAAATGTTCCAGGCGATTCAGTTTTGACGTATTAACGCCTGTGTTTGTCAGACATAATGACTGCGTAAATCCCTGTTCTCCGTCAAAACAGGTATATTCGATCGACATCAGACCTATATCTGCAGTGCAAGTGATCCCCATGACTTCTGATAATGTATTCATAGAACTTCTCACTCTCCACGCTCCCGTACCACAGGAAAGAAGCATGATACCGACCCGCCCGACAATGGATGCCTTTTCCGTCAGGCTTGCTTCTGTAACCGGCCGTTCTTCTCCGCCTGCATCCGTATATTCATGCCAGAGAATATCCATATGATTTTTTATAATTCTTTCTGTCCCCATTTTTTCACTCCCCTGCTCCTATTCCAGATCCAGGCCAGCACTTCCGGTTCTTTTCAGTAACTTTTCCCTGCAGGTCAGGACAATTCCATCAATTTCGTGCAGATGATGAAGCATCTTTTTCTCAAATTCATGAATCGGAAGCAGGATTCCGATCTCATCAAATTCTTTTTTCTGCCTCACTCCGGTTTCCTGTCCATAATAAACGATAGCCCGTGGTGCCTCCATCTGAATTTCATGAAATGTATCCCAGACCATTGCATAAGCCTGTGCCTCTGTCAGCCCCAGACTGCATGTATCCGGCAGTGCATAAAGAGCCAGTACTCCTCTTTGTCTGTTCTCTTTCGTTTCCTCTATCTGCATCCCTTCCGTATAGGAACGGATCAGATCATATCCATCTGCCAGATATACTTTTGAACGGGGTGCACACTCATGTAACTGATAAGTATTTCTGAACTTCTCGTACTCTCTCCCTGAAACCGCCTGCTCTTTTCCTGGAAGCAGATTTCCATCAACATCTGTCAATAAGACCGGATTTTCTCCTGCTTTTCCGTGAAATTTCTTAGGGATCAAATATGCTTCCCTCAGCAGATCAAACATACTTCTTCCACACAATTCCAGCAACAATGCACTGATATCTCCATTCTTGTATGCCTGAAATAAAACTTCGGTAAAATGCTCTGCCTGATTTTTTTCAAAAATCTGTTCATCTTCCAAATGTTCATAAACCACTTCTCTTAACTGCTCACAGGAAGCCGGAGATGCCACTATTTTTGAAAAAATCGCCTCAACAGCTTCTTCTCTGGGTAAAACTGTATGCATCATAATTGCTTTCCTTCTTTCTTTTTTGTTCTAGTTTCAGTATAGAAAGCACTCTTATCAAAGTCAAACTGACAGCCACAGTTTTTTCTACATGGTCATTATGTAATTTTTATATAATTCCATTTTCTTTTAACAACATTTTTTTCAGTGTCTCCGCTGCAACTCCCGGCGGGAAATTATGGTTTTCCACAAGACAGATTTCCCGGGCAGGTATTTTTTCTTCCATCCGGATCTCCTGGATCTGATTCGATTTCAAAAGATCTTTCACATATAAATCTGGAAGAAATCCAATCCCAAGTCCGTTCAGGATCAACGGAAGAATCAGATCCATCGTTTCTACTTCAATATCCGGCTCCAATACAACATCATGCTCCAAAAAGAATTTTGAATAAAAAGAATATGTGGTACTTTTCTTTCCAAGACAGATCAACGGTTCATTCCTGATATCTTCCAGTCTTTTTATCTTCGTGTTCTGCACCGTTGCCTGACTTCCTACAAGGATCTCCCGAAACTCCATTAAGACTGCGGATCTCAGCGGTTTTTTCACCGTAAGCGGAGTCGTGACAACCGCCAGATCAACCGCCCCTTCTTTCACTGCCTGAACCGCCTGCGGTGTGGAATGATTTAACAGTCGGATCCTGATCCCCGGATAATTTTTATGAAATTTTTCGAGAACCGGAAGTAACAGCAGATGTAAGGCAATCTCACTTGCACTGATCGTAATATATCCCTGATCCATCCTCTGTTCATTCATCAGTTCAACTTCTGCCATATGCAGATGCTGATATGCCACAGACACATGCTGATACAATTTTCTTCCTTCCTGGGTCAACTGCACTCCTCTGTTCGACCTGACAAAGAGCTTACACCCTAATTGATTTTCCAGATTATTTATAAACCTGGTAATATTGGGCTGGTTACTCATCAATATTTTTGCTGCTTTTGAAAAGCTCTGATAGGTTGCAACATAATAGAACATCCGATAATAATCATAAGTGATCTCCATACTTCCTCCATGTATTAAATACATGTCTGCTATAGCAAATATGTATTTTTCTCATTTTTATACTCATTATATACTGTATGAAGAAAAAATCAAATTTCATTCCATTTTATTTTCATATTTCAATACAGAAAGGCCACAGATATGATCAAGAAAAATATTAAATTCATCACTACCGGACAGTTTGTCACTTTTTACAATACCTGCAAAGGTTTTTCCTCTGATGTACGTGTCAGAGACCTAGAAAACCAGCATCTCGATATCAATGCAAAAAAACTTTCCGAACTCGCAACAATTCCACTTGGACTTCCTTATGTACTGATCATTCACGGTGATGATGAAAAAAAAGCTGACAAGTTACTTCAAAAATACAGGACTGTATCATGAAGTTTCACTCATCAGCTTAATCTGTTCCTGGTTGCAGAGTCAGGTTATTCTAGCATTATGTTACTATTCACCCCATACTTCTTCTGCGATCTCTTTCACCAGTTTTAATTTTTCCCACTGCTGTTCCTCTGTCAGTTTATTTCCAATCTCACAGGATGCAAAGCCACACTGCGGACTCAGATACAGACGCTCCAGCGGAACATATTTTGCTGCTTCATTAATTCTGTGGATCACACGCTCCTTATCTTCAAGTTCCGGAGACTTTGTCGTGATCAGACCAAGAACAACTTTTTTATCCGGAGATACTTTTGCCAGCGGTGCAAATCCACCGGATCTCTCATCATCATATTCCAGGAACAGTGCATCTACATTTTCCTTTGCAAATACATAGTCTGCTACTGTATCATACGGACCACTTGTAAAAAATGTAGAGTGATAGTTTCCTCTGCAAATGTGAGAAGTGATCACCATATCTTCCGGCTTTCCTTCTACGGCAAGGTTATTCACTTTCAGAAGTTCTTTTTTCACCTCTTCCAGATCCAACCCCAGTAATTTATATCTCTGCTTTGCCGCATCTCCTACGATTGCTCCCCAGGTACAGTCATCTAACTGCAGATTTCTGCATCCCGCATCATAAAACTGTCTGATGACTTCCTGATATGCTACCCCGATATCATGGATCAGTTCTTCATTCGTCGGATAATATTTTCTCGTATTGGCATAATTAGCCGGTACGATCATCTGCTGAAACATCTGAGCCGGTGCCGGGATCGTATACTTGGCAACTGTATTCTCATCCTCAAACTGCTTCAGAAATTTGAAGTACTCAACAAACGGATGTGGTTTTGCTTTTACCTTTCCTGTCAGATAAGTATCCTCCATTGATGCAAGCTCTTCATGAAACTGAACTCCGCCACCGGTCTGTTCATGTCCGACGCCTTCAAATCCCCACATAAAATCAAGATGCCAGTAGGTTCTTCTGAACTCACCGTCAGTAATCACATGATACCCCAGTTCTTTCTGCTTTTTCACCACATCCGTGATCGCAGCATCAATAATGCGGTCTTTTTCTTCTTCACTGATCTTTCCTTCAGCATAATCTGCCTTTGCCTGCTTCACTTCCTGTGGTCTTAAAAAACTTCCTACAAAATCGTATCTGCATGGTGTCTGATATTTACTCATTTTCATATCCTCCAATCTTTTTCTTCCTATAGATTACCATGGCAAAAAAAGATTGAAAAATAGTTATTTTTGTCGGTTTGTCATAGTTTCAGGCTATTTCAAATATCTTCTACAGTAATCCTCCGATCTGAAGGAACAACGGAGCAAATACCAGCGAAACGACTGTCATCAGCTTGATCAGGATATTGATGGACGGACCTGAAGTATCCTTGAACGGATCTCCTACCGTATCTCCGACAACGGCTGCCTTATGGGCTTCACTTCCCTTACCGCCATGATGTCCTGTCTCAATATATTTCTTTGCATTATCCCATGCACCACCGGCATTTGACATAAAGATTGCCATCAGAACACCTGTCACGAGAGATCCTGACAGAAGTCCGCCAAGTGCATCAACACCAAGAACGACTCCGACAACGACCGGAACGATGACTGCCATCAGACCCGGAAGAAGCATTTCGTGAAGAGCTGCCGTTGTGGAAATAGCCACACATGACTTATAGTCCGGCTTTTCTTCCCCTTTCATGATGCCTGGTTTCTCACGGAACTGACGTCTTACTTCCTCGATCATCTTGTAGGCAGCTTTGGATACAGACTCCATTGTAAATGCCGAGAAGAGGAACGTCAGCATACCACCAATAAAGATACCGATGATTACCTTATAATCCAGAAGGTTGATCGTCTTCAGTTTCACGGTCTCAGCATAAGAAACGAACAGTGCAAGGGCTGTCAGTGCTGCTGAACCGATTGCAAATCCCTTTCCCATCGCTGCTGTCGTATTACCTACAGAGTCAAGTTTATCTGTAATGTCACGGACAGACTCATCCAGACCGGACATCTCTGCAATACCACCTGCATTGTCTGCGATCGGACCATATGCGTCTACTGCAACAGTGATCCCTGTTGTAGAAAGCATTCCGACTGCCGCAAGGGCAATTCCGTACAGACCGTTTACTTTATAAGATACAAAAATACCGACACAGATCAGAAGCAGCGGGATTGCTGTTGACTTCATACCAACTGCAAGACCACTGATGATCGTTGTAGCAGCACCGGTTTCAGACTGTTCTCCAATTCCCTGTACCGGCTTATAATCTGCAGAAGTATAGTACTCGGTAATATTACCAATGATCACACCAACGATCAGTCCTGCAATGACTGCGATCGCTGCATTCATATTTCCGAACAAGGTCCGGCTCAGTGCCAGAGAAGCAATCATTACAAGCACAGAAGCAGCATAGCTTCCCTTTGTAAGTGCTTTCTGCGGATTTGCATTTTCTCCACCTCTTACAAAGAATGTGCCAATCATGGATGCGATCAGTCCACAGCCTGCGATTGCCAGTGGGAATAATACTCCAGAAACCTCACTTACTGCCACACCAAGTGTCAGTGCTGAAATTAGTGAACCACAATAGGACTCAAAAAGATCAGCTCCCATACCGGCTACATCTCCTACATTATCACCTACATTATCAGCGATGACTGCCGGGTTACGCGGATCATCCTCCGGGATTCCTGCTTCTACTTTACCGACCAGGTCAGCTCCGACATCAGCTGCCTTTGTATAGATACCTCCACCTACACGGGCAAATAACGCAATCGAAGATGCTCCCAGACTGAATCCAAATAAGACATCTACATTTCTCGTTACAATGTACACCAGGCTCACTCCCAATGCACCAAGACCGGCTACGCACATACCCATTACTGCACCACCTGAGAATGCAATGGAAAGGGCTTTATTCATTCCGCTCTCTTTTGCTGCATTAGCTGTCCTTACATTTGCCTTTGTGGCAACTGTCATTCCACAGTAGCCTGCGACCGTTGAGAACAAAGCACCTACTACGAAGCAGATTGCTGTAACCCAGTTACCAATTCCGATTCCAATCAGTACAAAGAGTACGGCTACGAAGATGATCAGAATCTTGTACTCTGCTGTCAAAAAGGCTCTTGCACCTTCTGCGATTGCTGCTGCAATCTCTTTCATTCTTTCAGTTCCTGCAGACTGTCTGCCAACCTTCCTTGCAAGATACGCTGCAAAGATCAGGGCGATTACTGCTGCGACAGGAACCAGATACATATAGTTTTCCAACTTCATCTACCTCCCTTACTAGTTGTATCAACCTTACTCTAACATAAAATCTTTCACTTTTTCCAAAATTTTATGTATTTTTTTAAGATCATGACAACTTTTTTCTGGAATATTTCTGAGTTTCTTCATATTAATAATACCCGGTCTTTTCATCTTTATACCATAGGATTTTTCATCTTTCGTAGTCTCAAAAAGGA
>UMCI01050720.1_pt1 | contig 9633 bp, 10 predicted proteins | sample 1964211 | NCBI WGS metagenome assembly UMCI01 (sample SAMEA4835966, study PRJEB28245) | human gut metagenome | biome: gut microbiome; material: fecal sample | place: Denmark | collected 2008 | reverse complement strand
TTCTTTCGTCTCTGTGTTCTTCCGCCTCGGTCTTCGGCGCTTCATTCTTGTTCTGATCGTTATCTTTCTGATTCTGCATGGCCTGTTTCCTCCCAGTTTCAATGATTTTATGATTTTGAAAATTTAAATAACAAAAAAAGACGACACAAAGGCATTCCACCTCTCGTATCGTCTTTTAGTATGTCCGTCAATCCAACATTTCATTAGGAAACCAACAGATTTTTAATGATCAAAATCATCGTCATCCGCTACCGGATAATCAAAATCACTGTCATCGTCATTATCCAGCTTATAATCCAGTACCTTAGGCACATGCTTTTTCGGCAGGGGCAGTGGATTTTCGATCAGCTGTATTTTTTCCGTTTCTACAGGCTCTTCCTGGAAATCCGCTGGCTCTTCCTCCGGGAATTCCTCGGTCTCCAGATCCTGTACTTTCAGCCGGGATCTGCGTTTCACCGTTTCCGTACTCTCCCTTTCTTTTTCCTGCATCATGGTCACATAGGGAATCAGGCTTTGTACTCCGGCTCCAATGAGAAGATAACGAAGCCGGACATGCATCCACATTCCCTGAATATCCGGGGTTGTGATCTGAAACGTCATCAGTAACTCCAACACAATCCACAAAAGGATCCAGATACTCTGACGTTCTCTGCGTTTCTGACACCAGAAACCAAATACACCGAGAATTTGCATTGTTACCAATAAAAAGATCAGAATCTTGCCGGCTACCACAGTATCCGCTCCGGTCGTCATAGTACCGTCGTAAATTGCAACCGGCCAGGAAAAAGCAGACGGTTGGAACAGCCGTCCCCATGCAGTGAGAACATTTCCCATAAGTTTCCCGCTGACACAGGCGTCTACTGCGATTGAAACAAAGAATCCGACTGCGCCTCCGAAAGCTGCCAGTAATGCTGCCCACATTCTATGTAAAAATCCCACAGTTTCCTCTTCCGCTGTCTCCAGTGCAAAAACCGAAAGTATCGGAAGATACAGTAATAAACCCGTGATATCCAGATAGGTCAGCACTCCCATTGCCACACCAGCGATAAAAAAACTGAGAATCGGGCGGACGCCCTTCTGTTCACCTTTTCGTCGGAAGGTATTCAGTGCTGCCGCAACCAGACACAGGCCTATCATCCATAACATCTGATAAAGTTCCTCCGGTCCCAATACTACTACCTTCCAGCACAATGGCCAAAGCATTCCAAATCCCAGCGCCGTAACTGCCGCAGCCGGTCCAGTTAATCGGCGGACCGCAAAATAACAAAGAATCCAGCCAAGAATCTGTAAGCCCGCCTGGAATCCGAGTGCCACGGTGATCTTATTGCCGAGGAGCAGCAAAAGCCCGTGCAGTATCTGCAGATACAGATAAACCGCGCCATGTACTACCTGTGGGATCTGCGTCTGTGTTGTCACTCGGACCGTATCAAACCAGACATCCTCCGCCGCTACATCCAGATCCATCAGCTGGATTTCACGAATCCTCAGGACAATCCCCGCCGCTACCAACAGCACTGTGAGGATTCCCTCGACCACAAGTGCAGTCTGCCGATTATCTACGTTTGTTTTTTTCTCTCTGCTCTTTTGCAGTCCTCTTGACAGCAGAAAAGCAACAAGCCCTGTGACAGCAAGCCATACACCTGCTATCACAAGGCCGATCCATTGGGATTCCTCCGGAGCGCTTGGCATAGTGACCATCATCGCTCCGGTTCCCGCCATAATTGCAGAAAGTAACCACAGTATTACACTTATTACATTCTTTTTATAATTCATTATTTCAGTACCTTTTCGATGTTATATCTGGGACGATGTTTTACCTCAATGTAAATCTTGCCGATATACTGGCCCACCAGTCCGATGGCCATTAACTGAATACCGCCCAGGAACCAGATGGACAGGATCAGGGAAGTCCAGCCCGGTACCACATGTCCGGTACAATAAGAGATCAGCGCATAAATAGCAGCCAGAACGCTTAAAGCTACAATGATCATACCGGCACCCAGGATCATACTGATAGGCTTCACACTGAAGGAAGAAATACCGTTGAATGCCAGTGCAAGCATCTTCTTCAGAGGATACTTGGACTCACCGGCCACTCTTTCCTTACGGTCATAGTATACACAGTCCGTCTGATAACCGATCAAAGGCATCATACCTCTTAAGAACAGATTGGTCTCCTGATACTTGGAGAACTGTTCTACCGCGCGCTTGGACATCAGTCGGAAATCCGCATGATTGTAAACAGTCTTGACCCCCATCATTTCCATGACTTTATAAAATCCCTGCGCTGTGGTACGTTTGAAGAAAGTATCGGTCTTACGCTCCTTACGGACACCGTATACGATATCACAGCCGTTGTGGAACTTATCGATCATTTCCTCGATCACAGCTACATCATCCTGCAGATCTGCATCAATGGAAACCGTCACATCAGACAGATCCATGGCAGTGATTAGTCCGGCAGTCAGTGCGAACTGATGTCCCACATTGCCGGCCAGCTTTACACCGCATACCTGCACCGGATGTGCCTGATGCTCTTCTTCGATCAGCTCCCAGGTACGATCCTTACTGCCATCATTTACAAACAGAATAAAACTGTCTTCCGCGATCTTTCCCTTATGGATCAGATCATCCAGCACACCCCTCAGTGCCTCGGAAGCAATCTTTAACACCTCTTCTTCATTATAACAAGGAACTACAATTGCAAGTTTCTCCATGCTGTTACCCCTAACCTTTCAATTTATTCGTCCCAGTTATGATATACTGCCTGAACGTCATCATCATCTTCCAGCAGTTCCAGGGTTCTCTGTAAGTTCTTCACTGCAGTCTCATCGGTCAGTGTTACATAATTCTGGGGAATCATGGTAACTTCTGCACTGATCATGGGAATTCCGGCATCTTCCAGAGCCTTGCGTACCTCTTCGAAGTTATCGGGATCAGTCAGGATCTCGAAGCTGTCATCCTCTTCGGAGAAATCTTCCGCTCCGGCATCCAGAGCGATCATCATCAGATCGTCCGCTTCCATATCACATTCTTCCTTGTCCACGATGATCTGTCCCTTCTTATCGAACATAAAGGATACACATCCGGGAGTACCTACATTACCCTGTCCCTTGGTGAATGCGCTTCTTACGTTGGCAGCGGTACGGTTGGTGTTGTCGGTAAGTGCATCTACGATGATGGCGATACCGTTGGGGCCGTAACCTTCGTAAGTCACATACTTATAGTTTACATTGCCCACATCTCCGGCTGCCTTCTTGATACCGCGCTCGATGGTGTCGTTGGGCATGTTGTTGGCTTTTGCCTTGGCAATAACGGTTGCCAGTTTGAAATTGTTGGCGGGATCGGGACCGCCCTCTTTTACAGCGACTGCGATCTCACGGCCGATAATGGTAAAAATCTTACCCTTTGCAGCATCGTTCTTTTCTTTTTTATGCTTAATATTAGCAAATTTGGAATGTCCTGACATTTTTGTTACTCCTTTGAACTTAAAGTTTCTTTCTCTTTGTATGCGTAGTCTTTACGCAATAACGCTCTTTCTATCATAGCATTATTTTCTTTTTTCTTCAAGCACTGATTGTCCGTCTTCTGCATTCTGCGGTGTTTTTTCCTCCGGAAGCTTCCGGACCAACACACTTCCTATCATTTTTTTGACCACGGAAAGGATTTTAAAGTTGTATCCCTTATAGTCCACATCGAACTGCTCGTCCGGTTCCGGGATCCGGTCCAGTCTGGAGATCAGGAAACCGTTCAAAGTCTCGAATTCTTCCTCGTCGAAGGTAATACCCAGAAGCTCTTCCACTTCCTTTAACGGAGTCTTGCCTTCCATGACATATTCGCCCTTGCCACGGTTCTTGATGTATTCCTGATCCTCATCATACTCATCCATGATATTGCCGACGATCTCCTCCAGAATATCCTCCATGGCGATCAGTCCGTCGGTCTGTCCGTATTCGTCTACCACAATGGCCATCTGCAGCTTCTGGGACTGCATTTCCTTGAACAGTTCATCGATATTTTTCGTCTGCGGCACAAAATAAGGCTCTCTGAGCAGCCCGTCCAGTTTTGCGATAGGCAGGTCCAGCTTGTCATCACTGATATGGAACCGCATGGCATCCTTCAGATGCAGGATACCGATGATATGATCAATATTCTCCTCATACACAGGGTAACGGCTGTTCTTGCCTCCCAGCATGGAAGCAATGGCATCTTTCAGTTTCGTCTCACCATCAATGGCCACGATACTTCCACGATGTGTCATGATATCCTGGGCTTCCTTGTCTCCGTATTCGAAAATGTTGGAGATCATCTCCGCCTCACTGGCCTGAATGACACCCTGCTCATGACCTTCCTGCACCATATTGATGATCTCTTCCTCGGTCACATCATTTTCATCCGTATTGTTGCGGACACCGAAGAGGAACAGGATTCCCTTGGCTGTCAGATTCACCAGCCCCGTCAGGGGTGCCAGCAGTCTGGTGATAATATAAATCGGGTCAATACAGGCATACGCCCACTTCTCCGGCTGTCTGGATGCCATTTTCCGGGGAATCAGCACACCGAAAGTCAACAGGATATAGATCATGGCAATAAAAGACAATACCGTGGCAATCCCTGAAAGCACTCCCGTAGGCACATTCTCCAGAGACATGCCTCCCACATTGATCACATGAAGTCCCTTGTCAATGGTCTGCAGCCAGATATTCAGATAAAAAGCTCCCATTAAAATATTGATCAGCGTAATAACCAGCTGTACCGTATTGATATAGATCCCCGGACGGCTGATCATTTCACTCAGCCGCATGGACCGGCGATCCTTTTCTTCCTCTGCTTTATGTAGGATCTCCTTTTCATTCAGATTGTCGATGGCGGCATCAAATCCATAGAAAAACATATCCACCAGCAACAGCAGGAAAAAGAGAAAAATGGCCACAGGCCCACTCATGTCCATATTTTATTTCATCCTTTCGTATTTTATCCTATTTTCGGATACACTATGCATCGGGCTATGTATCCAGCTCCAGGCTGACTTTCAGTGCCCGGTTCACTCTCCGCATAATGTCTCCGTCCAGATGGCATACCTTATCTTTCAGCCTCTTTTTATCGATGGTGCGCAACTGTTCCAGCAGCACTACGGAATCTTTATCCATATCGTAGCGGCGGGCATTCAGTTCAATATGCGTAGGCAGCTTCGCCTTGTTCATCTTTGAGGTGATTGCAGCGCAGATCACGGTGGGACTGTGTTTGTTCCCCACATCGTTCTGGATGATCAGCACCGGCCGGATGCCGCCCTGCTCCGAGCCGATGACCGGTCTCAAATCTGCGTAATAGATATCTCCTCTTCTCATTTCTACTCCTTCATCAGCGATTTAACATAAGTATTGCCGATTCTTCCGGAGTTATACGAACACTTTAGATCCGTCAGAAATTTTCAAAATAATCTTTTACTTCTGTGATCTCACCATTTCGACGGTAGACTCTGGGAATTCGTTTTCCCAGTGTGCAGACAAACTCATAATTGAATCTGCCGGAAAGTTCTCCCAGTTCTTCCGCCGTGATCCGCTCCTGACCATCCGCGCCAAGGAGCGTCACCTTATCGCCCTCCATGGCTCCGGGAATTCCGGAAATATCCACCATGAACTGGTCCATGCAGACCCTTCCGAGGATGGGGGCCTTTTTCCCGTGGATCAGCACGTAGCCTTTTCCCGACAGGCTTCTGGGATACCCGTCTCCATATCCTACAGGGATGGTGGCTACTCTGGTATCTTTTGTTGCGGTAAACAATCCTCCGTAGCTGACACTCTGCCCCGCATGGATCGTCTTGCAGTAAATGATATGACTGTAGAGAGACATTGCAGCCCGCAGAGGTACAATATCCTTACTTACTTCTTCGGAAGGATATAAACCGTAGGTCGTGATTCCCGCCCGTACCATATCCATGTTGGCCTGGGGCATTTCCAGAATTGCCGCACTGTTGGAACAATGCTTTACCGGAATCTCCAGTCCCAGTTCCGACTGTATTCTATCAATAAAATTCTGAAACAGTTCCAGCTGATGGTTGGCAGAAGTCTTATCCGCTTCATCCGATTTTGCAAAGTGGGTAAAGATACCTTCCACTTCCAGTCCGGGATGTTCCATGACAAATTTTACAAAATCCAGCCCTTCGTCATCCGGAGTGATACCGATCCTTCCCATGCCGGTATCCACTTTGATATGCACTTTGGCTTTCTTACCTGCCTTTGCTGCGGCCTCTGCCAGTTCTTCCACGGTATCCCTGCGATACACTGCCGGGCGGATCTCTTCCCGGATCATTTCCTCATAACAATAAGGAAAAGTATATCCCAGGATCAGGATCGGTTTCTTCACACCGGCTTCCCTGAGGACATGTGCCTCCTCGTAGGTAGCTGCCGCATAGCCGAACATAAAATCCACATCCTCCAGCATTCTGGCAATGGGAACACCGCCGTGTCCGTAACCGTCCGTCTTTATGACCGCCAGTATCTTCGTCTCCGGGGCAATATTTTCCTTCATATGGATCATATTCTCCCAAATGGCATCCAGATCTATTTCCGCCCATACCCGTTGGTAGGAATTCATCTTTTCCTGTAGTTTGCTTATCATTTCTTCACACTTTCTTTCTCATCATAGTCTTTCATCAGGCAATCCGCAATATCTCCCGCCATTACCCCATACTCCGTATGGAGCTTTGCCGCCAGCTCACCGGCTCTGCCATGGAGATACACACCGTTAACAGCTGCATCAATTGCATTCATACCCTGAGCTAAAAGTCCCAGGATCACACCCGTCAGGACATCTCCGCTGCCCGCAGTGGCCATACCACTGTTGCCTGTAGTATTCAGATAAAATTCTCCCTGTTCTTTACATACAACCGTTCTTGCATCCTTGGCAACCGCCACACCGTGAAACCGTTCTGCCAGTTCTCTGCCACACTCCGGAAGCTCCTTCTTGCATTCCGGGATGGTCTTCGCAAGCAGTCTGGACAATTCTCCCACATGTGGAGTCAGAATGATAATTCTGCCTTCTGCCCCCTGGGTACGCAGCTTCTCTGCCAATTCCTTACCGTTTTCTTCCGCCAGAAGATTCAGTGCATCCGCATCCATCACTAATGGTTTTCTGCTCTTTTCCACTACTTTTTTCAGGCATTCCCGTGCCTGTTCCTCTCTGCCGATGCCGGGACCGACAGCAATAACATCCGCCCATTCCATGCTCTCGGACAGCTGTCTGCAGGATCCGTACAAAGCCTCCGGAATTCCCTGCTGTAAGATCTGTCGGTTCTCCTCTGCGGTGATTACTTTTACCATACCGGCTCCGGTACGATACGCCGCTCTTGCCGCCAGGATTGCTGCTCCGGCCATGCCGTTGCTCCCAGCCACCAGCAAAGCTTTGCCGAAGGTTCCCTTATTCCCGGAGGATGTTCTGTCCGGCAGATGCTGTTCACAGCTGTCATAAGTATACATCTCCGGGCTCTGTCCCAGAAAGCTCTCCGGTCCGATCCCCACATTTGCAATGTGTACCTGCCCGGCATAATCGGTTCCCGGATACATTACAAGGCCTCTCTTGCAGAAACCAAAAGTAATCGTTGCATCTGCCAGGAAAGCACAACCAAGCACCCGTCCGGTGTCCGAGCAGATCCCACTGGGAACATCCAGTGCCAGCTTAAATCCTTCCGCCACATTCATCTCTTCTACGGCTTCCGCATAGATGCCTTCCACCGGGCGGCTCAATCCTACACCGAACAAGGCATCTACAATCACATTATATTCATCTGCCTGCGTATTACTGTCTGTCTTCACCGGAAAATGTTGCAGGGTCTGCCACTGGCTCTTCCATTGCTCTGTGGCTTTCTCCGGATCTCCCACAAGTCGTACCGATACCGTATCCGTCCGCCGCAAGAAGTCTCGCCAAAGCCAGACCGTCTCCTCCGTTATTTCCCATACCAGCAAAAATGAGCACTTTTGTCCGTTCCTTCACGGCATCAAAGCGCTCTTTCAGAAAATCCTCCGCAGCCAGAGCCGCTCTTTCCATCAGAACCGGCCCCGGGATGCCGAGGTACTCTATGGTATTTTTATCGTATTGCTTCATTTCCTGTGCAGTTACCAGATATCTCATACTATTTTTGCTCCGGATTATATTTCATGTCAAACAGATTGACCACTTCTGCACCAAAAATATCATGCATGTAGTTGTAGATCTCCTGATTCTGCTGTTCCATCTGCTGTTTTTCGATCAGACGTTTTTTCAGTTCGATACGGATCGCACCCACCCACTCCGCAGTCTCTTTGATCTGTTTGTCATTATCCTTCATAATATCATAGCAGCAGTCCATAGTAAACATCATAAGCTGAAGATTTATTCTTTCGATCTCTCTGGGGATATCTTTTAACTCATCTTCGTATGCTTCCAGCTTCTCATTGCATTCCTCGATCAGGCGCTTATGATCCTCGATCTGTTTGTTCAGCTTACTGTTTTCGCCCTGCTGTTCCGCCTCATCCACCATAGGGACGATCTCTTTCATCAGCTTCTTTTTCAGATTCCGGATATCCTTCGACTCGGTATTGAGCTTACCTTGTCGTTTCAACAGCTGATTCAGGGCATCTTCCGTTTCTTTTAGCGGAACGGAACCGGTCTTATTCAACAACCGATACCATTTATTATCCAGGGTGAGTACGGGCAGATGCTTTCCCGTCAATGCACCTTTGAAAGCAGCCTGTCGGTCCTGTGCATTTTCTTCTGCGTTACCGTTGCCCATAATATCACTCCTTTGATGCCTTACTTCATGTTGTATTATTTCTCGGTGCGCTGAAATTCATAAAAGCGGCTGCTTCGCATCCGTCATCGCCTTGCGACTTTTCCTTTTATTCATTTTCAGACACTCCGCCTATGAAATAAGCAATCATACGCTTGCTTATTTCATGTCTGAACTGTAACGGTTAATATTATAGGATAGCTTCATTAAGCTGTCGGACAGATGCACGTTCTCCACCTGAATTCCCTCGGGAACATTCAGATCCACATGAGCGAAATTCCAGATAGCACGGATCCCGTTAGCCACCAGCTTATCTGCCACTTCCACAGCACTGGTCTTGGGAATCGTCAGTACAGCGATATCGATGTCCTTCTCCCGGATAAAGGATTCCAGCTGATCCATGGGCATGACCTTCACACCGCGGACATCCTTACCCACTAGTTCCGGGTTCGCATCGAACATTCCCTTGAAGATAAATCCACGACGCTCGAAGTTCATATAATTGCCCAGCGCTCTTCCCAGATTGCCGGCTCCAATGATGACGAAATTATGCTGCTTATCCAGTCCTAAGATCTTACCGATCTCACGATACAGAGATTCTACATTATATCCATAGCCCTGCTGGCCGAAACCGCCGAAATTATTAAAATCCTGACGTATCTGGGATGCGGTCACCTTCATCAGTCCGGAAAGTTCCTGCGAAGAGATGCGTTCCACACCTTCATCCTTCAATTCCCCCAAATATCGAAAGTATCTGGGCAGTCTGCCAATCACAGCCTGTGAAATTTCTTTTACTTCCAATACTTTCACCTCCGTTTTTTTTAGTATACACCATATGTTAAAAACTTGTCAATGAATTGACAGGT
>UMCI01076029.1_pt1 | contig 9687 bp, 4 predicted proteins | sample 1964211 | NCBI WGS metagenome assembly UMCI01 (sample SAMEA4835966, study PRJEB28245) | human gut metagenome | biome: gut microbiome; material: fecal sample | place: Denmark | collected 2008 | reverse complement strand
AGATTATCCTGTAAATCAGGTAGTTCGGTTAAGAGTCCTCTGTAAAGAGGATTCTTAACCTTTTTGCGTCTATATTAAGTTCACTAGGTTTCATCTGTCGGAACTGTGAGAGTGACCGACTGTTATTATCCTAGTTTTTACATTTTAAACTCCATACAGATGTCTTCAGAAACTCAAAATCAACGAATTAATTTTGCTTCTATTAAGAATCCGATGCAGTATCCGGATTTCCTGGAAGTACAGTTGAAGTCATTTCAGGACTTCTTGCAATTAGATACCCCACCCGAAAAACGAAAGAATGATGGCTTGTATAAGGTTTTTGCGGAAAACTTCCCTATAGCTGATACACGCAATAACTTCGTGCTCGAGTTCCTTGACTACTATATTGATCCGCCCCACTATACAATTGATGATTGTTTGGAACGTGGCTTGACATATAGTGTACCTTTGAAAGCTAAATTGAAGCTTTATTGTACCGACCCCGATCACGAAGATTTTGATACAGTGATTCAGGACGTGTATCTGGGACCAATTCCTTATATGACTCCGAAAGGCACCTTCGTAATTAATGGTGCTGAACGTGTAGTTGTTTCTCAGCTGCACCGTTCTCCGGGTGTATTCTTTGGTCAGAGCATCCATGCCAATGGTACCAAATTGTATTCGGCTCGTATTATCCCGTTTAAAGGATCTTGGATTGAGTTCGCTACGGATATCAACAATGTGATGTATGCGTACATCGACCGTAAGAAGAAGCTTCCGGTGACGACTTTGTTGAGAGCTGTAGGATTTGAAAATGATAAGGATATTCTTGAAATTTTCAATCTGGCTGAGGATGTAAAGGTTAACAAGACTAACCTGAAAAAGATTATTGGACGCAAATTGGCTGCTCGTGTATTGAAAACGTGGACAGAAGATTTTGTGGATGAAGATACTGGTGAAGTTGTTTCTATCGAACGTAACGAGGTAGTAATTGACCGTGAAACTGTTATTGAACCTGAACATATCGACTTGATTATCGAGTCTGGTGTACAGAATATCCTCGTTCACAACGAAGAAGCAAATGCTTCTGACTATTCTATTATCTTCAATACTTTACAGAAAGACCCAAGTAACTCTGAAAAGGAAGCTGTATTGTATATCTATCGTCAGCTGCGTAATGCCGATCCGGCCGATGATGCAAGTGCACGTGAAGTTATCAACAACTTGTTCTTCTCAGAAAAACGTTATGACCTGGGTGATGTAGGACGTTATCGTATCAACAAGAAGTTGAACTTGGATACTCCTATGGATGTCAGAGTATTGACGAAACAAGATATTATCGAGATTATCAAATATCTCATTGAGTTGATTAACTCAAAGGCTGATGTGGATGATATTGACCACTTGAGCAACCGTCGTGTACGTACAGTGGGTGAACAGTTGTCTAATCAGTTTGCAATTGGTTTGGCTCGTATGTCACGTACAATCCGTGAACGTATGAACGTACGCGACAACGAGGTATTTACTCCGATTGATTTGATTAACGCGAAAACTATTTCGTCTGTAATCAACTCATTCTTTGGAACAAATGCTTTGTCACAGTTCATGGACCAGACTAACCCGTTGGCTGAAATTACACATAAGCGTCGTTTGTCTGCTTTGGGACCTGGTGGTTTGTCACGTGATCGTGCTGGTTTCGAGGTTCGAGACGTACACTATACTCACTATGGTCGTTTGTGTCCGATTGAAACTCCTGAAGGTCCGAACATCGGTTTGATTTCTTCTTTGTGTGTTTACGCAAAGATTAATGAACTGGGCTTTATCGTTACTCCTTACCGTAAAGTAAAGGACGGAGTAGTAGACTTGTCAAATGAAGGTATTGAATACCTTTCTGCAGAAGAAGAAGAAGACAAGATTATCGCTCAGGGTAATGCTCCGCTGAATGATGATGGCACATTTATCCGTGAAAAGGTAAAAGCGCGTCGTGATGCGGATTATCCGGTAGTTACTCCGGACCAGGTAGAATTGATGGACGTAGCTCCTCAGCAGATTGCATCTATTGCGGCTTCATTGATTCCGTTCCTTGAACATGACGATGCGAACCGTGCGTTGATGGGATCTAACATGATGCGCCAGGCAGTTCCTTTGTTGAAGACTGAAGCTCCGATTGTAGGTACAGGTATTGAAAAACAATTGTGTGAAGATTCACGTACACAGATTGCTGCAGAAGGTGATGGTGTGATTGACTTTGTGGATGCTACTACAATTCGTATTTTGTATGACCGTACAGAAGATGAAGAGTTTGTAAGCTTCGAACCGGCATTGAAGGAATATCGTATTCCGAAGTTCCGCAAGACAAACCAGAGCATGACCATTGACTTGCGCCCGATTTGTAATAAAGGACAGCGCGTGAAGAAGGGAGATATCCTGACTGAAGGTTATTCTACTGCAAATGGAGAGTTGGCATTGGGTAAGAACCTGCTGGTAGCTTACATGCCTTGGAAGGGTTACAACTACGAGGATGCTATTGTATTGAACGAACGTGTGGTTCGTGAAGATATTCTGACATCTGTTCACGTAGATGAATATATTCTGGAAGTACGCGAAACCAAACGCGGTATGGAGGAATTGACTTCTGATATTCCGAATGTGAGCGAAGAAGCAACCAAAGATTTGGATGAAAACGGTATCGTACGTATTGGTGCACGTATTGAACCGGGTGATATCCTGATTGGTAAGATTACTCCGAAGGGAGAATCTGATCCTTCTCCAGAAGAAAAGCTGTTGCGTGCTATCTTTGGTGACAAGGCTGGAGATGTGAAGGATGCTTCATTGAAAGCTTCTCCATCATTGCGCGGTGTGGTTATTGACAAGAAATTATATTCTCGTGTAATCAAGACTCGTAGCGAGAAAAATGCAGATAAGGCTATTCTGCCGAAACTGAATGAAGAATTTGAAGAAAAAGCTGCAGCTCTGAAAGCAATCTTGATTGACAAGTTGCTGGTATTGACAGCTGATAAGGTTTCTCAGGGTGTGAAGGATTATCTGGGAACTGAAGTGATTGCCAAGGGAGCTAAGTTTACTAAATACGATTTGGAATCATTGGATTATACCGTAATTCAGTTGAGCAAGTGGACTGCTGATGCTCATAAGAATGATATGATTCGTGATCTTATCGTAAACTATCTGAAGAAGTACAAGGAACTGGATGCCGAATTGAAACGTAAGAAGTTTGCGTTGACAATCGGTGATGAGTTGCCTTCAGGTATTATTCAGATGGCGAAGGTTTACATTGCTAAGAAACGTAAGATTGGTGTGGGTGATAAGATGGCCGGTCGTCACGGTAACAAGGGTATCGTTTCACGTGTGGTTCGTCAGGAAGATATGCCGTTCTTGGCTGACGGTACACCGGTTGATATCGTATTGAATCCGTTGGGTGTGCCTTCTCGTATGAACATCGGTCAGATTTTCGAAGCCGTACTGGGACGTGCCGGAAAAGAATTGGGCGTGAAGTTTGCGACTCCGATTTTCGATGGTGCTACTTTGGATGACTTGGATGAATGGACTGACAAAGCTGGTCTGCCACGTTATTGTAAGACTTACTTGTATGATGGTGGTACAGGTGATCAGTTTGACCAGCCGGCTACAGTCGGTGTGACTTACATGTTGAAACTGGGTCACATGGTTGAAGACAAGATGCATGCCCGTTCAATCGGTCCGTACTCATTGATTACTCAGCAGCCGCTTGGTGGTAAGGCTCAGTTCGGTGGTCAGCGTTTCGGAGAAATGGAGGTTTGGGCAATCGAAGCATTCGGTGCAGCTCATGTACTTCAGGAAATCTTGACTATCAAGTCTGATGACGTAGTAGGACGTTCTAAGGCATACGAAGCAATTGTGAAAGGTGAACCTATGCCGACTCCGGGTATTCCTGAATCTCTCAACGTATTGTTGCATGAACTTAGAGGTTTGTGCTTGAGCATTACGCTGGAATAACTTTTTCAAATGAAGAATGGAAAAGATAACTTCCATTCTTCATGATTAAATTCTTCATTATCATAAAATAAAAAGTATGGCTTTTAGAAAAGATACTAAGATAAAAAGTAATTTCTCAAAGATTACGATCGGTCTGGCATCACCCGAAGAGATTCTGGAAAATTCTTATGGTGAGGTTTTGAAACCGGAAACCATCAACTATCGTACTTATAAACCGGAACGTGACGGTTTGTTCTGCGAACGTATCTTCGGTCCGGTGAAAGACTACGAATGTCATTGTGGTAAGTACAAACGTATTCGCTACAAAGGTATTGTCTGCGACCGATGCGGTGTAGAAGTAACAGAAAAGAAAGTACGTCGTGAGCGTAGTGGTCACATTCAGTTGGTGGTACCTGTAGCTCATATCTGGTATTTCCGTTCATTGCCTAATAAGATTGGTTATCTGCTGGGATTGCCGACAAAGAAGTTGGATGCTATCATTTATTATGAACGTTATGTAGTTATCCAGCCAGGTGTGAAGGCAGAAGATGGTATCAGTAAATACGACTTGTTGTCAGAAGAAGAGTACCTGGATATTATGGAAACTCTTCCGAAGGAAAATCAATACCTGGAAGACAGCGATCCGAATAAGTTCATCGCCAAGATGGGTGCTGAAGCAATCTATGATTTGCTGGTAGGAATTGATTTGGATGCTCTGTCATACGAATTGCGTCATAAGGCAAACAGCGATTCTTCACAGCAGCGTAAGAATGAAGCTTTGAAGCGCTTGCAGGTAGTAGAATCTTTCCGTGCATCTCGTGGTCGCAACAAACCGGAATGGATGATTGTACGTATCGTACCGGTTATTCCGCCTGAATTGCGTCCGTTGGTTCCACTGGATGGTGGTCGCTTTGCTACTTCAGACTTGAACGATTTGTATCGTCGTGTAATTATCCGTAACAACCGTTTGAAACGTCTGATTGAAATCAAGGCTCCGGAAGTGATTTTGCGTAATGAGAAACGTATGCTTCAGGAAGCTGTCGATTCATTGTTCGACAACTCTCGTAAGTCGAGTGCAGTGAAGACAGATGCCAACCGTCCGTTGAAATCTTTGTCAGACAGCTTGAAAGGTAAGCAAGGACGTTTCCGTCAGAACTTGTTGGGTAAACGTGTTGACTACTCTGCTCGTTCTGTAATCGTTGTAGGTCCGGAATTAAAGATGGGTGAATGTGGTATTCCTAAGTTGATGGCTGCAGAATTGTACAAACCGTTCATCATCCGTAAGCTGATTGAACGTGGTATTGTGAAGACAGTGAAATCAGCGAAGAAGATTGTGGACCGTAAGGAATCTGTTATTTGGGACATCCTGGAACATGTAATGAAGGGACATCCGGTGTTGCTGAACCGTGCTCCGACACTTCACCGCTTGGGTATCCAGGCCTTCCAGCCGAAAATGATCGAAGGAAAAGCTATCCAGTTGCATCCGTTGGCTTGTACCGCGTTCAACGCCGACTTCGATGGTGACCAGATGGCCGTACACTTGCCTTTGAGTAACGAAGCTGTACTGGAAGCTCAGATGTTGATGCTTCAGTCACACAATATTTTGAACCCTGCCAATGGTGCGCCTATCACTGTGCCTGCACAGGATATGGTATTGGGATTGTATTACATTACCAAATTGCGTAAGGGTGCCAAAGGTGAAGGTTTGATTTTCTATGGACCGGAAGAAGCAATGATTGCTTACAATGAAGGTAAGGTAGACATTCACGCTATTATCAGCGTAGTGGCTAATGACCTTGATGAAAACGGCAATATCGTGAAGAAGTTGATTAAGGAAACTTCTGTAGGTCGTGTCATTGTAAACGAATTGGTTCCGGATGAATGTGGTTATTTGAATACCGTTATTTCTAAGAAGTCTCTGCGTGACATCATCAGCGACGTTATTAAGGCTGTCGGTGTGGCTCGTGCTTGCGAATTCTTGGATGGTATCAAGAACTTAGGTTATAAGAAAGCATTCGAAGGTGGTCTGTCATTCAACTTGGGTGATATCATTATCCCGAAGGAGAAGGAAGAACTGGTAAAACGTGGTAACGAAGAAATCGAACAGATTATGATGAACTATAACATGGGATTCATCACCGATAACGAACGTTATAACCAGGTAATTGATACTTGGACTCACGTAAACAGTGACTTGTCAGACATTCTATATAAGACTATTAAGAACGACGACCAAGGATTTAACTCTGTATTTATGATGTTGGATTCTGGTGCCCGTGGTTCTAAGGAACAGATCCGTCAGTTGTCTGGTATGCGTGGTTTGATGGCTAAACCGCAGAAAGCTGGTGCTGAGGGTGCACAGATTATTGAAAACCCGATTCTTTCTAACTTTAAGGAAGGTCTTTCGGTGTTGGAATACTTTATCTCTACCCATGGTGCTCGTAAGGGTCTTGCCGATACCGCGTTGAAGACTGCCGATGCCGGATACTTGACTCGTCGTTTGGTTGACGTTTCTCATGACGTGATTATCAACGAAGAAGACTGTGGTACATTGCGTGGTCTGGTTTGTACAGCATTGAAGAACAACGATGAAGTTATCGCTACTCTGTACGAACGTATTTTGGGTCGTGTATCTGTTCATGATATTATCCACCCGACAACTGGTAAGCTGATTGTTGCTGCTGGTGAAGAGATCACAGAAGACATTGCGGAAGAAATCGAAAAATCTCCGATTGAAAGCGTAGAAATCCGCTCTGTATTGACTTGTGAATCTAAGAAGGGTGTATGTGCGAAATGTTACGGACGTAACCTGGCTACCAGCCGTATGGTACAGAAGGGTGAAGCTGTCGGCGTAATCGCTGCTCAGTCAATCGGTGAACCGGGTACTCAGTTGACTCTGCGTACATTCCACGCCGGAGGTATCGCTGGTAACATGGCTGCTAATGCAAGTATCGTAGCTAAGAATGATGCTCGTCTGGAATTCGAAGAGTTGCGTACGGTTGATGCTGTAGAAGAAACAGGTGAACCAGTGAAGATTGTTGTAGGTCGTCTGGCCGAAGTTCGCTTTGTGGATGTACATACAGGTATCATCCTTTCTACTCACAACGTTCCTTACGGTTCTAAGCTGTATGCTTCAGACGGTGAGGTGGTAGAAAAGGGTAAGCTGATTGCTAAGTGGGACCCGTTCAACGCTGTTATCGTAACAGAAGCTGCTGGTAAGATTGACTTTGAATCAGTAATTGAAAACGTAACCTATAAGGTAGAATCAGATGAAGCTACTGGTTTACGTGAAATCATTATTACTGAATCTAAGGACAAGACAAAGATTCCGTCATTGCACATCTTGGATGAGAACGGTGGAATTATCCGTACATACAACTTGCCGGTAGGTGGTCACGTAGTAGTAGAAGACAAACAAACCGTGAAGTCGGGTGATATTCTGGTGAAGATTCCGCGTGCCGTAGGTAAGGCGGGTGATATCACCGGTGGTCTTCCACGTGTAACTGAGTTGTTCGAAGCTCGTAACCCGTCTAATCCGGCTGTCGTTTCTGAAATCGATGGTGAAATTACGATGGGTAAGATTAAACGTGGTAACCGTGAAATCATCGTTACATCGAAGACTGGTGACGTTCGTAAGTACTTGGTTGCTTTGTCTAAGCAGATTCTGGTTCAGGAAAACGACTATGTACGTGCCGGAACTCCGTTGTCTGACGGTGCTATTACTCCTGCCGACATCTTGGCCATCAAAGGTCCTACAGCCGTTCAGGAATATATCGTAAATGAAATTCAGGACGTTTACCGTCTGCAGGGTGTGAAGATTAACGATAAGCACTTCGAAATTATCGTTCGTCAGATGATGCGTAAGGTACAGATTGACGAACCGGGTGATACTCGCTTCTTGGAACAGCAGGTTGTAGACCGTTTGGAATTCAATGAGGAAAACGACCGTATCTGGGGTAAGAAAGTGGTTGTAGACGCTGGTGATTCTCAGAACTTGCAGCCGGGACAGATTGTTACAGCTCGTAAGCTCCGTGATGAAAACAGTATGCTGAAACGCCGCGACTTGAAACTGGTTGAAGTACGTGATGCAGTTCCTGCTACTTCTACTCAGATTCTGCAGGGTATTACACGTGCTGCATTGCAGACATCAAGCTTCATGTCAGCTGCATCATTCCAGGAAACTACTAAGGTATTGAACGAAGCTGCTATCAACGGTAAGGTTGATAAACTGGAGGGTATGAAAGAGAACGTTATCTGCGGTCACTTGATTCCTGCTGGTACAGGTCAGCGTGAGTTTGAAAAGATTGTGGTAGGTTCTAAAGAAGAATACGATCGCATCTTGGCTAACAAGAAGAATGTATTAGATTACAGTGGAGTTGAATAATCTCAACTACTATCATAAAAAGAGCCGTCTCATTTGAGGCGGCTTTTTTTATGTGCTTATTCGATGTAAGCAAGCATCGTATATTTAAAGTTTTTCGTTACTCTGATAATTGACTATTGTAATTGTGTAGTAACTGTCATTTCCGCATTATAGGAGGGGAGACTGTATTCCGCTGACGCGTATTGCCCGGCTTTATTTTCTTTTCCAATATAGCAGGATGAAACGTCCTCCTGTGGCCATCAGCGCGAGGGAAAGTCCGGTATAAAAGACCGCAATAAAGCTTTCTGGCAGCAGACGTGCGGTACGGATAGTTATACCTAGTGCAATCATGAAAGTCATCACCAGCCAGCCCTTCACGTCAAAAAACGAGAGTGGACAGCGTTTGTTGGGGTTACCGGCTGTGATACGCTGGGCATGCTTGCGGTAGAGCTTGTGGAAAACCATGCAGAAGAACAGCAGGAATATCAGACTAGCCTCGCAGACTTTGAGCAGCCAGTAGTGCGCGTCCGTTATCCAGCAGGAAATGCCGATACGGAGAATGTTGATGCCGGCAACCAGCCATACGATTCCGGCCGTAAGCAGCAGCGTATTGGAAGATACTCCGTATTTCATATACCCTCGCTTAGAACCACTTTATTTTCCGGAAAATAACAAAGGCCGTTGCCGAGAGAAAGATGGAGAAACATACAATCAAGGCAAAGGCATGCGGCAGTCCTTCGATGTGAATATCCACGTTCATACCATAGAAACTGGCAATCAGTGTCGGTACCATCAGCACGATAGAAAGACTGGTCATGCGTTTCATGATGGTGTTCACATTGTTGGAGATGATGGAAGCAAAAGCATCCATGGTACCCGTAAGAATGTCACTGTAAATGTTTACCTGATTGTGTGCCTGCTTCAGTTCGATGAGCACATCTTCTGTCAGTTCCGTATTCTGGTAGTCCTTCTCATTAAAGATATTCTGCAATTTGCCTATCATGACCTCATTGCCACGGATAGACGTATTGAAATATACCAGACTCTTCTGTAGGTTCATCAGCCGGAGTAAGTCCTCGTTACGGATGCTACGTTCCAATTCCTTTTCCGCATTGTTCACTTCGTTATTGATTTGTTTCAGGTATTTCAGGAACCATACAGCCGACGAGTAAATCAGTCGCAGAATCAGTTCGTATTTATTGGGCACGTTGATACCTTTGCGCTGCGTATGCTCAATAAAGTCCGGCAGCATCTCCGTAGAGTGATAGCACACCGAAATCACCAGTTCATTGTTCGTAATGATACCGATAGGCACCGTGGCATACGGCACTTTTGGGGTCAACGTAAAAACCTGAGGGCTTTATTGTTTAGGC
>UMCI01058966.1_pt1 | contig 9700 bp, 5 predicted proteins | sample 1964211 | NCBI WGS metagenome assembly UMCI01 (sample SAMEA4835966, study PRJEB28245) | human gut metagenome | biome: gut microbiome; material: fecal sample | place: Denmark | collected 2008 | reverse complement strand
GTATAGTTTTAAATGTATTCCTTCTTTTATTGGGTATTGTTACAGTTTATCCGTTTATATGGATGCTTTGCTCATCATTTAAGCAGAACAAGGAAATAATGGCATTGCAGCAGCATTTGCTTCCACAAGAGTTTACAATAGACAATTACATCAACATGAATGCGCATTTCAATTTCATGAGATTTTTTGGAAACAGTTTGTTTATCACAATTGTTGTAACACTGCTTGTAGTATACACCAGCACAATCTGTGGTTTTGTATTGAGCAAGTATAAGTTTAAGGGCAGAAACATCCTTTTTGGCTTTGTATTGGCTACTATGATGATTCCATGGTGCGTAACAATTATTCCGAAATATACGATGATTCAGAAATTCGGATGGATGGACAGCTATAAGGCGCTTATTATTCCGGCTATGTTCAGCGGATTCGGAATATTTATGATGAAGCAGCACATTGAGACCATTCCTGACGAGATTATTGAAGCAGCAAGAATGGATGGCGCCAATGAGTTTTATATCTTTCACAGGATTATATTTCCGATGGCAAAAAACGGAATTTCAAGTATAGCTATTTTTCAGTTCCTGTGGACATGGGAAGACTATCTGTGGCCTTATCTTGTAATCAATACCAAGGAAAAGCAGCTATTGGCAGTTGGTCTGAAGATGTTTAACGGACAGTATTCAACAGATTATGGCGCACTTTTTGCGGCAACGGCAATATCTATCATACCGGTTTTACTGATATATCTGTTCTTCCAGAAGCAGTTTATCGCAGGAATTGCGGCATCGGCTGTCAAGGGATAGCGTAATTTATATGAGAGGGAGTATTTCATGCAGGAAATATACAGAGTAAAGACAAGTCCGGTGGCATTATCGGACAATATGATAATAGGTGAAAAATACAGGATTACATTACTGACAGAGGCGCTTGTCCGTCTGGAATACAGTGAAGATGGCGTATTCGAGGATAGGGCAACACAGACAGTATTGTTCAGGGATTTTCCAAAGACCGGCTATCATGTGGTGCGTAACGCTGATGGAATTGAGGTTCATACATCAATGCTGCACCTGATATATAATGAGAAGGAGTTCTCATCACACGGACTGAGTATACAGATTAAGGGAAACCTGAGCGCATATCACAGCATCTGGCATTATGGCGAGAAGGTGCATGATTTGCAGGGTACAGCGCGTACACTTGATGACGTAAACGGAGAGGTTGAGCTTGGACACGGTGTTGTTTCACGCTTTGGATATTCAATTCTTGATGACAGTAAATCACAGATTTTACTTGACGATGGATGGATTGAGCCAAGAAAAAAAGGTGTGTCTGATTTGTATTTCTTTGGATATGGACATGATTATAAACAGGCGCTCAATGATTTTTACAGGCTTTGCGGCAAGACTCCGATGCTTCCGCGATATGCACTGGGAAACTGGTGGAGCAGATATTATAAATATTCAGAAGAAAGCTATATGGAGCTGATGGACAAATTCGATGAAAAGAATATCCCATTCACAGTAGCCGTAATAGATATGGACTGGCATCAGGTTGATGTGGATCCTAAATATGGAAGCGGCTGGACAGGATATACCTGGAACAAAGAGCTTTTCCCGGATCCGAAGCGCTTTCTTGGAAAGCTCCATGACAGAGGAATGCATACTACCCTGAACGTACACCCTGCGGATGGTGTGCAGGGCTGTGAAGAAATGTATGTTGATATGGCAAAGGAAATGGGCGTGGACTATGAAAATGAGGACCCGGTTGTATGTGATCCGGCAAGCCCAAAGTTTATGGATGCATATTTTAAGTATCTTCACCATCCGAGAGAGGCTGAAGGTGTGGATTTCTGGTGGATTGACTGGCAGCAGGGCAGTAACTGCAAGGTTGAAGGATTGGATCCGCTATGGATTTTTAATCATTTTCATTATCTCGATAATAAAAGAGACGGCAGGCGTCCAATGACATTTTCGCGCTATGCAGGTCCGGGAAGCCATAGATATCCGATTGGATTTTCGGGAGATACACATATTACATGGGAGTCGCTTGATTTCCAACCGTATTTTACAACGACAGCGACAAACATCGGATATGGATGGTGGAGCCATGATATTGGCGGACATATGCTTGGCTACAAGGATGATGAGCTGACAGCCAGATGGACACAATATGGTATATTCTCTCCGATAATGCGTCTGCACAGCTCATGCAGCGAATTTAACGGCAAGGAGCCGTGGCGATTTAAAAAAGAGACTGAGGAAGCGATGGAGGCAGCGCTCAGACAGAGGCATTGTATGATTCCGTATCTGTATACTATGAACTATCGCAGCTATGCCGAGAATATGCCGCTGATTGAGCCTATGTATTATGAGTATCCTGAAAATGCAGAGGCTTATGAGGTAAAGAATCAGTATTTCTTTGGCAGCCAGCTTATGGTAGCACCTGTTACAACTCCACGTATTAAGGGACTTAATGTGGCAAAAACCAAAGTATGGTTCCCGGAGGGCATCTGGTATGATATCTATACAGGCATGCGCTATGATGGTGGAAGAATGCTGGAGGTTTACAGGGATTTGAGCAGCATACCTGTGTTTGCGAAGGCTGGAGGCATACTTGCGTGTGCAGATGCTGATGAGCTTGATGCAAGATCTGTTATCAAAAATCCTGATGTATTATGTGTCAGGGTATTCCCGGAGGCTGATGGTGAGTTTGAGCTATACGAGGATGACAATGAATCCTGCGGATATGTGGATGGCAGATGTGTGACCACAGCTATGAAATATTCTGCGGATAAAGATATGTTTGTCATTTCTCCGGCAGATGGAGATACATCATTAATACCTGACAACAGAACCTATAAGCTTGTCTTTGAAAGAAGAACCGAGGCAGCAGCCGATAAGGTAAAGGTATCTGTGGACGGTAAAGAGGTCTGGGCAAAGAATGAATATGATAAAGAAAACAGAAAGCTCATCGTTACTGTAACTGCATCGACAGCAAGCAAAATAAGCGTTGCAATATCGAAAGACACAGTAGCGCTTGATAATCAAATCGAAAAAAGATGCTTTGATTTCCTGAATCAGGCAGAGATAGGCTTTGTGCTAAAGGATGAAATCTACGGTCTTATTACATCGGGAAAGAAAACAACAGTGATTTTATCAGAGCTCAAGGCAAAGGAGCTTGATACAGAGCTGTATGGTGTATTGACAGAGATACTTACAGCCTGAGGCAGTCACCGGTCATACTAGGTGTGACCGGTGACTTTCTTTGTTGTAAAAATTAAAAATGGATGATACTATTATAGTAAACGGAAGTATTTTTATAAGAAACATCAGGAGAAACTATATAATTCAAGGGAGGATTATGCAATGGGAAATTCATATAAGAACTGTAAAATACAGGACAACACAGCAGAGCTGATCTACGAGAACGGCAGTCTGTTTGTTACCATATTTGAAAACAACATAGTGCATGTTGCACAAAAACCAGGCATCGAAAGTGTTGCAATCGAGGAGGGCTTTATTCCGAAGGCTGCCACACCGGACATAACCTGCAAGGATACGTCTGATGCCAAGGGGACCGCAGCAGAGGCCGGTGTAAGCGATGCAGCAGTTAAAGCAGTCATCCGCGCAAGGGATATTACTGTATATGTGAAGGATAACGAGAAGCTTGATATTTATTACAAAGGGAAGCTTGTGCTTTCAGATTATGAAAAAGCACGCAAAAAGAGTGAGAAGAATCCGTACGAGGATCTTGCCATCGCAGAGCTTGAGGGACATACTGTCGGAAAAGATGAAGAAAAAACTGACGCTGTTACCATCATCAAAAAGCTTGGAAAGGATGATGCTGTTTACGGTCTGGGAGATAAGCCGGGATGCCTCAACAAGCGTGGATATTCATATGTAAACTGGAACACGGATGACCTTGCGCCACATGTGGACAGCTTCAAATCGCTGTACAAATCCATACCATTTTTTATCGTGTTGGGCGATGAATATTGCTATGGAATTTTTGCGGATAATACCTACAAGACAACCTTTGATTTCGGTTATGAAAACACAGATTACTATTTCGTCGAGCATGAGAAGGGCGAGCTGAACTACTATTTTATGCCGGGAAATGATATGGCAGAGGTGGTAGGACTTTATACATCACTGACAGGCACCACACCGCTTTATCAGAGATGGATATACGGCAGCCATCAGAGCCGCTGGGGCTATTACACACAGGATGAGGTGCTTGATATAGCTGACAAATTCCGCGAGCTTGATATCCCATGCGATGTGATACATATGGATATCGATTACATGAACGGCTACAGGGTATTCACCTTTGATGACAAGAAATTCCCGGATGTAAAGGGGCTTTCAGAGAAGCTTGCTGACAGGGGTGTAAAGCTCATATCCATCATTGACCCGGGTGTGAAGAAGGATGAGGACTACTTCATGTACAAAGAGGGTATGGAGATGGATGCATTTGCACATGATACAGATGGCAGTGTATATGAAAATGCTGTCTGGCCGGGAACATCGGTATTTCCGGACTTCACAAAGCAAAGCGTCAGAAGCTGGTGGGGAGACAAGACAAAGATACTTCTCGAGCACGGTATCAGTGGCATATGGAATGATATGAATGAGCCTGCAAGCTTCAACGGACCACTGCCGGATGATGTGCAGTTTGAGTATGGAGTACATGAAAAGGTTCACAATATTTACGGACATTTTATGGCAAAAGCCACATATGAAGGACTTGCGAAAAATGATGGTGGAAAACGTCCGTTTGTACTTACCAGGGCTGCATATGCCGGAAGCCAGAAATACTGCGGTGGCTGGACCGGAGACAATCACAGCATCTGGGCGCATATAGCGCTTTCGCTTGAGCAGGTGTGCAATCTGTCAGTCAGCGGACTTGCCATGTGCGGCAGCGATATAGGCGGTTTCGGAAGTGATACTACACCGGAGCTTCTTGTCAGATTTTATGAGGCAGCAGTATTTGTGCCGTTTTTCAGAAATCATTCAGCGATGGGAACACGCAGACAGGAGCCTTGGCAGTTTGACGAGACTACTATAGATGCAGTCAGAAAGACAGTAAAGCTCAGATACAGATTTATCCCATATATCTATGATCTGGCACATGAGTGTGAGAAGACAGGAGCACCTATCGTGCGCCCGCTCGTATACGAGTATCCTGCAGATAAGCATGTGAGAAATATTTCCGATGAATATATGCTCGGAAGCTTTGTACTGGTTGCACCTGTGATCGCACCGGGCAAGGAGGCAAGAGAGGTTTATCTGCCTGACGGCGACTGGTATGATTACTACACAGGCGAAAAATACAGTGGCGGCAGATATATTTTAGCAGATGCACCACTTGATAAAGTACCTGTCTTCATAAAAGCAGGAGCCATTATCCCTGTTGCAGACGGAGAAATCCGCTCTACAGAGGACATTACAGAGGATAAGATCAGCATACTGACATATCCGGGCAATGGCAGCTTCGTGCATTATCAGGATGACAATGAGACGTTTGCATACAGAAACGGTGCGTACAATGCTGTTGAGTATACACTGGATGGGGATAAGCTCGAGAAGAAAGTGTTGCATAAGGGATTGTAAAAATACATAACCTTAAATTTATAATTCAATATCAACCTCTACAGGGCAGTGGTCTGAACCGAGCACATCGGTATGGATTGCTGCCTTTTTCAGCTTATCGTTGATGCGATTTGATGTGATAAAGTAGTCGATACGCCAGCCTGCGTTCTTCTCGCGTGCCTTAAAACGGTATGACCACCAGGAATATATACCCTCGGCATCCGGATAAAAATATCTGAAGGTATCGGTAAAACCGGAACCTAAAAGCTCTGTCATTTTAGCACGTTCCTCGTCTGAAAAACCTGCATTCTTGCGGTTTGTTTTTGGATTTTTCAGGTCGATCTCATTGTGTGCGACATTCAGATCACCGCACAGTACGACAGGCTTTTTGGCATCGAGAGTATTAAGGTATTCACGGAAATCATCCTCCCACTGCATACGGTACGGCAGCCTTTTCAGCTCATTCTGTGAGTTTGGAGTATAGCAGGTTACGAGATAGAAATTGTCATATTCAAGTGTGATGACACGTCCTTCCCTATCATGCTCCTCAATGCCTATGCCGTAAGATACTGATAATGGCTCATTTTTGGCGAAAATGGCTGTGCCGGAATAGCCTTTTTTCTCGGCGTAATTCCAGTACTGGTGATAGCCCGGCAGGTCAAGGTCAATCTGTCCCGCCTGCAGCTTGGACTCCTGAATACAAAAGAAATCCGCATCTATACTGGTAAAAAAATCAAGGAAACCTTTCTGGACGCATGCGCGCAGTCCATTTACATTCCACGATATAAATTTCATGTCTTAATCCTCCATATAAGTGTGTGTATTAAAATCATATTTAAAAAGTATTCTTCTTACAAAAACGAAATCATATAAGCAGGCAGACAGAGTATGTCTTTGTCTTTTGAGAAATCCTTTGTATATACGAGATATTTTTGAAGAATACGGTTTGAAAATTTTATTGAAAATTCATCCAGTGACTTATGGGTTTTATAGCCACTGGATTTTACTTCAATAGGGCAAACCTTATTTTTTTTGGCAATAAGAAAATCTATTTCGTAATTATGGCGTGAACTTTCATTAAAAAAAGTATAGTAAAATAATTCGTTGCCATTACACGTTAAAAGCTGTGCAACTACATTTTCGTAAAGATAGCCTAGATTAGTTCCTAGCTTGTCATTTAACAATTTTTCATAAATTATGTTTTCTGTGAAATCTTTGTCTTTAAACATCAATGTAGTAAACAGCCCGGTATCGCATAAAAATAGTTTAAACCGGGTTAAGTCTTTGTTGGTTGACATACCGGCACTTGGGTCATTTGCATGGTATGATACCAAAACAGTTTTTGAGTCTTTTAACTCTGCAATCAGTTCCAGTGTATTATCGGCGCGATTGTTTGTCAGTACGCTTGATACCTGATATCGCGAAGCATTTTTGTTTAGCTGCGCAGGAATTGCATCAAAAAGCATAGATATTTTTCCAGTGGCATCTATTTTTTTGAAATCATCTTCATAAAGATTCAGAATATCACGCTTTACGTCATCAACCTTACGGAAGTTATTGGTTTTGATATATTCATCAACTGCCTGCGGCATTCCCCCGACAAGCATATAAAGACGGAAATCACGCATCAATTTACGATTAATCTCTTCTCCGAAGGGTTTTTGAGAATCGAATAGCTTATGGATTAGGGGGATAGTTGTTTCATCATTCAAAGCCCATAAAAATTCTTCATAATCCATAGGATACATGTTTAGCTTTCTTTCTTCGCTTGGAATAAGTATATCCTGTACGTTTTTTTTGATAGAAATCAGAGAACCGGTTTCTATATAATCATATCGGTGATCTTTTACAAGTGATTTGATAGCCTGTCTTGCGCGGGGGCATAATTGTACTTCGTCGAAAATAATCAAAGACTCTCTCTCATAGAGATCGACTTTGTATTGGAGCTGCAACTGCAAAAACAGATAATTCAGATCTGAAATATCCTCAAACAGTTCACGTATATTTTTTGAGACGATTGAGAAATCAATGATTATATAACTTTTGTATTCATTTCGTCCAAATGACTCTACGATGGTTGACTTGCCTATACGACGGGCTCCTTCGATTAAGAGTGCTGTTTTACCATCGGAATCCTTTTTCCATTGCAATAATTTATCATATATTTTTCGCTTAAACATGACATTCTCCTAATAAAATTACAAAATCGCATTTTTTATTTTGATGTTTTACTACAAAATCGCATTTTTTATTTCAACGATTTACCACAAAATCGCATTTTCTTTTTTTGCTATTTTACCACAAAATCGCATTTTTTAAAAGAGGTTTGAATCTGCAGATTACACTTTTTATATAGAATCGTTACTGTTCACACCGAACAGTGTGACCAGCAACATAAAATACGTATAATAGAGGAAGAAAATACGTAAGAAAATACGTAAGAAAATACGCAAGATAAAGTCGGTTCATAAGCTGCACCAAGCTGGTGCAGAAATCAGAAATATGTGAAAATATGACATAAATATAATAAATCCGCTACACTATATCGTATGATTACGCACATGATATAATGCAGCGGATTTTATTGTTGATTATTTTAAAGCTCAAGTAAAATTTCTTACAGCACATCGCTTCCATCAGGAATCTTTGAGATGATAGTTCTGTTGATCCTGATTAAGAATAATGTCGAAACAGTAAAGGATATCACCTCTGCTATAGGGAAAGCCCACCATACTGCGTGAAGTCCACCGAGCTTTGAAAGGATGTATGCTGCCGGAATTAAAACCACAAGCTGACGCATGATTGATACGATCATGGAAAAGACTGCTTTTCCCAAAGCCTGGAATACTGTGCCGACGATAATACAAAACCATGCGATGAGGAAATGCACGCCGATTATTCTGAGCGCCGGAACACCGATTTGGAGCATATCGTCAGAGGCGCTGAACATTCCAAGAAGCACCTGTGGTATGAACTCAAAGCAGGCAAAGCCAACGAAGAGCAGACAGAATGCTGTTATCAGGCTGACCTTTATTGTTTTAACCATACGCTTTCTGTTCTGAGCACCGTAGTTGAATGCGATGATAGGTGTGATTCCGTTGTTCAGTCCGAATACAGGCATAAAGAAGAAGCTCTGCAGCTTGAAATAAACACCGAAAACAGCAGCGGCAGTCGATGAAAAGCCGATAAGTATTCTGTTCATGGCATATGTCATTATAGAGCCTATAGACTGCATGATGATTGACGGAATACCGATAGCATAAATGGTTCCCATGATTTTGAAATCCGGGCTGTAGCCCTTGAAGCTCAGGCTGATTTCATGATTGAATTTGTGGTTGCAGGCAAAGGCAACAACGGCGGCTACGCACTGTCCCACAACGGTTGCCACGGCTGCACCGGTAGCACCGAGCTTAGGGAAGCCAAGCAGTCCAAAGATCATGATAGGATCCAGAATGATATTTGTGATGGCACCGCAAAGCTGTGAGGTCATGCTGAAAATAGTTCTTCCTGTCGAGGTAAGCACCCTCTCAAAATAGATTTCCGCAAAAATACCAAATGAAAAAATCATAACAGTACTCAGGTAGTTCACACCCATATCCATGATTTCGACATCAGCATTTCCAATCTGACTCATGTAAAAAGGCTTTACGATTGTAAGTCCGAGAATCAGAAATATTACATAGCTGAATGCATATAGTACGGCACCGTTGATGCCGATTTTGTTGGCCTCGTCGTATTTATGGGCGCCGAGCGACTTTGACAGCAGTGCGTTTACACCTACACCTGTACCGGTTGCGACAGCGATGATGAGTGTCTGCAAAGGGAAGGCAAGTGAAACTGCCGTGAGTGCGTTTTCGGACAGCTTTGCAACGAAAATACTGTCCACGATGTTGTATAGAGCCTGTACGAGCATGGAAATCATCATAGGCAAAGACATGTTAAATACAAGTCTGCCGATAGGCATGGTTCCCATCTTGTTCTCTGTTACAGGGGCTGAATTTGTTTCCTGACTCATAATTCCTCCTATTGTAAATGATTGTTAATTTAAAAATCCTACATTATATATGTACGAAGCTTTAGTTATTAAAATTAAAATCACCGGTAGATTA
>UMCI01009913.1_pt1 | contig 9707 bp, 8 predicted proteins | sample 1964211 | NCBI WGS metagenome assembly UMCI01 (sample SAMEA4835966, study PRJEB28245) | human gut metagenome | biome: gut microbiome; material: fecal sample | place: Denmark | collected 2008 | reverse complement strand
AGATGATCGAGGGCAAGATCAAGAAGTACTTCAAGGAGAACTGTCTGGTCGATCAGGAGTTCGTCAAGGACGGCGACATGACCGTTAGTCAGTACACTGCCAAGGTCGCGAAGGATCTGGGCGGCGACATCAAGGTCATCAAATTCACCCACTTCGTCAAGGGCGAGGGCCTGGAGAAGCGTTCTGACGACTTCGCTGCTGAAGTCGCAAGCATGGTGAAGTAAGCCAGCTTCTACTGCTAAAGTAAACGAGAGCCGCAGTGCCTGTAACAGGGCGCTGCGGCTCTTTTTGTTTGTATTTGCGCGGCAAATGTGCTATTATAAGGGCTATATAAAAGAGGGGAGAAGAAATCATGAAGATCGAACCCAGAACATTCACCCTGCCCAGCGAGGAAGTGCTGACGGTGCGCAGCTTGTGCGCGGACGATGCAGAGGCGCTGAATGCATTCCGCTATGCGATCTACAGCGAGACCTATTTTATGGCCCGATACCCGGAGGAAGGCGCGAATCTGGAAACGGTGCAAACCGGGCTTGCAGCCTGCGGGAAAAGCCCGGTGAACTTTGAGGTAGGCGCCTTTGCCGGAGAAAAGCTGGTGGGGGAGTTTGGCGTTGCACAGGTGCGGCCGCATATCAAATACCGCCATCGTGCCGTAATGGGCATCTCTGTGCGAAAGGAGTATTGGGGCTGCGGTCTGGGCAGTTATCTGATGCAGCTGGCCATTGACCAGACCCGGGCCAACGGCTTCGAGCAGTTGGAGCTGGGAGTGTACAGCGATAACAGCCGTGCCATCCATCTCTATGAAAAGTTTGGCTTTGAGCGCTATGGCATCCAGCCCCGGGCCTTTAAGCTGAAGGACGGCACCTACCGGGATGAGATCATCATGGTGAAGATGCTGTAACCGGAAAAGAACATAATGAAACGCCGCTGACGGCTTCAGAACCGTCAGCGGCGTTTTGCGCTTATTCAGTCAACAGCGGTCAGTAAAATCAGACGTTGACCTCGCTGTTGTGCTCCGCCTTCTTGTAGGCGGAGGCGGAGTGGAACACGATGTTCAGGCCCAGAACGATCAGCAGAACAGCAAGGATGAGCTGCAGGCCGTTGGCGACGAACACAGCGCCCCAAGTGGTCTCACCGGCAGGGATGGCGACAGAAGCAGCATTGCTGATGGCCTTGACCATAGCGATGAGGCGCTGCACCAGAGCAGTGAAGGTGACGCAGAGCATAATGACCAGCGGGGGGAAGAGCATCTTGTTGTTGCGGCCAGTGACCTTCAGGAAGACGCACAGGGTGGCGAGGACCAGAGCGCTCAACAGCTGGTTTGCAGAACCAAACAGGGGCCAGATGTTGGCGTAGCCGATCTTGGTCAGGATGAAGCCGAACACCAGAGTGATGAAGGTAGAGAAGTAGACGTTGCACAGCAGCTTGCGCCAGCCCTCAGCGTGCTCCATATCATCAACGCTGAACAGCTCCTGAAAGCTCATGCGGCCGATGCGGGCCACGGCGTCAAGGCTGGTCAGGGCCAGTGCGGAAACGCACATGGTCATAAAGACGGTAGCAGCATAAGCGGGGACGCCGAACATCTCAAAGAAACCGGCAACGCCACGGCTGAAGATCTGGAACGGAGTACCGGCAGCGGGAGTGCCGTCAGCAGCTGCTGCAGCACCGGCGACACACAGAGCCAGAACAGCCAGCAGGCTCTCCAAGATCATTGCGCCGTAGCCGACCTTCAGCATATCCTTCTCGTTCTCGACGGTCTTGGAGGACGTGCCGGAGGAGACGAGGCTGTGGAAGCCGGAGACTGCGCCGCAGGCCACGGTGACGAACAGGATGGGGAACATGGTACCCAGCTTCTCGTTGGTGAAACCGGTGAAGACGGGCAGGTTCATGGTGGGATGAGCCACCAGCAGGCCGACCACAGCGCCGATGATCATGGCCACGAACATAAAGGTGGTCATGTGGTCACGGGGCTGCTTCAGCAGCCACATGGGCAGAACAGCGGCAAAGAAGATGTAGACGAAGGTGATATAGCTCCATGCAGCCTTGCCCAGAATGATCGGCAGGTTTGCACCGATGACGAAGGAAAGGACGATGAAGACGATGCTGATGACGCTCTCCTTCCAGCCGGAGAAGTTGAACTTCTTCTGGATGAGACCAAAGACGACTGCAAAGACCATGAACATGATAGAGACCATACCGGCAGCACCGTTGGTCTGAGCAGCCTCGACCATTGCGCCGTCTGCGCCAAAGGCGTTGAAGGTGCCGGCGACCATGTCCGCAAAGGCAGCGATGACGATGCCGCAGAACAGCCAGCAGAACAGCAGGAACAGCTTACGGCCGGTCTTGCCGATGTACTTTTCGATCAGCATACCCATGCTCTTGCCGTCGTTCTTGACGGAAGCGTACAGAGCGCCGAAGTCGGTGACAGCACCGAAGAAGATGCCGCCGATGAGCACCCACAGCAGAACGGGCAGCCAGCCAAAGGCTGCGGCCTGAATGGCACCGGTGACAGGGCCAGCACCGGCGATGGAGCTGAACTGATGTGCAAAGACGGTCCAGCCGTTGGTGGGGACATAGTCACGGCCATCCTCGTGGACGACTGCGGGAGTTTTGGTTTTGGGGTCGATGCCCCATTTGTTGGCCAGCCAGCGGCCGTACAGCGTATAAGCGCCGAACAGACACACGGCTGCGATCAAAACGATGACCAGCGTATTCATTTCTCTATACCTCTTTCCTTTCTTTCACACCGGCAACCGGCAACGTGTCAGGCAGGGCGGCTGTGCCCAAAAGCAGAGCAGGCGAAACGGCCCGGAGGGTGAAAAAAGCCTCCGTCCTCACTGGAAGGATAGAACACAAGGATGCATCCTATCTTCCTCGAAGACGAAGGCCAAACGGCGTATGCACACCGGTCGTTCTCCGCGGTACCACTTCGTTTGCTGCTTTCAGGAGCAGCCGCTTGCGCGTACAGGCGTTTGGTCACCGATACGCTGCCCTGTAACGTGGGCTGAACGGCCACGCGCTACTGCCCCAAAAGGGGTTCACGCAGGCTGCTCGCAGGTGAGGGCTGATCGCACTGTGCTGCCGCCTTGCACCGGAATGGCGGCTCTCTGAGCGCAGGGAATGCGAAAAGTCATGTCCTGTTCATTGCATTTGCCGAATGATTGTGTATACTTTAGTCCCGATTTCATAATTTGTCAATATATTTTGGGCAAGTTAGGAGACTCTTCCATTTTTGCGGCGGCGAAGATAAGAAATTTTAGACGATTTTTGTTCAAACGTGAGATGAATAAAACTGAACACGACGACAGATGAAATCTGATAATCTTTGCCAAAGAAAATCAAAATGCTTGACTTTTACGCTTTCAAGTGCTAAAGTACTAACGTAACAAGAGTATGAAAGATCCTCTATTCTATCACAAGAGCAAGGCAAAAAATCGTGCAGCAGGAAAACAGCATAAATAGGTGATTCCATGCTGCTGCCATCGCATGAAAAAGTTGAATTACTATCCATGAAGTGCCGCAAAGGAGGCAGCTATGGCGGATAAAAACCCCAGAAAAAACCCCACCACCGATGCATTGTTCGATGCGATCCTCAGCTTGGAGACGCGGGAGGAGTGCTATAACTTCTTTGAGGATCTCTGCACGGTCAAGGAGATCTCCGATATGGCCCAGCGGCTGGAAGCGGCGAAGCTTCTGCTCAACGGCAGTACCTACGACCAGATCGTGAAGGCCGTGGAGATCAGCACCGCCACCATCAGCCGCATCAACCGCTGCATCCAGTATGGCTCCGGCGGCTACCGCGATACCATTGAGAAGGTGCAGAAGGCCGCAAAGCCGGAGTGACATCCGGGCGGGGCTGCACATAGGATGGACTGTGCCCTATCCCTATGAGAGAAAGGAAGGTCCTTCTTATGGCTGATACCACCAACTGCACCCACTGTGTTGCCTGCGATTGTCCCGCCCTGCCGCGCGTTACCTTCGATCAGGCAGTCATCGACCTGATGGAGAGCATCGCTCTGCAGGAGTCGGCGCTGAGCCATATCCTCTGTGCCGAGACCCAGAAGATGAAGGCGGCCCTCAGCATGGAGGAGCTTGACCTGTGCAAGCTGCTGGAGGTCAACGACTCTGCCACCAACATGGTCCACGCCGTGGCGAATCTTGAGCTGGTGCTGAAGGAGAAGCTGGAATTTATCGCCAACAACCTCTACTATCCCTCGACGGAGAACAACACCTGCACCACCACCGAGAGCTGATGTCAGGTGAGATGAGAAAGTAAAAACGGACAAAAGGCCCTTCTGTGCAGGACGGACTGCGCAGAGGGGCCTTGCTGTTCCCGGGAAATACAGAGCGAATGCCCGGCGTCGGGAGCGCTCGTGCAGCGGGGGTCTGCATAAAAATATGTATAAAAGTCTGAAAAGTGTTTTGTTGGAATTGCTGAATATCGAAATCTGTGCTATACTATATGGTGTTTATCTAAGAGAAAGGGGAACCTGACCTTGCTGCACTACGATGCGATCCTGTTTGACGTGGACGGTACGCTCATTGATTCCGCCCCCGGCATTCTCAATACACTGGAAGAAGTTTTTAAGGCGATGGGCGTGGATGTTGCCCGGAGCGACCTGAACCGCTACATTGGCCCGCCCCTCCGCAAGAGCTTTGGCGAGCATTTTTCGGACCCTGCCAAGATCGAGGAGGCCACCGAGCGCTACCGCACGAGCTATGCAGTCAAGGGCAGCCATGAGGGAGATGCTTACCCCGGCGTGGTGGAGATGCTGGGCCGCCTCAAGGCCGCAGGGCTGACCCTCTGCACGGCCACCTGCAAGCCTACCCATGTCGTGACGCCCATCCTGGAAGAGCAGGGACTTTCCTCCTACTTTTCGTTCGTGGGCGGCGCGTCAATGGACGAGAGCCGTGACAACAAGACGGACGTCATCCGTCATGTCCTCGACCAGCCGGTCATGCAGGGCAAGCGGGTTCTGATGGTCGGCGACCGCTGTGACGATATGCAGGGCGCAAGGAACTGCGGGCTGGACGCCGCCGCGGTGCTGTACGGTTACGGCAGCAGGGAGGAGGTCACGCCCTTTGCACCGGTCTTTATGGCCGCAGACTGCAAGGAGTTGACGGAATGGATCCTCCGCCCTGTGGACGAGCTTTCCCATTCCTGAACGAGAGGAATCGTGTTTATGAGTCGAAAAATGCAATCGGAAAAAGAAAATATGACTCTCATGCAGAAGCGGGCCGTTCTGGTCTGCATTCTCTGTGTTCTGGCCGTGCTGCTGACCTTCGGCATCACGACCGCGCTCTTGAAAAAAGGCGGCGACGCCCCTGCGCCCTCGGTCTCTGAGTCGGCGGCAGACCCCGCTCCGGGCGAAGACCTGTCGAGCCATTACCAGATCGACAACGCCTCTGCCGCCCTGCTGACGGAGACCGCCGACGCCGGTGCGGATTACCTGAACGACACCCTCTTCTTGGGCGACTCCAATACCGTCCGCCTCTACAACAACGGCCTCATCTCGCTGCAGCAGTTCTGCGCGAAGGAGGGCATCGGTACGCAGGCGGCGCTCAACGAGGGCATCGTTACCTTTAAGAAAGATTCGAACCACTACACCATCCCGCAGGCTGTAGCCATGATGAAACCCCGCCGGGTGGTCATGACCTTCGGCACCAACGACACCGGCATGGAAGTCTCGGACTTCATCGCCCACTATACGGCGCTGGTTCAAGCCGTCCAGCAGAGCTACCCCTATACCGACATCATCGTGAACACCGTGCCGCCTGTCCCGGTCGATCACTCCAACTATCCCCACATGGACCAGTCCAAGATCGACGACTTCAACATGGCTCTTCTGAATATGTGCGAGCAGCTGGGAGTCCGTTTCCTTAACTCTGCCGAGGCTCTCAAAGGCAGCGACGGCTACGGCATCGCGGACTATTATACCAGCGGCGACATCCACCTCAAGAGCGTCGGCCTCAAAGCTGTGCTGAATTATATCCGCACCCACGCCTGTCAGACCGATGACCGCCGCCCGGACACCAACAACATCCCCACCCGCACGATGGAGTATGTCTCCAATCCCAGCTCCGCGGTGGCCGCGCCCAGTTCGGAGGCTGCAAGCTCCAGCGGGAGCCTGAGCGAAAGCGCCAGCAGCTCCGAAAGCTCGAGCAGCAGTGAGAGCACCAGCTCCAGCGAGGGCAAGAAGTTCGAGGCCCACTACCATGTGGACAAGAACGGCGGCGGCACCTTGAGCGTGGGCGGCGATACCGGCAACAGCTCTGTGACCTATACCGTCACCGACCCCAGCAAGTCCATCACGGTGACGGCTGTCCCGGCGGACGGCTATGTCTTCGTCAAGTGGAGCGACGGCCTCACCAGCAAGACCCGCACCGATACCGATTTCAAGCAGAATTTGGATGTCACGGCGGTGTTTGGCGCTGCGTCCGTCCACATCACCAGCGAGGGCAAGGGGGCTGTGGGCAGCTCCTATACCTTCAAGGCCAACCTCAGCGGCAAGTATGCCAAGGCCGAACATCTGCGCTGGTACGCCAATGGGCAGGAGGTCACGCAGGCGGCGGGCAAATCCACCATCACCGTTGTGGTGGACAGCTCGATGGTCAACGCCTCCTACAAGATCCACGCCGTCGTCACCTATAACGACTGCAAGGTGAGCAGCAACACCCTGACCATCACCATCGGCAGCGGTGTGTCCAGCGAATCTGCTCCTGCCAGCAGCTCGTCCTCGTCCAATGCCGGTTCTTCCGGCAGTACATCCGCTTCATCTTCCTCTGCAAGCTCGGGCAGTTCCAGCAGCTCGTCTTCCGGCAGTTCTTCTGGCAGTTCCGGCAGCAGTTCCTCCCACAGCACCAGCAGCTCCTCGTCTGCATCGTCCAGCACGTCGGGCAGTTCCAAGGCAGAGTCGGAATCGAAGCCGGAGTCCAAAGCCGAGTCCAGCTCGGAGTCCAAGGCGGAATCCAAGTCCGAGGCCTCTGCCAGCAAGGAAACCGAGAGCAAGGCAGAATAAGTTTCACCCTTCTGCGTCCGGCTGCATAGGCTGGGCCGAGAGGAGGCGAGCCGATGGTCTGTGAAGAAATGCGAGTTCCCGGGCTGCCCGGTGCAGAAGATGTGACGGACGGCAACGTGGATTACTACGACATGGACTGGGAGAATATCGAGAACGGCGTGACGGAGGAGCAGATGGCGAAGTGCATCGCAAAAGAGTGCTCCTGTAAGCCGGAGCCGGACTGCGGCGGCAATCTACCGGAGCAGTCTGACGAGGAAGCTTATGAAATGACGCTGGAAGGATAAAAATTACGAGAAGCCAGCTCTGCCGGGCGGGGCTGGCTTCTCGCTGTTCTCAAACCGCAGCCGTTGCCGTGCCCGCTTTTGAGCGGCGGGCTGCACGAAAAAATGATAGAGAAGGGAAAGACAAATGGCAAAATACTATTGCATCCTCTTCGATGCGGACAATACGCTTCTGAATTTCGACGCTGCCGAAAGCAAGGCTCTGGCTGAAACGCTGGTGGAATATGGCATCGAGCCGGACGCCGAGACGGTGCAGACCTACCGCACCATCAACGAAGAGCTGTGGCGTCAGCTGGAAAAAGGCCAGATCCGCCGCGATAAGCTGATGGGGGAGCGTTTTACCCGCTTCCTCAAGGCCATCAATGCAGCAGGCGATGGCGTGGAGATGAACCGCTGCTACCTCGAGCGCCTGTCCACCCACCCCGACCTGATGACCTCCAATGTGCTGGATGTCCTCGGCGAGCTTTCGGAGGTGGCGACGCTAGCGGTCGTGACCAACGGCTTCGAGAAGGTACAGAGCCGCCGGGTGGCGGAGTCGGGCATCCGGAATTACCTTGAGGACGTCTTTGTCTCTGAGAAGCTGGACAGCGAAAAGCCCAGTCGCCGCATCTTTGACGCCGCTCTTCGCGCACTGGGCGTGGAAAACCGGGAGCACGTTCTGGTGGTGGGCGACAGCCTCACCAGCGACATTCAGGGCGGCGTGAATGCAGGTCTTGACACCTGCTGGTTCAATCCCGGCCATGCGGAGAACCCGGGCAAGGTGACACCCACCTACGAGATCGCCTCACTGGAAGAGCTGTATCCTCTGGTGATGGAACCGGAAGAGCTGGCGAACCTCGGCCTCAAGCACCGCCGCCATCAGCCGTAACGGCGGCGGGACGTCCGTATCCACCCCTTACTGGAAAAGAACACGGAAGATTATTATGCTGATTCATTTGGAAAAACTCGGAAAGAGCTTTGGCGAAAAGGTCGTCCTGCACGACGTGAGCGCCAGTGTAGAAAAGGAAGACCGCATCGGCATCGTGGGTCAGAACGGCGCGGGCAAGACGACGCTCCTCAAGATCCTGACCGGCGTTTACACCGACTATGACGGGGAATTCAGTGTGACCCATGGCGTGACGTTGGGCTATCTGGAACAGAACGCAAAGCTTGACACGACACTTGATATTTACGGGGAGATGCGCTCTTCCTTTGCCCCTGTGCTGGACGCGATGGCCCAGATGCAGATTTTGGAAAAGAAGATGGCGGCCGCTCCAAATGACCCTTCGCTGCTGGAAAAGCACGATGCGCTGCAAAACATCATCGACGCGGCCGACGGCTACAACATGGACGTCAACATTAAAAAGGTGCTGTCCGGCATGGGCTTTGCGCAGGATACATGGGGCAAGAACGTGGGCGTTCTGTCCGGCGGTGAGCTGACCCGTCTGCGTCTGGCAAAGCTCCTGCTGGAAAAGCCGGATGTCCTTATTCTGGACGAGCCGACCAACCACTTGGATTTTGCCACGATGGAATGGCTGGAAAGCTACCTCAAGGGCTACTCCGGTGCGGTCCTTGTGGTCAGCCATGACCGCTATTTCCTCGACAATGTCTGTACCAAGATCTGGGAGGTCTCCTTCCAGACCATGACCACCTATAAGGGCAACTTTTCGGCCTACCTGCCCCAAAAGGAGGCCGCTGACGCCCTGCGCCAGAAGCAGCACGACGCCGATGTGGCGCTGGCTGAAAAGCTGCAGGACTACATCGACCGCAACCTCGTCCGCGCCTCCACCACCAAGATGGCCCAGAGCCGCCGCAAACAGCTGGAGAAGCTGGAGATCACAGAGGCTCCGCAGGACGAGACGAATCAGCTCAAATTCCGCTTCGAATACGACGTAGAACCGTGGAATGAGCTGGTGCTGCTCAAGAACCTGACCATCAAGATCGGCGACCGGACTCTGCTGGAGCCCTTTACCTATACGGTCTGCCGCGGCCAGCGGCTCATCATCGCCGGACCCAATGGCGCGGGCAAGTCCACCCTGATGCAAGTGCTGGACGGCAAGCGCCGTCCCTCCGGCGGTATGGTGCGTCTGGGGACGGGCGCACGGCCCAGCATCTTTGCCCAGCAGCAGAACCGCATCGGCGCAGGCCGCGTCATCGACGTCATCTGGAACAAATACCCCCGAATGACCGAATTGGAAGTCCGCAGCCATCTAGCGAAGCTGGGCTTCCGGGGCGAGACGGTCTTCAAGCCCTGCGAAGCCCTGTCCGGCGGCGAGCTGGCCCGTCTGCGCTTCGCGGAGATCGTGCTGGAACGGCCGAATCTGCTTTTCCTCGACGAGCCGACCAACCACTTGGACATCTACACCCGCGAAAATCTGACCGAGGCGCTGATGGCCTACACCGGCACGTTGCTCCTCGTCACCCATGACCG
>UMCI01054592.1_pt1 | contig 9756 bp, 8 predicted proteins | sample 1964211 | NCBI WGS metagenome assembly UMCI01 (sample SAMEA4835966, study PRJEB28245) | human gut metagenome | biome: gut microbiome; material: fecal sample | place: Denmark | collected 2008 | reverse complement strand
CGAATAATTCTTTCATTTTCATATTATATTTGCTCCAATCATTTAAAATTTGGGGTACGGTCCACCTGCTCTGCTGCATACATTGCGGAATATTTCCGGTGAACCGTATCATAATTTAATTTGGCTTCTTAATAAATCTTTGCTTATTATTTCACTTCATCATCTGTAGCGAAATTATGGATCTGTGTCGGGCATTTCAGTGCGTCAAGGCGTCCGATCTCTTTCAGACGTCTGTAGATGCGCTCCCATCCACACTCCATGTCACTGTCCACTTCGCATTTACCATTCTTGGAACCGCCGCACTGGCCGTTGACAAGACTCTTGGAGCATGCTGTGATCGGGCAGATCCCGCCGGTAAGGTTCAGATAACACTCACCACACTGGTCACATTTATATTCTAACGGTGTTACACCCTGGAAACCAGGTACCGGGTATGTATCGCAGGCTGCGCATACCATCTTGTCTTCCAGATATTCTGCGATGGTCTGTACACCAACACCACAGGAGAATACCAGGACCAGATCCGCTTCCCTGATCTTATCCATGTGTTTCTGAAGACGTAACTGCATATTTTCCGGATTACAGATATAATCCGTTGTCATGATCCCTGTCACATTTCCTTCAGCGGAAAGCTCCTTCTGAAGTTCAACAGCTTCTTTTTCCGGAAAACGAACTTCCTTGCATCCATGGCAGTTGATGATAAAAACTTTCTTTCCGGCTGCCAGTGATACGATAGTTTCTTTTGCTTTTAACTGGGTAATCAACATATCACTTCATCCCCCTTACTGCATTTTTTCCGGCTTTGATACTGTTAATGATCGGAATCTTGGAAGAACAGATATACTGACAGCATCTGCACTCAACACAGTCCATGACATTCATGTCCTTCATGCCCTGCCAGTTCTCTTCTTTCGCATATTTTACGAAATACAGAGGAGAAAGTTCCATCGGACATACGTCCACACAGCGTCCGCACTTGATACATGGCTGCTCTTTGGTCTCATCTGTATCAATGGCGATGATACCGTTGGAGCCCTTCATCATAGGTACCTCCAGAGTGTTCAGAGGGAATCCCATCATAGGTCCGCCCATCTTGACCAGAACATCGTCATCTGTAAATCCACCGCAGTAATCGATCAGCTCTTTTACGCTGGTACCGATCTTGATGATAAAGTTGCCAGGATTCTTGATCTTCTCGCCTGTTACGGTTGCAACACGCTCGATCAGCGGCATACCCTTCTGGATCGCATCGGAGATCGCTTTTACAGTACTGATATTATCTACGATAACGCCAACATCTGCCGGAAGGCCGCCGCTTGGAACCTTTCTGCCCATGACACGCTTGATGAGAGTTTTCTCAGCACCCTGCGGGTATTTGGTTCTTGCAACAAAAACTTCCATATTTCCGATATCGGCAACTTTTTCCTGCATTAATTCGATCGCATCCTGCTTGTTATCCTCGATGACAATGATGCCCTTCTCAGCACCTGTTGTCTTGAGGATCGCTTTCAGACCGAAAATAATATCATCAGCAAACTCAAGGAGAACCTTATGGTCTGCTGTTAAATATGGCTCACACTCACATCCGTTGAGAAGGATGGTATCAACCGGTTTTGCAGGTTTCAGCTTGACACAGGTCGGGAAACCTGCACCACCCATACCAACGATTCCGGCTTCTTTTACGATCTCAATGATCTCATCCGGTGTAAGTTCGTCCAGGGCTTTATGTGGCTGTACGGATTCGTGCAGAGTATTTTTTCCGTCGGATTCGATGACAACTGCCATCACCTCACTGCCTCTTGTACCATGCATACGTGGCTCAACAGCAACTACGGTTCCGCTTACACTAGAATGTACCGGTGCGCTGATAAATCCGGCAGCTTCTCCGATCTTCTGTCCAACCTTTACTGTGTCGCCTACTTCCACGATCGGGTTGGCAGGTGCACCAAGATGCTGGGACATGGAGATCACAACCGTCTTCGGATCCGGAAATTTCTTCAGATCGATATGCTCGCTGAATTCCTTGTGCTCTGACGGATGAACGCCACCATAGTATCCATTCAGTCTGTCCTCTCTGATAGACTTCACGTAATCATTGATCACCTTAAAGTTAACCTTGGAGTAATCACGTACCTGTACCGGCTGATTCAGGAACTCTTCCAGACGACCCTGTTTTGCCAGTCTCTGGTAGATCTTCTCCCATGCGCAGTCCTTGTTAGGATCCACTTCACATTTCCCGTTCTTTGCTCCGCCGCACTGTCCATTCACAAGACTCTTGGAACAGTCGACGATAGGACAGACGCCTCCGGTAATGTTCAGATAGCACTGTGCACATGCATCACAGCTCTTTTTGGTAAGTGCCATGCCGTGATGGCCTCTGTAGTTAAGGGTATTACTTGCTGCGATCACCGGCTTACCGGTCAGATCTGCAACAGTCTGGATACCAAGACCACAGGAGATCACAACTACATTCTCTGTACCTTCCGGCAGCAGATCCTGTAATTTTCTTTCTGTGTGCATCTTGTTGCACAGAAAATCGAATTTCGCACTGCCTGTGACGGTTTTTCCCTGCTCCGCAGCAAATTTCAGGAATTCCTCGCAATCCGGTTCGTCAACGGTCTCAAATTCCTTGAAACACTTGTTACAGGCGATTACAAACAGATTGTCCCTGCCGTTCAGCACTGATGCAAGCTCATCACTGCTTTTCAGCTTGTACTTAGTATAGTTTTCCAATTGCTCACCTTCCTTATAAAGATTATATCCTTATGATTATCTGCTCTTATCCGTTCCCTCCTTCTCTGCACTCCCAGGAAAGAAACAATAAAACCAAATAAATAAGTTCTTTGTTATTTGTTCAGCCCTTCAAAAATCCCGGTCCCAAAAAAGGCCGCAGTATTTCCTCTGACCGCTACAATAAATGTACCATAATTTGAACATATTATCCAGTTTTATTAGCTATTTTTATAAATTTATTCTATGATTTCATCCCAATCGTCTATGGATGTACGGATATTTGTACAACTTCTGTTATGCTGCATGCGTTAGTTATATGCAACTTATATAATTTTGTTTATAAAATATCCTTTTTATGCATTGAGCATATTGCACAAGGATTTTATCTTTAACAGGGCAGATCCGACAGGTGTCTTTTGTCATGGGGTAAGACGCTGTCCGCAATATTCACAGGTGCTCAGACGACCTTTTATTACCTGATTCTTTGCACCGCAGCTGGGGCAGGTAACTGTAATATAGATCTTCTCATTTACGCGTCTGTTCGGTGCAGTGATCATAATATAATTTCCTTCTCTGTCTATCTGGATATTCCGGATATATCCCCCCGCAATAAATTTTTCCAGCTTTTTCACTGCACCTTTTCCCAGTTCCTGCTCAAACTTTTCAAATGAGACAGTATTCTGGGCATAGGATTCAAACCAGCAGGCAATTTCTCCAGCTTTTTTCTTCTTTAATGCTTTTTGAATTTCCCGGAAGGTTGGATACAGAAACAGCAATCCAAGTATGATCTCTGTTGCTGCCATTCCCCAGCGCCCTTCACCAATATACTTCTCCGATGCGCCAATAGCTCCCAGGGAAAAAAGTATAAAAAAGCCACAAAGAACCCATTTCAGTTTCCCAAGTATTCCTGTTTTTTTATTTTTTTCTGTCAAAAAATCGCTCATGTCTATTTCCTCTTTCCTATTATTCAAAATCTTATGCTATATTTGTGAATGCTCCGTCAGCTCACGCCAAACTCCCTCTGTCCGAATATGTTTCTGCATTCTGTGGATCTTCTATTTCAGTGTGGTTACGATCAGTTTACTTTCCAGTGCAGCTGCTATCAGATCCTCTTTGCAGCTGTATCCCGCCTTGGCGATCATTTCCTGAAAATTCCATCTCACCCCAGAAGCAGAACAGTCCATTTTCCTTGCGATCTCGGAATATGACATCCCGTGAATATACAGGCGCAGCATCTCCAGCTGTCTGGGACTGATATCACCGCTTGTGATCCAGTTAAGTTCCACCTCCGGTGCCACATCCGGAAATACATGCTCCCCATTTAACGTTCTGTAGATCACACTCCGTATTTCCTCTTCACCGTGATCCTTATACCATAGACTGTCTGCACATCCGCTCTTTGCTCTTTCCAGCACCTTGGGATCGATCAGCGAAGTAACAACCAATACCTTTGTATATGGATATTTTTCCCTGATGATCTTTCCGGCACTCAGCCCATCATGATTATGAAATGTCTGCACATCCATAAGCACAAGATCAATTGCCGAGTAAGAGCAGATCTTTACAGCTTCACAGGCATCCGAAACTGTCTGGACATGTCGGAATTCCGGTTCCCGCATAATAATACTTTCAAAATACTTCTGCATGATCCTCTGATCTTCTACTATCAGTATCCGTACCATAGACTCCCATCCTTTCTGTCAGTGGCATTTTCAACACCAGACAAAACTCCGGCGAAAAAGAAACCTGCATAATACATTTCTCTGACTCCGCAGCTTTTCTCAGTGCAGACAGACCACCACCTTCTTCTGCATTTTTTTCAGGTGCATCTCCATCATTCGTTATCCGGATGCTGTATTCATTTGCACCTTTTTCTATCTTCACCAGAACTGTACTTCCATGGGCATGTCTGGCACAATTTGTCACACATTCACGGATCGCTCTGTCTGTCAGCAGCCTGTAGGAGGGATGCTGAGGGAAATCCCCGCTGATCTGAACATAAATTCCAAGTTCTTCTGCATGCCTGATCGTATCCTCGCATAATTCTTCCATATTCTCAACAGAAGAATCTGTAAGAATATAGACCAGATGCTTTAGTGCAGATAGCTGTTCATCCATTTTATCCTGATTTTCTTTTCTTTCCAATATCCTGCGTATTGACAGAAGGCTTCGGCCAAAATTGTCATGAACCTGCATTTTCATGGCAAGTGTCTCCTGCTCTCTTATTTTATCTCCGATTTTTTCATACATTTCCTCCAGCTTATGATTCAGGATTTCCAGCTTTTCATTATTTGCTCTGATCTTTTCACTATTATAATAAATTTCTGATACATTAACTGCTACTGTCTGCAGATATCCTGCACAATCCGGCTCCTGCAGACGATATTCCTGAAACATCCAGACGGAATCATCCGGAAAATAAAATACATTACTGTCACTGTTTAATCTGCGAAGTCCCTCTGCTTCGGATTCTCCATTTATTACTTTCCGCAATGCCTCATAATCCTGCAGATAGGAGCCTGTCATTATCCTGCTCAGTTCATGCATCTTGGTGTTGCATAAAACGATCCTTCCAAGAGGATCCGAAAAACACACCCCACAGGGAACATCATCAACAGCTTCATTCACAGACCAGTAAGACAGAGAATGATGATATCTGCGTCTCTCTCTCCAGATTGCCCAGCAAAGATAAAGCAACAATACCACCATCGCTGCCATCAAAACACTGACCGGACACATCCGGAGTATTAGCTGATATGCGCTTTCCCCCTGGCAATATCTGTGATCATTCATCAGAAACCCCATAAGCATAAAAGAAACTGCAAAAACAGTCACTGCTGTTATAATTTTCTTTTTCCCGTAAAAACAGGTTATCCTGATCAACAGAAGGATCAATTCCAGAATCAGGCAGATTTCAAGAAGGATCATCAAAAAATCCTGCATTGCCATACTGCATTCCGCAAAATCAGTCATCTTCCGCCTCTCTTTCTGAATACGATACATCCGATAAACCATTCGTTTTCATCTTCCTGCTGCACATTTAATTCCGGTCTTTCTGACATTAATCCCCGAAGATCTGCTTCTGCTACAATATGAACCGAGATCCGCAAAGCATCATCGATCTGCGACACACGGTAAAAAACAGACTGCATTGTATCAAACAATCGTTCCACAAGCCATTCAAAGGTATCATAGCATTTTAGTATATCATCTGCATTCAGCTGCACTTCACCTTTTTCGACATAATAAGCTGCCCGGATCTTACATAATTTTAAGCTGTCACAGGATTCCGCAAGACTCTGTCTGAGATCCTCCATTGTAAGCAGATTTCCGTCTGATGCATATTGTGTCAATACCAGATTTTTTCTTCTTTTTAAATATGTACCAACAACCACGATTTTTCCCAGGATCCGGTCATAGTGTTCCCTTGACTCCGTTCTTTCCAGCTCATCCATCAGCTGTGACAGCAATTCCAGCTGCCCGGCTGTCTGATTCTGTATCATGTTCAGCAGTCGGTTCTGTTCTTCTGTTTTTCTCCGCTCAGCTTCTTTCTGATAGGTTTTCTGCAGTAGACGATTTCTGGCAGTCAGCTCCTCCTGCTGTTCCCGGATATCCTGATACTGATCCAGAAGCACCGAAATATCTTCTGGCCAGAACAAATGTCCTCCTCTTATAGGAATATGGTTGATCCGGATTCCCTGTTCCTGTACAGCTGATCTGTTTATTACAATTTTACGCAGTTCCGGTGACAGCTCAGGAAAATCACCGGAATGATAATAACGCTGAAAGGAATCATCCGTAATCTCTGCATCCAGTCCTCCGGAGGTCTGGAATAATTCAAAATATCGATTGTTCGTCTGTATCAGGCCGCATAATATACATCCCTGGTAAATTGCCGCCATCAAAAGGCAGCATACCGCTGTCATATCTCCGGCAATTGTTTTGATCAGAGGCAGACGGAGTAAATTCCCGATATTCCATCCCAGAAGCAATATTCCCGGAATAACCGGCAGCCAAAATTGCTTTCTTCCCGGAATCCTGCTTTTTCTGATCAGCATGATTTCCATCCATATCAGGCAAAATATGATCCATCCCTGGATCACTATAAAAAGAATGCCATAGCTGTAATCTCTATCTGAAAGCGGCGGTCGCCCGGAAAACCGAAACACCAGCTGATGCAGATCATTTGTAAAAACACTGATGATCAAAACCACCGCAAAAGCAAGCAAGGCAATAATTTTTCTGACTGTTTTCTCTCCATCCTTTTCCCCTAGAAACATCGCTGCTGCCAGTCCAAGGACCGGGATCAGGATCATCGGGATATAATACAGATACCAGCAGATATGTTCTCCAAGCGGATCATGAAAAATATGAAATTTTACTGTCCGTACAAAAAACCAGAAGACCATCAGACAGCCAATTGCAGTCAAACATCTGCGCGTTTTTCTATGCACTACATGCTTTTCCAGATAAATCACCCAGGCACAATACATTCCCAGATAAATACAGTTACGACACTGATCTGCGAGATTTCTCATAAAAACATTTTCCGGTCTTCCCAGCCTGCAGAAATACGCCAGAAATACACTTATCAGGATTCCTCCATACGACAGTGCCCTTTTTTTATTGTATGTCATGAAAATTCCTCTCTCATTAATACACCTCTGTGATAAGTATACTATAAAGTTCTATTTTATTATATAGTTTTCAGAGAAACCCTCCATTCTCAACCCCTGTTATCACAAACAGAGTGAACAATTCTGTCCACTCTGTCTATCATCACTCAAAATGGTCTTGGCTGGCCACAGTATTCGCAAAACCTTCCGGTATTCTCTGCACCGCACTGACATTTCCATAAACTGCCGGGCTGCTGCATTCCGTTGTTCATATTCATCCCAGGCTGCTGCATTCCACTGTTCATGTTCATTCCGGACTGCTGCATTCCATTGTTCATGTACATCCCGGACTGCTGCATTCCGCTGTTCATGTTCATCCCGGGCTGCTGCATTCCATTGTTCATGTTCATTCCGGACTGCTGCATTCCGCTGTTCATGTTCATCCCGGGCTGCTGCATTCCATTGTTCATGTTCATTCCGGACTGCTGCATTCCGCTGTTCATGTTCATCCCAGGCTGCTGCATTCCAGCCGCATTTGGTGTCAGGGCGGCTATGATCTGATGACCTGTCTGCTCCACTTCCATCAATTCACCTCTGTTATCGCTGCTTATGGAAAAAGTATTCAAACGAAAATCCATATCATCAAACCATGGATTTTTTACCTTAATACGCATAGTATAATCAAATTCATACTTATATACCGGTGGCTGATAGCTTACGGTTTCTCCATCCTTTGTTGTATATGTTTCCTCGTTCTGCTGTCGCTCTACATCAACTCTGCACTGCACAACAGCGGATAAAGGAACTATATCCGGATTTTCATTGACATCCAGCTTCCGTGCAACAGTAAAATTCCCCTTATTGTCATCAATAAAAACATTGTAATTTCTGGTATTGATCTGACGTGTTATACAAAAATCCATTACGGCTTTTTTGTTTTTTTCACGATATTCCAGTTGACGTTTTATATCCTCTACCGTACTGTGCCGCCGGTCTTCAAACCATGGTGACAATTTTTTTGCACAATCCTTACACAGATTTCCGTCATCCAGTTTTCTGTTGCCTAATAAACCTATTTTCTCTCCGCAGATATCACAGATCTTCTTATCAAATAATCCCATACCCAATCCTCCTTCTTTTTATATTTGTGTTTTTGTTTATCTACATTATGCGTGAATGCTTTACCATTTGCACTAGCATCTCTGACAGTAACTGAATTCATCTTCATATTCAATGTCAGGATCACAAGGCTCGTATCTGAAAATCCTGTCCGTTTCTATATGTTCAGGATATGCCGTATGGGATACTCTCTGCCAGACACAACCGTCCCCATCCCACCTCCACATTCGGATATTCCTCATATCCGCCCACACTCTGTGCGCCTTTCCTCAGATACGCCTTCACCTTTTCCCCATAAAGAAACGGATCATTTCCTTTCACGATCCCCCATTCCATAAGCAGAGCTGCGCTTCCGCTGACAAAGGGTGCCGCAAAGGAGGTTCCGGTGACAGTGGCGTAGCCTCCGCCGGGAACCGGGGCGGAGATGGATACACCGGGAGCTGCGAGATCAGGCTTCCGGATCGGCAGGAACTGACTTCCCCTTCCGGAAAAATCTGCGTAGGCATTCTGTCTGGAATCATAAGCTCCAACAGAAATAACTTTTCCGGCAGTGGAAGGAATCGTCAAAGTTCCCACAGCCCGCGGAGAATAAAACCCGGTTCCGCGATTCAGTACATTTCCACCCGGCAGCCAGAGGAAATACTGCCCGGAGCGCACACGTTTTCCACTTAAAAGAACTTTCCAGACACCGCTGTCCACATAATTACCCTCAGGAATAAAATCTATGTAGATTTCCTGGGACAGCTGATAGGGACCGGGTTTTCCATAATAGATCAGAAGCTCTGTATTTTCCAGCAGATGCCGCTGTGGCCCCAGCCTTTCATATAATGGACCGATCCGTTCTCCGGACGGACTTTCCAGATAAATTTCCATCTCATCTTCATAATCCTTCCATAACTGTACATTTAATGTGGGCTCAAAAGCTCCCACCGCCAACTGGATTTCTTCTGTTTTCCCCTGCTGCAGGATTCCTCCTGCATGCCAGGGCTGGCTGCCGTTATTTCCGGTTCCTGTAACGATCACAGTCCGCCCCATGGCCGCAACTGTATCAATATAGTTTTCCAGAAGAGAATCCCCTCTGTGTGTTCATTATAACTAGGGGAAAATTACTGTAAAAAAATTTGCAGTCTTTACACTGCCTGTTTTTCTACCGGATAAGGCGACTGATACTTAAATACAATATCAATGCTCTTATCTCCATTCACAACAATTTTTTCAATCAATTCTGTCACAATTTCTCTTGTCACTTCGGATAATGTTCCATACTTGATAAATTTCTCTATCCAGT
>UMCI01028550.1_pt1 | contig 10015 bp, 6 predicted proteins | sample 1964211 | NCBI WGS metagenome assembly UMCI01 (sample SAMEA4835966, study PRJEB28245) | human gut metagenome | biome: gut microbiome; material: fecal sample | place: Denmark | collected 2008 | reverse complement strand
ATATTGGCACCTGACTTTATGAATAATGCTTTTATGATTTCAAATATCTGACTTGATGTAAGACCTGTTTTACTTCTTATATCTTCATCTGTAATTTTAACCATAGTATGTGCTGCAATATTTCTTATATTTTGTTCAACATCCGTTAACTGATTTATTTTCTCTTTCAAAGCATAATCGTTAGCTTTTGCATTAATCAGGTTCACGAGATGATGACTGTATACAGGCTTATCATAATCAAATTTACCATTATATGCTTTCTCAAAGATACCTATAATTTCAGGATTTCTCTCTTCTATTCCATTCTTATCCCAATATCTGATTCTGTCATTTCTGATATTTTTATATACTGTGATATTTTCAAGATTAATTCCACACTCTTTATTCAGCACAAATTCATATAATGTGATTATTATCGGTGTTAAAGCTCTAACATAATCAGCTAACTCTCCTCTCTGAATTTTTAGCCATAATATCATCGCATACTCAAAGAGTTTTTTATATGCTCCATCCTGAACATCATACATATTATTCCAATCAGCTAAAGCTGCATATCTGCCAGCATTATTGTTATCAAGTTTGCTTCTGTAATCAGCTGCCTTTAACATATTTTCAAGTCTTGAATCTTTTATGTCCATTAACGATTCTGCTGTCGTGAGTGCAGCTTTATAATCGTAAGCCAAAATATGTTTTTTAATCATGTCTTTTTTTAATAGTTTTAATAAATTAAGGCTCTTTACTTCTTTACATCTGTTCTCAAACCCTTCTTTATTATCTTCATTGTATTCCCAATATAATTCTACATCATAAACCTTATCACTTACTTCTAAATGTGGATTTATCTTCTTTAACGGTGTAGATACCTGTATCGGAATCATGTTATATTCATCCATTGTCGCAATAATGAATAAAGCACTCTTCATTCCCGGTGTGCCTGAAGATGTATTAAGATATAAAATATCATCAGGCTGCATTTTACTTTTAATATCAGAAAGTATCTCTATAAATAATTTGTAAAACACATCATATTCCTGTACATTTACCATTTCTTTATGTTCTATATATTTACATTCTATTTTATGATTAATTAATTCAGATAACTTGTCTATGCAATATTGATATCTGTTATCTTTAATATGATTTTCATACATTTCCTTTGATAAGAAAATATATACTTCATCCGGTCGATATACCCTGCATATATGTAACAATGAACCATCTCTAAAATTAGATATTGGATCTGTACCACCAATAGGTGAAAATAAAATTCTTTTGCCCATATTATTCCTCGTTTCTGTTCGCGATTTTATAACTCAATATTTGCTATCTTATTCTTATTATATCATATTTCTATTATAACTAAATCAAATTTTAGATAAACCAGACAATCATTCATACTTATATGATAATGATTTCCTCATCATCAATTTCCTGTTGTTTTCCGTATACTGTAACTTGTCCACTTCCTATTATTTTATATATTCTTATACTATCTTCTGCATCTGCATACTTTCCAATACCACTCATTAATTTATCATATGCTCTTTTGGAAAGTTTCGCTTCATAACAGGACTTTTGTACTCTAAAACCGAAGCTATTTAAATATTTAACAAGTTTTAGTCTCTTTTTATTATCTATAATATCGTAAATAACAAGTACATACACTTTAGACTCGTTTACTTTTTCTTCAAATGTATCAAAAAAATAATTATCTATCATACACATCACATCTAATCCAATTGTCTTTTCTTTACGTGAATGGATTATCTCCTTTCTCCATCAACTTATTATCTAATTTTAAATGGTTCATATAATGTTATATCTTCATCTTCAATTGCATGTACCAATTTTCCTATCTGTATGTCCATCGCCCTTCTAAATGGCATTGATGACTCATCTTCATAATATTTAACTTCTGTACGAATCTTTTTATCATATTTATTAAGAAATATTTTCATTCCATCTGTTGTCAAATATATTCCCGGATTATCAATTCCATATGCAAAATGTTCTTTCAAAATCTCATGTCCATTAATAAGACTCATAACTAATGAATCAACAATAACAGCTCTCCATTCCTCAATCAAGTCACTAACCAATGTAGGATGTCTTTCTTTATCAGAATGTATAAAACCAAAATACGGATTCAATCCATGAGCAACAATTTTACCATAATATTCATTCATTAAAATAGAGTATCCTAAACTTATCATAGAATTAAATTCATCTTTAGGTGGTCTCCTGTTTCTCCCTGTAAATGCAAATTGTTTATCTATTAATTTAGATAAACCCAGAAAATAATATCTTGCTGCAATTCCCTCATATCCCATAATCTGATTAACATTTTTAGCACAACACACCTTTTCTTCCTGTATCTTAAGCATTTTAATCTCTTCATCAAGTGTTTTTCTTGAATTTCTTAAATAACGTTTTAGAACCACCTTTTGGTTATGAATCTTTGCAGAAATAATTTTCTTACCCAGATTTAATGAAAAATCCGTATTATATAAACGACATTGTTGACGTTGACGTTCTACATTTATATGTCCTGTTGACTCTAGTCTGCCAAAATAAGAACCACTTTTCGAATAATAAGCAACTACTATTCCTCTCTTAATACACTCTATAGTACATGGTGTTGTCATATTAGCTTTACTAAAAATCTGTATAGAATCTAGTGTTTCAATTGGTATCTTTTTAATAAGTCCATCCTTGTATGAAACTTTTACGTAACTTTCTTCTACCGAAATATTAGCACCATTTTCGTTAATATATAAGTAACTCATATTTCCACTTCCTCTCTTTTTTGTAAAATTAATTGTAATGTTAATTATATTTATATCGATGTTGCGAGATAATGTCCCAAGCTGGGGCAACATTTCTATTCATCTGCTTTACATTTTGTAAAAATCAGATAGAAGGTTTCTCGTCCCCTTCGGGGCTTTCATATTCTTATTCAGATGAAAGATACGACAAATATATCGAAGCATATTTGTTCTCGTCCCCTTCGGGGCTTTCATATTCTTATTCAGATAAAGACATTTTAGTAGATGTTTTGAGGTTAGTGTTCTCGTCCCCTTCGGGGCTTTCATATTCTTATTCGAAGATTTGCGATTTAAGGCAGAGATGAAACCACTGTTCTCGTCCCCTTCGGGGCTTTCATATTCTTATTCTTCTTAAAGGAGATTACTATAATCCGCATGTATCAATCGTTCTCGTCCCCTTCGGGGCTTTCATATTCTTATTCAAGGACATAAGAGTTAATAGTGTTACAGAATTAAGTTCTCGTCCCCTTCGGGGCTTTCATATTCTTATTCTTAGAAAAAAGATATAGAAGAGAAAGAAAAACAGTTCTCGTCCCCTTCGGGGCTTTCATATTCTTATTCAATACCGTAAGGCACAGTCTGCACGTTTCAAAGGTTCTCGTCCCCTTCGGGGCTTTCATATTCTTATTCATATATATGAAAACAGTAAAACTTAAAGAGTTGAGGTTCTCGTCCCCTTCGGGGCTTTCATATTCTTATTCGATTTAAGACCTAGCCAGCAAAATCTAAGATGTGTTCTCGTCCCCTTCGGGGCTTTCATATTCTTATTCGCAATTCTATTATTAATGTAGCTATTAATGGTATGACTGTTCTCGTCCCCTTCGGGGCTTTCATATTCTTATTCAATAACTATATGTCAGCTATGCTTGATTATCTTCCGTTCTCGTCCCCTTCGGGGCTTTCATATTCTTATTCGATTTGAATACAAAATATAGAGGGTGTATGGCAGAGTTCTCGTCCCCTTCGGGGCTTTCATATTCTTATTCGACTGATTCCTTTTATTAAAGTTGAAACAAATTGTGTTCTCGTCCCCTTCGGGGCTTTCATATTCTTATTCGACACAGACAAAGACGGAAAGACAGTTGATGTTGGGTTCTCGTCCCCTTCGGGGCTTTCATATTCTTATTCTATCAATGAAATGTTCAACGCAACTGAAAACAAGTTCTCGTCCCCTTCGGGGCTTTCATATTCTTATTCTTCCTTAACTTCTGAATATAGTATACACCCAACGGTTCTCGTCCCCTTCGGGGCTTTCATATTCTTATTCAAGCATTGTCCAATTGAAAATCACGAATATCATTGTTCTCGTCCCCTTCGGGGCTTTCATATTCTTATTCTATGTGTTAGAAGACAAAAAGGAAAAGGAGTTTAGGGTTCTCGTCCCCTTCGGGGCTTTCATATTCTTATTCAGATATGACAAAAAAAGAAATGCAAGAAATGGAGTTCTCGTCCCCTTCGGGGCTTTCATATTCTTATTCATAGTATATGATAGCACACAAATGAATAACTATAGAGTTCTCGTCCCCTTCGGGGCTTTCATATTCTTATTCTTAGCATTATGTAGAAAGACAAATGACAAACAGCTGTTCTCGTCCCCTTCGGGGCTTTCATATTCTTATTCAGGACATTCTATATAACTGTAATTCTCTACTATTCCCGTTCTCGTCCCCTTCGGGGCTTTCATATTCTTATTCATTTATAACAAATATGAAAAGAGGTAATTATATGGTTCTCGTCCCCTTCGGGGCTTTCATATTCTTATTCTATTGTAATTCAGATATTGAAAAAGTAATACCTTATGGTTCTCGTCCCCTTCGGGGCTTTCATATTCTTATTCAATGAGTAGAAGATTACTAAATCTAATCAATAATAGTTCTCGTCCCCTTCGGGGCTTTCATATTCTTATTCGCAAGCGGGAGAACTAGGAGATTAGATAGTGCGGCTGTTCTCGTCCCCTTCGGGGCTTTCATATTCTTATTCATAATGAGTATGGTAAGTATGTAAGTTTTGGAAAAGGTTCTCGTCCCCTTCGGGGCTTTCATATTATTATTCGAATAAAGACACGTTTCTATTTAAAAGAAAATATGTGTTCTCGTCCCCTTCGGGGCTTTCATATTATTATTCCCTTGCCTCGTTATCCCTTGATTTTCAAAGTCTTATATTCTAATTTGCGGTTTAAAATTATTTTACTTGATTTATCAGGCTTTCTTGTGAGCCAAAAGCCCGATAAACGCTTATTTTTCAAGGTGCGGCTATAAATCCTCCACAATTTCCATCTTAGAGCAGCCCATTTGGTACATTATCCCTTTATATTTTGTAACTTTAAGAATATGTGGTGAAAGCATTTCCCTGTAATCATGATTATGCTTATGTTTAAAATAATTCCTATTCAATGTATTTTTCATGATATTATCCGTAACATTAAATCCATCTTCATAATTTTTAAACATTGCATTAATAACCGTTTTAGAATGGAATCCAACGCCACCACCCAGCCATACCATGTCAGGTGATGTTTTTATATTTCTGTCATATTTACTGATAACATTTTTATAATAAAGCTCACTAAAATTTTTGACAGCATCCATAATTACATCTTTTGTAATTCCAGTTTCTTCTCTTATCTCCATATTAAACTCAATTGTTACACTGGGCTTTATGCACTCTCTTAATATAGGAAGATTTCTAACGTTACCATCAGTATGTTTATCACATTTCTGACATAAAACCAAATCATCAACCTTAAGTGGTTTACTGTCGCTTATTATAACACCTGACATAATGTCATTAACAACATTTTTTTTGTTTTTTAAATTTTTATCTAATGTATTATAACATTCAGTTTCTATTTCTCTGATATTATTGCTGAGATAATCATTCCCTTTTGGATATTTTGAATCATTTTTTAGTTTTGATGCATATGAATCATACAACCTGTTATTCAAAATATCATTACTTAATAATATTGTTCTTATCATCCCTTTTAATGAACTTCCAGGAATATATGGAATATTATAAGGGTCCTTTACAAAACTCAATACTTCTGAAGTTTTTCCTTTTTCAAGTATCGCATCGCCACAGTCTAACGTATATCTTGTCCATTTAGAATAAATGCTTTCATCATATCCATAATCGCAAAGCCACTTATATAAATCTTTATTGTAGACCATTATAAATTTTTGAAAATCTTTTTCATGATTATTCTTCTTAATGTCCTTATACATTTTAACAAAATCCGGAATGATTACCGTTTTCTTTGATGAATTATAGATATATTCCTTCTTATTTAATTTTTCACCCGACCCAATAAATATAGGTCCTAAAGTTTTAAGTTTTATTCTATAATATTTGCTTTTCACACTATCCTCATTTCTGAGCGATTTCATTGCGAAGTAGCGAAGAGAATTTTGCACAGGCGATTTCTCTTCTGGTCTAATGGCTATTTGCTTTCGCTCCAAGGCAAATAGCTGTGCAAAATATCACATATCAACTTGATATTTCACACTACTTCACACCCAGCCACATTGCTTTACCACATCTGTATACAGGTTGAACATTATCACTTGCTACGTTAAAGATACTTCCTGAAAATGTGTTATTAAAAGTCGAACCTGACTTAAACATGAATAAATCTCTTTTTCTCTTAGTGTCATTATGTGAAATTGATACATCAGTAAATCCACTTCTTTTTAAGAGACTATATTCTGATTCACTGACACATTCTTCTAACTTATCATCATCCGGCAGATATATTGAAAGATTCATATATGTACCATAATTTTTCTGCAATCTGTTTAATAAGTCATCAGGAATATCTCCTACTCTTGCTTCAAATCTGCTATATCCGGAACTTCTTTCACCACCAATTCCCGTATATCCTAAACTCGCTATAAGCTCGCTAAATACTTCATCTGCATCATCATTTTCGTATCCGGTGATTATATATAATCCACTATTTTCACCATATCTAAATGACTGTATATGATAAGGAAGTGTTTCATCCAGCCCACGTATGGCAGCAACTGTTTTCATCTCATAATCTCCAAAATTTTCCTGAAATTCCATATTTATCTCATTAGCATCTAATCTTCCTTTAATATAGTCAGATAATTTGTCAATTGGCAGATAATTGAGTTTTTTAAATGCTTTTTTAACTTTTGAATCACCTTCCGAAGTATATTCTAATTTCAGAATTGGTTTTGGAATATATAATTCACTTCCTATATATGGCATGGCATCTGAAAATATTAATTCATTATTATTTACTAAATCATAAAATTTTTCAGCCATATCCATTTTAATAGCTTCTATAAACAATGCTGAGAATAAAGTATCAGCCATACATACATTGTCTGACTTATCTAAAGAATGTTTACCAAAATGTACAGGTGCATTAAATTTCAATTTATAAATTCTGTATTTCATAATTTACACATCCTTTAATTTCTCATTGCATTTACTGATTATATCTTCATCTACCTCGCCTATAACTGTTTCCATATACAGTTCATTGAATTTAACTTTACCATATCCTCTTGAGCCACTTCCTCCAAGATAGTCGTATTGCAATAATTTCATGCCAAATATAAGATTATTCATATCTTCTTCTATCTCATTAATATTTTCATCATTAACTTCATATATTATTGATAGGTCAAACGCTGTTCCTCTTATGGCTCTTTCTATCTGACGCGGATTGGCTTTTCCTGTTGCTCTGTTAATTGCATTCTCATACTTAACTTCTGTAAGACTGGTTAATCCTCTGTCTCTAAGTTCTGCCTCGTTACACATCTGCATGTCCGATATGAGTATTCTGCTTCTCTTCTTATTCTTTGCACTTCCGAATAATCTTAAAATTCTCTCATCATCACCGTCAGGTTCTGTAACTTTATTATTATATTCTCTTGCTAACAGAGTTCTTAATTTACCTTTTAATGAGCTTCCCGGAATTATAGGCTTATTTGTCAATGTATCTTTAATTACCGGCGAATCAATCGCACCAATCGCTGCAAACGCTTCTGAACCTCCTATATGCATACCTGTTACTACTTCAATTTTTCCTGTTATCTCAATCTTTGAATACATAATTTTTTCCTCCTTATTGTACTTCTTTTCCGCCTTTAAATTTTCTATAAGCAATAAGTGCTTCTAAATAATGATTAAATAATATGAAATTCTTTTTACTTCCATTAATTTCATCAATAATCTGTAACATCTCTGATTTTTCCACTAAATTCTTTACTTTATCATCACGACCTGCTTCATATACTATTCTGATTTTAAGATATTCTATCAAGCCAACGATTTCATCTGTAAGCTTGTCACCATTATTTACCATAACTCTGTTATAGATATCAGCCGACATTGCTAATATATTTCTCATCTGTGATGTAGTTGCAATCTGAATAGGCTTATTATTTTTGTTTCTTAAATCCTTCAACTCATCAATTGTATTTTCAGCCTTTTTTACATAATTTTTTTCGCTTATATGCATATTTTTAATCCTCCTGTCTCTTAATATATACATAGATATAAATAGCTGCCATAACTTCTAATCTGTCTTTTTTACTCTTTATCCATTTATACATTTTCTCTGAAAATATTCTATATCTTGCCATTGCTTCTGCATCGTCTTCCGGTTCCATTCTGGCCAGTATATATACATATCTCGCTAAATTTATCTGATTATCACTGGTATTTTCATCACTTTTACTACTGGAATTTTTTCTGGTGTTGTCATCGATACTTCTGATGAATTGAAGCAGATTATATAAAAAGTTTTTTCCATAGTCTGCATTGTTATCAAAGAAATCATATATTATACCGTATTTTTCACCTAGAACAACATCTCTGAATTCCTGCCATTTATATGTTAAAATCTTTTCAAAAAGACATATCGCATCTTTTTCTTTTACATCTGCATTGAATTCTCTTACTCTGTCGATATTCTTAGCTGTACTCTCCAAATATTCAACTTCTTCAGCCATCGAGCTTATTGGATATCCCGACTTATATAAACCTATTCCTCCGGATAATGATAATGTACCTTGAGTGAATTTTTTAAACGCATTTTCAAAATCTATTGAAAATTCTATGACATCATTCCATGCTCCTACTATAAATATATCATCGCCACCCGAGTAGACTATTGATATATTTCTTTCAGGAGTTCTTCCCGGCACTAACGAATACTTTGGATTTTTTAATATGTAATTGATATGCTGCTTAAAAAACAATGTCAGTTGTCTTGATAACGTCGCGGTTCTTGACAATGTCTCATATTTTCCATTATTTTGTTTAAATCCACCGACAAATGCTGTTCCAAGATTATCCACATCTGCACGATATACAGCCAGCCTTTTTGCACCGAATGATGACTTTTCATATTCATCAAATGTTGACTTTCCGTCTGTCCTGTAATTTCCTACCCACAGATTTTTAGATATGCCTTTTCCATTATGCATATTATTGATGCTGTATATTCTGATAAATTCCTTTTTATTAATCAGTTCTATTACTTTTTTCTCATCAGAATATGCAGACATATATTTGTTACCAGGTAATTCCAGATATCCTAAATCTTTATCTTCTGTAATTACAAAAAACTTTGCATACAATATGTCTTTCGACATCTTCTTTATGCTTTCACAATATTTACATTCACCTGATTCGTTTACATTGCCAATTCTCTTGCATACAACACATTCTCTCTCATAATTATCATATCTTATGCCATTAAATCTTTTTATGTCATTTGCAGAATACCTTTTCATTTTCTTATGACTTATTTCGTTACTCAGTGTCCTGTATATCTCACTGTAGCTTCCTTCCGGCTTATTCTGTAAATTGTTTGCACTACATTGGCATATTCCTCCACCTATATATAATGCTGTGGAAAAATGTATTTTCAACCATTCATTTAATTCTTCTTCATATGTTTCTATGTTACTACGGCATTTTGGTGTATTAGGTACAAGAATATAACAATGTCCTCCACCTTCATAGATTACATTAGCTCTGGAAATTTCTAATCTGTCACACAATTCATCAATAATATGTTCCATCATAATCTCTAAATAAAATGAACGTGACCTCAATGTTTTTAAAGCTTCCTTGCTGGTAATTGTATAGATAAAATCCTGTATTCCCGATACGTCCATTGAATACATGCAAAATACTTCTTTTTCATA
>UMCI01023794.1_pt1 | contig 10025 bp, 8 predicted proteins | sample 1964211 | NCBI WGS metagenome assembly UMCI01 (sample SAMEA4835966, study PRJEB28245) | human gut metagenome | biome: gut microbiome; material: fecal sample | place: Denmark | collected 2008 | reverse complement strand
ACTTCTTGATATAATAAAAAAATCCGCTGAACATAAATTTTATCTCGGTGATGCCGAGCTGAAAAACAGCAGTGAACTCGCCGAAGGAAAGGCACAAATATTCCTTGAGAGAATAATGAGTGATAGTGCAGAAAATAATAATCTTCTGTAAAGGAATTATTATTTGTAATTAAAATTCTTTACAAGAATAATAAGAACCCAAAAATATGATAAAGATAAAAAAAAGCTGAGAGCAATTGCTCTCAGCTTTTAATATTTATACCCATAAGCTCCATCACTTCAAGAAGCTGTTTTTCGTTCTCATCAGATGTTATGACCTTGCTGTCATTTTTCACCTGCGTGACAACATCTTTCTTGTGAATCAATCCCGATACAACCCTGTGCATATGAAAATAGGGGATGAATATGGGATATTTTTTTGCCAGCGGATACTTATTTTTTATATTTTCGTTTAAAAAGCCTATGTCATTTTTCAGATAATTTTTTATCTTTGATGTTTTGCCGTCGTGCTTTGCCGCCTAAACAGAACAACATCGTACTTTTTCAGATTATCAGGCGGAATAATGTACACGGTGTCCTTGTGATTTTTCAAGAGTGGGTACATACTCATTCCGTGAACAGGTGCAGAGTAAAAACCGTATTCCTAAATGATTTGTTCAGGACTGCTCATCAAGTAACCCCGCATTTCTTACAGTTGAGAGAAAGTTATTCAGGTCATTTTCAGCCGTCTGCCTGTCAATATCATATTTTTCAAGCAACGTATCTAAAACCTCTTCGTATGTTTTGTCGGATTGCAGGCGGCGGAACTTAACGCCAATGAAGACAGTACGCTCTATCAGTATATAAACACAAGCAGCGGCAGCTGCTATGAATGGAGCATCCAGCACCGTGGCAGATGCGGAACAGATACAATGGCTCTTGTTATCGGTCCGAAACAGAGCTACAATCCGACTAAGGCTTCAAGAACCAGCAGAGATCAGTTTATGCAGATGGTTGACTGGCTCAAAAATAATGAGGACGAGTCAACTTCTGAAAAGATTAAAAATCAACAGTCGGGCGATAAGCCGATTGAATGTGTTGTCTATTCAAAAAAGTTTGCTTCAAACGGTACTTTTGAAAATGCGTCGGACAGGAACTTCAGCTTGAGCCAAACCGATGTTTTTTCGGAGGAATGGCATATCTGGATAATCAAGAGCGACAACAGAGAATGGCATAAGTACGGCAAGGGTTCGAAAACCGCCGAGTCAAGCGATTATTATAAATATATCGTTCCGGAAGGCAGTAATCAATCAATATTTGCTTTTGTTTCATATCAGGGAACTGATGCGAAGGGACAGTCAACACCCGATAGGCATAATACTTTTGGTAATTTGCTTGACGGTATTACATTCGATTTATATCACCCTGCAGAAACAATTGTAAACACAGGCGGTACGGGAACAGTTACCTATACACAAAACGGGTCGGAAACGAATGTAGAGATTACTCCTCAGAGCAAGAACAATCCGCTTGAAATTATGGTAGATGACAATACCGAACTTGAGATTATCGCAAAACCTTCATTTGCAAAGGACGACAATGGCAATTTCCGACTCGACGGTGAAGGCGGTAAGATTCCGAATATGTTCATAGGCTCATATGTAACAATCAACGGTGAACGCACGTATCTGAAAAGTGAAAAATTTACAAGTGAAACCGATGCTGACGGGAATGCTTATTATAAATATAACTTTAATAATATTTCGGGCAGAGTTACGGTTGAACTGTTTTTCTCGGAGATTTATACAGTAACATATCTTTCCAATGGAGAAGAAAAGTATTCCGTTAAAAGTATGGGCAGCGGCACAGGAATTGCTGTTCTTGATGATACGACAAATGTTGCCAGATTCAACGAAAGAGCGTCAGGTAACTATACTGCAACGGCTTGTAATTGGAAAGATTCTGACAGCGGAACTCTTTTCTACGGTTGGGAATATGTCAACCCGGGTTCGGAGGATAACGCAACTGTTTTCAATTCTGATGTTAATGTAACCTATGACTATGACGGAAGCAATGACCCTCAAGCCCTTGACTTTGTAATTACGGGTACTCTTGCAGGAACAGAACAATCAAAGACTATAACTACAAACGCCCGTAACGGTGCAGTTCTCAAGGCGAGATGGTATTTCAAACATAATGTTATTGCTCAGACAAAGAAGAATGACGGTACATATGTCAACAGTTCAACAGGCGGATATGTTTCCGTAAATGAAAGTGATGATATTTATAAACTTTCTGATATTGAAAGTTACGGCAAGACATTTTATTCATTTAAGGACAAAACAGTAACTGTTACAGCAACTGCAATGGATGGGTACAGATTTGTCGGTTGGTATGAAAAAACTGCTGACGGAGAAACATATATCAATAACAGAACAAGTCATACCTACACTGTTGATGATTCATCAACAACTCTGTATGCAAAGTTTGAGCATGATGGCTACAGGATTCGTTTTCACATAAGCGATCCCTCAAAAACTCTCGCAAATGCAAATGACGATGTTTATGTAAGTTATATGCCGACATATGACGAAACTGTCGAAAGGGAAACAGTTCGTTACCTTAATACCGATAAGACAGTCAGTTCTTTTTATGATATTCCCGAAGTAATCGGTACAGGCTCACAGAGAATGGTGTTTAAGGGTTGGTACCGTAACAAGGCTAATGATGACGATTCAAACCCGATTAAGTTTAACGGTACAAAGTTTGTTGCAGATGCCGATGTTTACGCACATTGGATTGATATCGGAACTGTCAGCAAAGCTGAAGATGATGACAAAATCGGTGTGAACAGTTATTACGGATTTGACCTTTTCGGAACGCAGATAAGAAATGCGGATGATGATGAGAACTATCCTGAAAAACCGTTGCCGTTTGATAAATCAGGATTGCGTTTTGTTACATCTTTCAGCGAAAAACTGCTTTCTGATATTGACAAACTTGACGGAACAAAAACAAGACCCGAATACGGTTATGTTCTTGCCAAAAAATCAACAGCCGAAAAAGCTTGTGAAAATGCCGGAGTAACTGCCGATAACTATGAACTTAAGTACAACGGCACAAATGTAAACGGCAAGGATAAAACGGCAAGATCATCCTACGGTTATGTAACAAATGTGAACTGTACAAGCAGTAAGTCCTACAGCGGCATCGTTCCGCTTGACCACTTTAACAGTGATAATTACAGAATTTTCTCACTTGTTATAACCTATAAAAAGGGTGGTTTGTCAGCACAATCTCAGGATGTAATTGCTCGTCCGTACATCCGCTATACTGACGCAAATGGTCTTTTCAGAACCTACTACAGTGATTACACAGGTAATTCAAAGCTCTACGGCGGCTGCAGTACAAGCTTTAACAGCGTAAAAAATATCATTGCTGAAAATTACCAAAAAATACAGAAGTAAATTCCTGCCAATAAAATCAGCCCCACAGATTTCTGTGGGGCTTTGTTATGCACTATTTTGCTTAAAAGAATTAAAATGCTTCAATAAGCGGATTTACCGCACCTGCCTGAATCTTTTCGGGGTGGTCAATGTACTCAATCGCCTTGCCGCAACCGTTGATAACGCAGTCTGCGGCGGCTTTGTGAACTCTGACTTTCAGCTTTGTTGATTCACTGAGAAGTCTTGCAAATCCTGTCAGCTTGGCAAGTCCGCCTGTAAGAATGATACCGTCGGAATAAATGTCGCCGACAAGCTCGGGCGGAGTCTGTTCAAGCACATCTTTGATTGCTCTGATAATGTTAAGTGCAATGTCCTCAATAACAGGTTTGATTTCGGCATAACCGACATCGACAAAGCGGGGAAGGCCACTGACCGCATCTCTGCCTTTAACTCTGAAAAGTTTAGGCTCTTTCGGGATTTTTACACAGCCGACTGCAATTTTGCAAGCCTCAGCCATATTTGTCCCGATAATCAGATTGTGTTCTTTTCTGATGTATTTTACAATTTCTTCGTCCATTGCACAGCCAGCCGACTTTATGCACTTTGAAACGGCAATTCCGCCGAGTGAAAGCACCGCAATATCAGCCGTGCCGCTGCCAACATCGGCAATCAAAACGCCGTGCGGACTTGTTATGTCGAGTGAACAACCCATTGCCGCCGCTTTTGGTGCTTCAATAAGATACACCTTGCGAACTCCGATTGAACTTACGGCATTTACAACCGCTCTTTTTTCAACCTCGGTAACTTCACTCGGAATGGAGGCAACAACTCTCGGCATAGTCACCTTTGACGGAACTACTTCCTTGATGAGAATTGATACCATATCTTCAACAAGCTCAGAGCGTGAAATAACACCGTCGTCAATGGGGTGCATTGCTCTTATGCCTGCAGGTGTTTTGCCAATCATCTTGTATGCTTCGTTGCCTACACCGATAATATCGTAGGTATCAACATCAAATGCAACAACGCTTGCTTCATCAAGCACTATTCCTTTATTTTCAATAAAAACTCTTGTTCTGTCAGAACCGAGGTCAATAGCTATATCCATTTTAATCACTCCAATGCTGTTTAGCAAAGTTTAAAGTTTATTACACAAGCAGAGAGGTGCAAAGCGTACAGCAACAAATCTCGCCGCATTTGCACTTGTTAAGTATTCTTGCACATTCGCCAAGCGTACTGCCTGTTGTGATGATGTCATCAATAATCAGTATTCGCTTGCCCTTTATAAAATTCTTGTCAATCGGTGAGTAAACGCCTATAACATTTTTTGCTCTTTCAGCCGCTTTTATGCTGTGCTGAGTTTTGTTCTTCTTTGTTTTGGCAAGCAAGTCGGCATATTCAACGCCGAGAAGTTTTGCACATTCCCGTGCAAGCAGCTCCGCCTGATTGTATCCACGCTCTTTAAGAGTGTCTTTGTGCATAGGCACACAGGTTACAATGTCAAAATCTTTGTCACGGTAAACATCTTTTATAGCACGCACCATTTCGTGGGCGAGAGGTTCGGCATATATTCCGCAGTTGTGAAATTTAAAGTTGATAACCGCATTGCGAAAAATTTTTTCATAGGGAAAAGGAGAGGTGCAGATGTAACCACCTGTTGCATACCGTACAAGCGGCATTTCTGGGAATTTTTTTCTGCATTTGTCACAGGAATTTTTAGCGAGTTCAATAACCTTTCCGCAGTACGGACATCGAACCGTGAAGAAAAATCCCTTAATAGTGCCAAAAACATTCTTAATAAAGTGTGTCATCTCTCAGTAAAAATTCTTTAAGACCGCTGTAGCGTTTTGTACGGCGGTTGTTGTTTACCATATATTCAACGGTTGACGGATTGCCGACAAGCACAAGTGTTTTCTTCGCCCTTGTAACGGCTGTGTAGAGCAAGTTTCGGTAGTAAAGCTGAGGCGGCCCCGAAAACATCGGGATAATAACTGCGTCAAACTCGTTGCCCTGACTTTTGTGAACTGTAATCGCATAGGCAAAGTCAAGGTCGCCTGCAAATTCAAAGGTGTATCGTGCAATTTTGTCAAAGAATTTTACGGTAAGCGATTTTGTCTTTCTGTCAATTTTCGTGATGATTCCTATGTCGCCGTTAAAAATTCCCTCGCCTGTTTCACCGTTTTCACGAAACCAGCGAATATCGTAGTTGTTCTTTATCTGCATAACCTTGTCGCCTGTGCGAAAGGTCTTTGAACCAATTGTAATTTCAGGCTTTTCATCATCTTTCGGATTGAGTGCCGCCTGCAATTTGTGGTTAAGCTCGGTAGTTCCGAGTTCGCCTTTTTTGGACGGTGCAAGCACCTGAATATTCTCAAACGGAGAATAGCCGTATGCCTTTGGCAGACGATTGGCACAAAGGTCGGCTATAACCGTTGAAACTTCTAATTTATTATTCCTTTGGAGAAAGAAAAAATCCTTGTCAGCGGAATTAAGTACAGGCATTTCACCGTTCACAATCTTATGTGCGTTTGTGACGATAAGGCTTTGCTGTGCCTGACGGAAGATTTCATTCAAGCGTACAACAGGGATAAGTCCGCTTTCGATAAGGTCGCTGAGTACATTGCCCGGCCCCACAGAAGGAAGCTGGTCGGAGTCGCCGACAAGAATAAGTCTGCAACCTGTTGCAAGCGCTCTCATAACGCTTTCCATAATAAATGTGTCAACCATCGAAACCTCGTCAACAATCAACGCATCGCATTTCAGTTGATTGCGTTCGTTCTTGTTGAAAACAGGGTTATCGTGTTTATCCCAGCTGACTTCAAGCAGTCTGTGCAAAGTTTTTGCCTCATCGCCTGTGAGTTCGCTCATTCGCTGAGCCGCTCTTCCTGTTGGGGCGGAAAGCAAAACAGTTTTGCCCTTTGCTTTCATTATCTTTATTATAGCATTGAGGGTTGTCGTTTTTCCTGTACCGGGGCCGCCGGTCAGCACGAGCATACCCTCGGTGAGTGCCATTGTGATTGCCTGCTTTTGCAAATCAGCATATTCGATTCCGTCCTCTTTTTCACACTTTTCAATCGCCTTGTCAATGTCCTTAATTTTCTCTGACGGAAATTTAAGCAACATTTTTATTCTTGAAGCTATGTACATTTCGCAGAGGTGTACATTGGGGGAGAACACGAACTTTTTGCCGTCAACTTCATCTTCGATAAGTGAACGGTCAAACAGCATTTCTTCCATACACTGCGAAACTTTTTCGCAGTCAACTCCAAGAAAATCGGTTGAAACTTTCAGCACCTTTTCTTTTGGCAGACAGGTGTGACCGTTTCGCTCGTTGTGATGAAGAATGTATGCAATTCCCGCACGCATACGGACATTTGAATCGGGTTCTAAATTTTCTTTTTTAGCAATAAAATCCGCACTCTCGAACGAAACTCCAAAATCGCCCTGACAGAGAATATACGGATTTTTCTTGATTAAATCGACACAACTCGGACCGTACGCGTTAAAAATCTTGACCGAGGCGGTGTTTGAAATTCCGTATTCACCGAGAAAAAGCATAAGTGTACGCACACCTGTGTTCTGCTTTAACTGTTTTGAAAAATCCTCGGCTTTTTGAGAAGAAATTCCCTTTAGCAATGCAACTCTTTCGGGTTGATTTTCAAGCACATCAAGTGTTGCCTCGCCAAATTCCTTTACGAGCCTTTGTGCGGTTTGAGTGCCGATTCCCTTGATTGCTCCGGATGACAGATAACGCAGAATATCAGCCGCCTCGGTAGGTCTGCTGATTTCGCAAATCTGCACGGCAAACTGTCTGCCGTAGCTGGGATGATTTGTATATTTGCCCGTAAGCTTTACAACATCACCCGACGACACCTGCGGCATAATTCCGACAGCGGTAAGGTAATCGTCACCGTCAGCAAGCTCAATTACCGTGTAACCGTTTTCGTCGTTTCGGAAAACCACGCTTTCAATTGCTCCCTCAAGCTGAAGAAGATTGTCGTTGTTCATTAAAGTTTACTCCTCAAATCTTTTTATCAGTTCGCCGAGAGTAATTTCGTAGCCTGCTCTTTCGTAGTCGAGGTAATTCGTACACGGCTTGAAGCCATTCGTATTTTTTGAAATCTGCAATGCAATGTATTCAAGAAAATGCGGATTTTTAATCATAATAGGACCTGTAACATGAGTAGCAAAAAGGTTCTTGACCTTCAAGCCCTCTGCTTTTGCATTTTCGTAGTCACCGAGTCCGTGTTGAACAGTGAAAAGATGATTTTCAATACCTTTAATTTCACTGCATTTGTTTACAAAGCCGACAATCGGTTTTGTGAGAATGTCAGATGTATAAACAATATCGCCTGTAATTCTGCGTTTGTTCTGCTCGGTAACTGTAAAATCATAAATTCCGAGTCCGTCATAAACCTTGCCGTCAGAGTCTGTAATTGTTTTTCCGAGCATTTCAAACGAGTTGCCCGTCATAAGAATTACCTTGCCGCTGTTGATGTATTCAACAAGAAAATCCTTGTACTTTTTAAAATCCTGCAAAACAAGCTTTTGATTTTTTTCTGTACCCGAACCGATGTAGATAAAATCGTAATCGCCGAGGTCGGCATTGTCAAACAGGGTAAGCCTGTCGGTTGTAAATTTTACATCACTCTTTTCAAGCATTCTTTCGAGTGCGGAAACATTGGCATATTCTCCGTACAGGTTCATTATATCGTGATACAAATGAAGAATTTTCATAATCAGTCCACCTTTACCTTTTCAAGAAATTTACCCTTGTCCGAGAAACAGGTAATTACATAAATCTTTTCTTTGAGGTCATTGTCAAGATAATCAACAGCCTCTTCAATGTCTTTGATAACCTTGATTTTGTTCCTGTCAACTTTTGAGAAAGAAAATCTTGTTGCAAGGTCGTTGCAATATGTTCCTGCAAGCACAATGTTCTTTACATTGTCGCTTTTGAGAAGGTCAAAGTTGATGTCCCAAAGCCATGAAACATCGCTTGTAAAATACTTTCTGCTGACTGCGTCAACAATAATCAAAACATCGCACTTATCCTTGTCAGATGCGGCAAGCTTGAGTGACTGATTGTACGAAATGCTGTTTTCATGTTTTGATGTAACAAGCGTACCCTTTCTGTTTCCGAGTGTGAATGTTACAACACGGAAGTTTTTGAGAACATAATTGCTCAGGCTCTTTGCAATTGTGCCGCCGTCAACACCTGTGATTGACGCAACGGTAAATGCCGCAAGCAAATTGTAAACATTATAAAGTGATTTGAGCGTAAGTTCAATCTTGTACTTATTGTTAATTGTAATTTCGCCTTTTTCAAGATCGGCAGATGTAACTGTGTAGCTTGTATCCTGTCTTTTAAGACCGCAGTTAGGGCATTCATAGTTGCCGATGTGGTCGTAGTGATAGCTTGAATATGTCATCGGAGATTTGCAGTGAGGGCAATATGCGCCGTCATTATAAACACCGACAAAGTCCTTTGTATCGGTAGGAAGATTGCCTGCACCGAACCACACAACATTATCCCTGCCGTAGCCAAAGCACGAAACAAGCGGATCGTCGGCATTAAGAATAAGCTGAGTTTCGGGATGAATACTCTCCTTTACGGCATTGTAAACCCATTCCGGATGACCGTTTCGTGTGAGCTGGTCACGGTAAAGGTTTGTGATAACATAATGAGTCGGTGTGATGTATTTGAATGTATATTTTGCAAAGCGTTCGTCACTTTCAATAAGAAGAATGTCCGACTTAACCTTGCCCGAAAGAGTACAGCTGCCGAGAATAAGAGTTGTAACGCCCTCAATCTGGTTAGAACCCTCTTTGTTCCAGGCAACTTTTTTGCCGCTTTCACAAAGAATATGTGCAATCATCTCAACGGTAGATGTCTTGCCGTTACTGCCTGTTACGGCAACAATATATTTCGGCAGCTCAATTCGTCCGAGAATATCGGGGCAGAGTTTAAGCGCAATCTGTCCCGGCAGACTGCTGCCCTTGCCGAGCAATCCTCCGACAAATTTTAGAACCTTGCACACAATAATAGTAAATAGTTTTTTCATTTTGCCACTTCCTTAATCAAAGACAACCTGTGTTGCCTGTACATACCTTGTATATACTCTTCATCATTATACCACAATTTTATTTCTTTGAATATATATTCTTAAAATTATTTTTATGATCTCCAGTAACGGTAAAATCTTGACAGCCGTATAATTGTTTAATACAATAAGGGCAGACAATTTTGTGTAGGAGTGAACAAAATGAAGTCAAAAAACACAGCGGGGATTATAACCGTAGCCTTGCAGAGCATTTTTATTGTGCTTATGCTTGTTAATATAGGTTATTGCCTGTGTACTTTGCAGATGAAAATGTTTTTTACCACAATATACAATTCGGTATTCGGCTCATTTGCAAACTATTTTAAAACAGGAAATCAATATGACCTTGTCGTGTTTTTGATTTTGCTGATTTTTTTGATTGCATTAACAATGATTACGGCATATGCGCTTTTAAAAGATGAAAGTACAATGACAGAATGGATTTTTGTTTTAAACGGAGTCGTTTATTTGTCAGATTTGTTTATTGAAACCGATA
>UMCI01008276.1_pt1 | contig 10302 bp, 10 predicted proteins | sample 1964211 | NCBI WGS metagenome assembly UMCI01 (sample SAMEA4835966, study PRJEB28245) | human gut metagenome | biome: gut microbiome; material: fecal sample | place: Denmark | collected 2008 | reverse complement strand
GATGTTTCCTCTATTTTCTTTCGAATAATTTTTTCTTCACCTTTTTTAGAAGAAAGCCTTCGCATATCATTTTCTATTTGATTTTCCTCTTGTGAAAAATCCTTCATTTTTAAATCAATCATAATTTTATTCGCATCGAATTTCGGAGCATTAACTTGGACAATATTCTCTCCGGTATACTGCTGTATCCTTAGAATTGCATTACATATCAAATTCTCAAACCTTACTTGAATTTGTCTATTTGTATTTTCCTCTACTTTTGATATTTCAGAATACAAACACATCGGAAGTGAATTCATTATATATTGTTCTAATGCATCAATCTCGTCAATTTGTGAAAAGTCAGCCACAGCTTTCTCTTCTATTCTTTCTATCTCCTGCGTAACTTCTTTTTCAGATTCTCTTCGAATTTCAACTACTTCCGATTCAACAAAATTATCCAGTCGTTCTACATACAACAAACGATTTTCTTTGAGATAGTTAATAAGTTCCTTGTAATTATTTACTGCAATTCCTTCTGCTGACCCTTCCCATTCCTTTCTTTCACTTTCTTCTGCAAGGGTCATAATCGATCGCAACTGTTTCAATAAATCCAGCGCAATTTCCACTGTATCATGTTGCTGTAATCTGTTTTTTTCATTCTCCTCTATCAGGCAATTGACTTCGTCAATCACGCAATCAAATTTCGACTCCTTCCAAAGCCGCATTCTCAATTCGTCACTCAGAAGCTCACCATTATATTGACTAAATTCCTTTGCCTGGGCAATAAGCGCTTTTCGTGCCGATATCGCAACCAACCGATAATTTAATTGCACATCATTTTCAATTATTTTTTCATCAATAATTCTTCTCTGTGCAATAATTTTTTCTTCTGGCGTTTCTCCTTCCAGTTCCTTCAGTTCATCTATAAAGTTTTGAACAAAAATAATGTTCTTTTGATATTTACATATATATCGCAGAAATTCAATATCACTTTGTCCTAATCCTCTAACTTGAATTAAATAAATACAAGCATGTGCATTCTTTATTTGTGCTATTGTCTTCTCGCGATGATTATCTGCGATTCCATTTAGCCCAGGTGTATCTATAAAGCAGATCCTTGCATCTGTATCTAAAATTTTACTTCTGATGATTACTTTATCAATTTCCTCTGCCACAGAATGTTTTAGACTGTTTGTAGCCGTAACCTCGGTAATCTCTTCCGCTGAAACACCCTTTCTGCTGCTACCATCTGTATAATACACATCCATTAACGGCTGATTCCCGCAATTAGGATCATTGTATATCTCCGTTACAGTTGCTGTTGTTTCTTGCGCTCCATGTTTTAACAAATCTTCGCCAATCAATGCATTTAAGAAAGTGGATTTTCCCGAACTAAATTCTCCTACCACAGCTATCCTAAACGACTGATCACTCAATCGCTGAATCAGGCTTTCAAAACTATCATAAAATATCTCGCTTTTCGATATAAATTCGCTATTCTGTATTTCTTTTAATGCCTCAATTATTTGATTCACATCATTTTCTTTAGTTTTCCCTAAAACCATTTTCTTTTCCATTTTTTCACCCACGCTTTTATTTTAATGGTCATAATCTTGGCTTCACTTTCATATGTTTTTATTATATCACAATATCATGGACAGTATTATGTCCATGCCTAAGTATTTTCACCATCATGCACTACCGTTGCTCCATTCAATGGCGGATATTTCTGTTCGTTCCAGACATCCCTTTCACTTCTTTTCGCACACCACTTCAGGTTGAAACACATCTCTCGTGTTTTCGGAGAAATATCAAGGACTTTATTTCCAATCTCCTGGTACAAAATTGTGCAACGATACATCTGGGCAACAAAACAACATCCTCAACTTCTCACAATAATTTCTCCTGCAGGTAATATAGGTAAAATGTTCCAAAAAGCCCCCTTGGTCTTCAAACCAAGGGGGCTTCAGCTTGTCGATAAATCAGCTCCAAAAACAAAGCGGTACAAAAACAGCGTCAGGATTCACGGGCATGTACCGGGAATCCTGACACCTTAACAGAAAAAACACCCGGTTTTGTGTGCGAAGTGCGCAAAACCGGGTGTTTTTTCGCCGGAAAAGGGTACTGGGGGAAACCAATAAGCATCCACCGCGCCTTGCGTCGGTGGTGCGTTTGGTGTCCCTCAGGAGGCTGTCGAACTTTTTCGACAGCCTCAAGCCCCCTTGGTCTTCAAACCAAGGGGGCTTAAAATCTTACATCTCAGCTTTCTTATCGGCAGCAAAACACTCCGACAGCTCCTTTGCACTGATCAGTTTTGCCTTCCGTCCCACCAAGATATATGCCATTTGATGGGTCAAAACAGCAGCCGCAAACCATGTTGTGTTCTCCAATTCAGCAGCTGTCTCCCAAATCGTTACAGCAACACCATCACTTACAAAGGTTTTTGAGTCCCCCTCTTGATTTTTAAATGGTAACAGAATCAAATCAGTAGCCTAGATTGCATTCTTGGCCCACGCTGCCTCGTCGTCCGACGGCGGCAGAACAAGTGACTCCTTGCGTACCAAACGAAGACGAACTACTTCCTTTAATGAAACCTCTGCCAATTCGTTTTCTGTTTCACCCAGCCGAAGTGTAAACTCATTTCCCTGTTCTTTTTCCCATCGGACATCTCCATGGGCAACAAGCTCGAGTCCATCAATTGTTATTCGTTGTACCGTATCTGACTTTTCTGTTATTGCAATCCGTTCCTCTTTCTCTTCTGTCCGCCGTTCTTGCAGGTCTTCCGAGTTAGTATCATCTCCTGCGGATGCACTCATCGGCCGCAATACACATTCGCTGACTTCGTCTTGCCGTTCCGGTAGCTGAATTTCATTTTGGGTTTTGTCTGAATTTTCCGCCGATTCTGTTATACCACGACTAACCTCTTCAGACGGCTGCTCACTCTGTTCCGCTTCATCCTCTGAAGGTACAACTTTCAAAGAAATCTCCTCGTTTTCCGGATTTTCTGATGGCTGTAAATGTGTAACAGAAGAATCACTCGCTGGCAGCTGGGATTCTTTTTGTGGTGTTATCGGCAATTCACCAGGCAGTTCCGATGCTGGCTCCAATTGCTTCACCGAATCCTCACCGTTTGGTTTTACCTCCGGTTGAAGCGCTTCAATCGGCAATGCAGCTTCGAGCGCTATTGACGATTCCTGCCTCTGAATGAGCTTTCCCTCTTCAATCTCAGAGGTGTGTGTTCGTTCTGACGAGTGTTTTTCTTCAAATTCACATGCTAATCCTCCAGCACACGGGCATCATAGTGTGGCATATGGCGGACTGCCGAGACAACGGAGCGCTCGATGCTGTCCATCACGTCCTCAAGGAACATCCCGAAGCTCAGCGCTTTATAAAAATCCTGCAGGTTCAGGGTTGCTCCGATCTCGCTGTTTTCCGGGCGGACGGCCATGCCGGTGTAGGACTCCCCCTGTAGCTTGGATACCTCCTGCTTACTGATATCAAAATCCGGGAAGCGGTCGCGCATCTCTTTGATTGTCTCATTCATAAACGTTTCGAAATCCATAGGTGCTCCTCCTTTTCATAACAAATAAAATAAGCTCCTCTGAATTTCTTCAAAGACGCTGACAATATTGATGATTCATCGCTCCTGGTCCCGGGCCTTCTTTTTCTGCCATTGATCCAGAAGCTTGAGAATGGTGTCCTGCATCTGCTGCGTTGTATAGGACTTGGGAAAATACTTTCTCAGCTGCTCATTCCGGAAGGTCACGCGCTCCAGATCGCCTTTCTTCACTTCGTTCATGATTTCCCGGGCGGAATCCAAGGTAAAATCTCCTTCCTGCGCCAGCTTTTTCAGACGCTGGGCCTGAGAAAGCGAGGGGGCAGCCTGCACCTCATCCATAGCGGCCAGAAAAGTCTCCTGTTCCTCCGGTGCAAGATAGGACAGCTCCACCGCCGGGTTGAAGGAGATCTGCTTCTGATCCACCATTTCAAGCAGCTCGGGGATAAGGTTGGTAAGGCGGATAAACCGTTGCACCTGTTTTCTGCTTTCTCCAGCTTCTTGAGCTAACTGTTCATCGGACCTCAACTTCGGGCCAACTTGGCCCGAAGTTAAATCGTTTCTCTCCCCCTGATGCTTCATCGCCTCCAGCTTCATCTTATACGCAAAGGCCCGCTCGCTGGGCAGAATGTTTTCTCGCTGAAGATTGGAATCGACCATGAGCACCGTGGCCGCGTCATCGTCCATCTGCCTTACCAGCACCGGAACCTCTGTGAGACCTGCCAGCTCCGCGGCATGCGCCCGGCGATGCCCGGAGATGATCTCATAGCCGCCATCCTCCAAGGGTCTTGCAATCAGTGGTGTCAACACACCGTACTGTGCAATGCTTTCCGTTGTTCTCAGCATGGCCTCATCATCGACCACCTTGAAGGGATGATCCTTAAAGGGAACCAGCTCGCTGATGCTGATATTCTGCACACGCTCCAGCTGCTTCTCGGCACGGCTTTCATCCGTTTCAAAGATATCATCGTAGCTGGTCAAGCTGATGCTTCCGCTTCTTTTCGGCATTGGTCAACACCTCCTTTGTCAGACTCCGGTAGGCATCAGCGACCTTTCCGCCGGGGTCATGCCTGAAAATACTCACGCCTTCCGCACTGATTTCAGCAGCACGGACAGAGCGCGGAATATCCGCTTCAAACACCTTCAGCTTGCTGCCGTAGGTGTCACGAATCAGAGTGCTGATCTCCTTCGCAAAATTGGTGCGGAAATCCACCATGGTCAGCAGAATCCCTTCCACCTTCAGCTTCGGATTGATCTGCCGATTCACCTTGTTGACGGTCTGCAGCAGCTGCTCCAGACCTTTTGCCGACAGATAGTTTGCCTGAACGGGAATGAGCACCTGGTCAGAGGCAGCCAGGGCATTCACCGTGAGCATGCCAAGCGACGGCATACAGTCCAGCAAAATGAAGTCATATCGATTTTTGAGCGGCTCCAGAACCTGCCGCAGGATCGTTTCCCGGCTCATGGCATTGACCAGGGCCACCTCCATGCCGGATAACGTGATGTTGGCCGGAATCAGGTCTACGCCTTCTTCGTGGGAAAGAATCCCTTCTTTTGGTTCGACGGGCTGGTCCTGTATGACCTTTGCCATCCGATCAGTCAGCGTAACCTGAAGCTCATCCGGCCGTGGATGCCCGAGAGCAATGGTCAAGGACGCCTGCGGGTCCGTATCCACAAGTAATACCCGTTTTCCTTCATTGGCAAGGCCGATCCCCAGATTTTCGCAGGTGGTCGTTTTTCCGGTTCCGCCTTTCTGATTTACAACAGCCATAATCGTGGCTTTCGACATAAAAACATCACCCCTTCCATCTCAAAATAGGCCAAGCCCTTGGCCATATCATGCTGTACCCAGTTCTGGTAGTAAGCATTCATGGTGATTGGCGCGTTATAGAGAACTGCCAGCATATACTGCTTCATGTCTCTCACGCGGGTTGTGTTGTTTGCCAGGGTCAGCAGGGCATATTTGATGTGCTCTGAATTCAGCTTCATGAATCGGCTTTTCACAACCTCTGTGGGCATATCCTCTCGATTGATACGAATGGTCTTTTTGGTGGAACAGCAGACCTCAACCATGAGATCCACCATTGCGGAAAGCGCCTCCTGATCCAGAGAGGAATCCTGAGCGAGCGTATCCATCTCCAGGGACTCTCTGAAATAACCCTGATACTGGGCAAGCATTCGCATCGCTTCGTTTCTTTCCCCGACAGTCCGGTCGGAAGAGAAAGAATCGGTATCGCTATCCTCCGTATTGCTTGTATCAGTATTTCTTCCGTGTCCTTCTGCCAGTTCCGGAGATGTGCTTTCGGCATTTCCTGAAGTGTGCTTTTGACAGTTCTGGAAATGTCCTTCCCCACGGTTTTCCACTGATATGAAGTTTTTCACATAAATCAGGTTTGGCTTTCCGAGTCCTTGACGCTTGCGTTCAATCAGGCCAACCTTTTCCTCCAGATCGGACAGCAGCTGGATTGCCTTTTTGTTTCCGCAGTTCATGTCAGCCATAATTTCTTCAATCGTGTAGATGATATACACGCGGCCTTGCTGATTGATCCAGCCGTTCTTCGCAGAAAGTGTGACGCGATCCAGCAAAATCCCGTACAGGGTTTTCGCCTCTGCTGAGAGCACACGGAATCGGTCATCCGTAAAAAGAACCTTCGGGATTCGGTAGAAAGCAAACTGTTCTGACTGAATCCCATAAAAATAATCAAACACGCATTGTCACCACCTGCTTTCAGGAGAATTTGTCACGCTTCAGGGGCTTTTGGCGAAACACGTCCGCTTGCTTGCCATACGGACATCTGGAAAACTGGCACCGGCGATACTTGAAATCCGGACGATAGTACACGCACCGCTTGCAGCTGCCGGGCCAGTTTTCGGGCTTATCCTGCACCGCAGCTCTGGACAGCTTCTCGTATCTGCGCAGCAGTTCTTCCCGCTTACCCATTTGCCGCACCTTCTCTCTGTGCCCGGTTGATTCTGGTGGCCCGCAGCCAAACGTCCAGCTCCTGATAGCAGACAGCACTGACACAGGGCTGCCCTTTTGCATAGCAGCAGCCTTCGCACTTCTTTTCCTGCGCGGTCATCACAGCTTCGGCCAGATAGTAGCAATTCTGCTTGCCGAGGATGCAGCCGACCTTGCGGTTTTTCCAGAAGAAACATTTGCGACAGGTATCGGGCCTGTCCGCATAGTACCGGATTCCATCAATCAGAATGATTTTGCGCTTTGCCTTTTTGCTCATTTCGATATCCTCCTTGGTTTGATCCGTTTTCGTCTTCGTCCGAAAACGACAAAAGCCCTGTGGTGAGGGTCAGTCACCACAGGGCTATGTAAGATATCGATATTTCGTTTTCACGGGCACTTGAAGCCGTAATTATTGTGCTTCACTCTTCTGGGACAAGCAAGAAACAGCGAGACACGCCAATCCGATTCCGAGCATGCCCATTCCCGAAGTTGCGTCCAATTCATTTAACACGGACAGCACAGCCACTCCAACACCCATTGCCAGAGCGACTGCCTTCATAATCAAATGGACCATCGGCATGATATTTTTCTTATCTGCTTTCTGTGAATCCGCTTTGACCTGCATCAGTTCATCTACGCTTATGTCAAAACACTCTGCAAGCTTTGGGATTGTATTTACATCCGGACAAGATAAATCTCTTTCCCATTTGGATACGGCCTTATCCGTTACCCCCATTTTTTCAGCCAGTTCAAGCTGTGTCATTCCATTTTCTTTTCTCAATGATGCAATCATCATGCCAAGCGTTTTCTTTTCCATTTGCTTCAGGCTCCTTCTTTTGATGTCTGCATCATATCACTTTCGCCACGATTTACTCAAGCGACCACCAGTTTAGTTCTGTAGACCTGTGGTTTACCTGCTTTTTGGTATGGCCTTCTTTCTAATCCCGGCGCTTGTTTTTAGAAATCCAAAATTTCTCTGTCCGGGCCGCTAATGCATTTAGAAATCCATCCCTCAAGCCCCTCTTCCAGCATACCAGATTTACATGGTCGTAAACGCAAATTCATCATGAATTCCCACCCAGATTCACCGGTTCATTGACCAATCACCTTTTCTGTTAGCAGACTTTTTGCAAGGGTTTTAGGCCGTGTTAGCAAGGTACCTGATTTCGTTAGCAAATTTTGCTTTTTCCTGCTAATTCTGTTAGCAAACCCGTCTGAAGAAAATTCAAACAAGGAACGGCCAACTTTCTTTGCAAATTCAAAAATTCCGTTAGCAAGCCACCTTCACGCCGTTAGCAAACTGGATTTTTCTTCCATTTTTCCAAAATAGCGAAAAAAGGAAAATGCCGAAAACCCTTGATTTATCAGGGGTTTTCGGCATTGAAGCTGGTGTCCTTGGCGGGATTCGAACCCACGGCCTTTCGCTTAGGAGGCGAATGCTCTATCCTGCTGAGCTACAAAGACTTATATGAAATTGAACTTGGAACAATCACTTTTGGCGCGGAGTTGATTGGTTGAGCACAACCTTAGGAGGCTCGCGCTCTATCCAACTGAGCTACGGAGACTTATATCGATTTTTCCTTGATTTTATGCGGTTTTTCACGCTTCGTCCAAGGTGACGATCCCTCATACCGAAACCCAATTTTAGCAGGCTTTTCTCGTAAAATTCACCCATCCAGCCGCCACTAACCACGGTTATGACAAAGCGGACATACAACTTTATTAGCAGCACTTGTCGTAAGGTAACCTATTTCTTAGGAGGAGCGTTATCCCCATGGGAACCGCGAGTCCACCATTCTTTTCATTGGGGCCCGGTTGGTGACAGCCGCTTGCCCTGTTCAAGCTCCTGTCAGGCAGCCGGAACGGGCTTGGAAACAGATCTTTCATCAAGGCTGTGCATACTTTGTTATTATATCAGGCCGGATGGGCAAAATCAAGTTGAAATACCGCCTGCAAACGTGTATATTATAAGAACAAAGTAGAATTGCGTTCGTGCGCCCTGACAGCGGCGCCGTTTGCTTGTGAGGAGGAAAACCAACGTGGAACAGGATTCCAGTTCCTTTCAAACATCGCAGCTGGGCCGGTTGATCAGCCGGACCGCTCCGCCCCCCAAAAAACGCCGCCGGCTGGAAAGTCTTTCCCCCACCCGGCTGATCGTTTCCAGCTTTCTGGTGGTGATTGTGACCGGTGCGCTGCTGCTCATGCTGCCCTTCGCCACCCGTAACGGCATTACGCCGGTGCAGGCCTTCTTCACCGCTACCAGTGCCACCTGTGTGACCGGCCTTGTGGTGCTGGACACCTACCAGGGCTTCACTCTGTTCGGCCAGACGGTGGTAATCTGTCTGATCCAGATCGGCGGTCTGAGCCTTGTTACGCTGGCCAGCTTCTTCACGCTGGCTTTGCGCCGGCGGGTGGGCTTCCGCTCCATGAAGCTCGCCAGCGAATCCATCGGCACCTCCAACGTGGCCGAGGCCCGGGGTCTTTTGCTGGTGGTCATGAAACTGGCCGCCTTCTTTGAAGGTCTTGGCTTTTTGCTGCTGCTGCCCGTCTTTGTTCCGGAGTACGGCGCCGAAGGCATCTTTATCTCAATCTTTCTGTCCATCTCCGCCTTCTGCAACGCCGGTTTCGACATTCTGGGCCGCACCCAGAGCTACGTGAGCCTGATGGGCTACGCCTCCGACTGGTATGTACAGGGCATTATCATGTTCCTGATCGTTGCCGGTGGTCTGGGCTTTCTGGTCTGGCACGACCTGGGCCAGTGGCGCAAAACCCACCATCTGTCCATCCACACCAAGGTGGTTCTGTTCTGCACCATCCTGCTGATCGTGGGCGGCACCGTGGGCTTCGCCTTCCTGGAATGGAACAACCCGGCCACCCTGGGCGGCATGACTGCAGGCGACAAGATCGTGAACAGCCTGTTCCAGTCCATCAGCGCCCGAACCGCGGGCTTTAACACGATTGATCTGGCCTCCATGAGTTCCATCACCAAGTGCATGCTCTGCGTGCTCATGTTCATCGGTGCGGCCCCCGGCGGCACCGGCGGCGGTATCAAGGTGACCACCTTCAGCGTAATTCTGGTCACGGTGGCCAGCGTGGTCACCGGCCGGGAGGACGCCCAGATCTTCCGCCGCCGCATTGACAAGAAAACCGTTTATCAGGCCCTGAGCATCGCCATGCTGAGCCTGGGTGTGGTAATCTTTGTCACTCTGGTGGTCTTTTTCAACTGCGGCGAGGTCATCAGCCCGCTGGACTGCCTGTATGAGGTGGTCAGCGCGTTCGGCACGGTGGGCTGCTCGGTGGGTGTGACCGGTCAGATGCATCCCCTTGCGCTGATCATCACCATGATCACCATGTTCATCGGCCGTGTGGGCCCGGTCTCTCTGGCCATCAGTCTGGCCAGCCAGCGCCGGGAGCAGGGCAAGTTCGATATTCTGCCCGAAGGCAAGATCAGCGTGGGCTGATCGGTGCGTTTGTTCCGTTGTTTTTGCGAATCGAAAAGGAGGGCTTTTTTGCGTCGATCCCGTTTTTCCTTTCCGCCCGCCAGCCGAACCCTCTTCTGGCTGCTGGTGGCCGCGGCTGCGGCGGTGATGCTGCTCTTCAACTGTCTGACCCCCTTTGTGGCCGATGACTTCACCTTCGCCTTCAGTTACCGCACCGGCGAACGGCTCACCGGCCTGTGGGACGTTCTGCAAAGCCAGACCTGGCACTACATGACCTGGAGCGGACGGTTCCTCATCAAGAGTCTGGATCAGTGGTTCACCATCCAGCCAAAGCTGCTGTTCAATGTGTGCAATACACTGGTTTA
>UMCI01016225.1_pt1 | contig 10357 bp, 10 predicted proteins | sample 1964211 | NCBI WGS metagenome assembly UMCI01 (sample SAMEA4835966, study PRJEB28245) | human gut metagenome | biome: gut microbiome; material: fecal sample | place: Denmark | collected 2008 | reverse complement strand
ACGAACCATTTCCACACGGTTTCTCAAAGCCTGCTCAGAATCTTTGGTTTCTTTATGCGGTGGATTTCCATTTGGAACGAACCAGATTTCGTCCAGTCCGAAATCTTCGTATGCAAATTCACCAAGAAGGAGGTGACCGATATGGATCGGATCGAACGTCCCTCCCATAATTCCAACTTTCATAAGCAACTCCTTATGGAAGGATTATTTTTTTCTTATCATCCTTACCTTCTCTGTAAAGTACAATTTTCTTTCCGATTACCTGAACTACTTCAGATCTGGTTCTCTGAGCCAGAGTTTCAGCCAGTTCTCTCGGATCGTCCATGCAGTTGTTCAGGACACTAAGCTTGATCAGCTCGCGGGCATCCAGTGCCTCAGATACAGCCTGCGTAAGTCCGGGGTTCATACTTGCCTTTCCAATCTGGAAAATCGGATCCATTGTCATGGCAAGCCCTTTTAAATAGGCTCTCTGCTTTGTTGTCATAATCTTCTCTCCTAATCTTCAAAATCATTCAGAATCCGCTTTCTGTGCGGATTCTTATTTATAGTAATCAAACTGTAATCCGTACATACGGACTGTATCGCCTTCCTGGATGCCTGCATTTTCAAGATCCTCAAGGATGCCGGAATCTTTCAGGAATTTCTGGAAGAAAGCAAATCCTTTTTCAGAATCGAGGTTGGTATAGCCAAGCATCTTTTCAATCTTAGGACCTTCTACGACATACATTCCGTCGACCTGTTCTACCGTATATGGAAGATCCTCATAGATCAGTTCATCATCCGGGAAGTATTCCTGCTCAAAAATGACAGGTGCTGTATCCATCTGTTCCAACTGGCTGCTCACATAGTAAAGAAGTTCGGAAATTCCCTTGCCTGTTGCACCTGAAATAGGAAATACACGGATTCCCTTTGGCTCAAATTCATCTTTCAGACGCTGTACCGGATCGTCCTCCGGTTCATAGATCAGATCGGTCTTATTTGCCGCAATCACTTGCGGACGCTGAGCAATTTCAGGATTATAGGCAGCAAGTTCGGCATTGATTTTGTAAATGTCATCGACAGGATCTCTTCCCTCTGTTCCTGCAGCATCAACGACGTGGATCATCAGCTTAGTACGTTCTACATGACGTAAAAATTCATGTCCCAGTCCGACTCCTTCAGAAGCACCTTCGATCAGTCCGGGGATATCGGCCATGACAAATCCCTTGGCACCGTCCAGGTCAACAACGCCCAAATTAGGATTGAGAGTTGTAAAATGATAATTGGCAATCTTCGGTTCCGCATTTGTTACGCGGGATAAGAGGGTGGATTTCCCTACGTTCGGGAATCCGATCAGTCCTACATCAGCAATGACTTTCAGCTCCATATATACTTCCAGTTCGCGGGCCGGCTGTCCGGGCTGGGCATATTTCGGAACCTGCATGGTAGAGGTCGCAAAATGCTGATTCCCGAGTCCGCCCTTACCACCTTTGAGAACGATCTGGCGACGGTTGTCTCCCGACATGTCGGCAATGACTTTTCCTGAAACAGCTTCTTTGATCACGGTACCTTCAGGTACACGCAGGACAAGGTCTTTCCCGTCTTTGCCGTGGCATCTGCGTTTACCGCCCTGTTCTCCGTCTCCGGCGGCATATTTTCTTTTGTGACGGTAATCTACAAGTGTGTTGAGACCTTCATCCACTTCAAAGATCAGATCTCCGCCCTTGCCGCCGTCTCCGCCGTCAGGACCACCGTTGGGAACATAAAGCTCTCTTCGGAAGCTGCAATGCCCATCTCCGCCCTTACCGGAGCGGATGAATATCTTAGCTCTGTCTGCAAACATATTTTGTCTCCTTTAATTTATAAAATAATGATAAGTTGATAAAAAGCCCCAGACTGAAATAAGTCTGAGGCTTCTGTTGTTGCCATTTGTGCGAGTGAAAAGATTCCGTCGGAACTTTCCAGTCAACGCCGATTACTCAGCTACTGGATAGATAGAAACCTGTTTCTTATCTCTTCCTTTTCTTTCAAATCTTACAACACCGTCTACAAGTGCAAACAGAGTATCGTCTCCACCACGTCCTACATTAAGACCCGGGTGAATCTTTGTTCCACGCTGTCTGTAAAGAATGTTACCAGCCTTTACAAACTGACCGTCAGCTCTCTTCGCTCCCAGTCTCTTTGATTCGGAGTCACGACCGTTCTTTGTAGAACCAACTCCTTTTTTATGAGCAAAAAACTGAAGATTCATTTTCATCATGGTAATTACACCTCCTTGAAAATTATGTCGATATATTGTTCGTATTCATTGCTGTCTTCTATCTCTTCCAGACCAAGAATCATGGAATCCAGCAATAATGCGGCATCATGGGAAGGCTTTCCGTTAAAACGGAAGGAAATACTTCCGGTATCCTCGTCAGATACACAGCTTGTCTCATCATCCGTGAATCTCTCAATGGAGTTCAGTGCATTGATGACAAGGGCGGAGCAGGCAGCACACAAAATATCCTGTCCCTGCTCACCGTATCCGGCATGGTCTTCTGTATCAAATCCCACATATTCGTGCCGTTCGGTCTTATAAATGGTTACCTTAATCATCGGATAACAGATTAAGCGTTGATCTTTTCGATCTTAACTGCTGTATACTGCTGTCTGTGACCATTCTTTTTATGGTATCCAGATTTTCTCTTATACTTGTAAACGATAACCTTTTTTGCTTTGCCGTCACCGATTACGGAAGCTGTAACTGTTGCTCCCTCTACAGTCGGATTACCAACAACCATCTTGTCGTTGTTCACTGCAAGCACCTGGTCAAATGTATAAGTTTCTCCAGCTTCTACACCAAGTTTCTCCACTTTAATGATATCGCCTTCAGCTACTTTGTACTGTTTACCACCTGTTGCTATAATTGCGTACATATGGCACCTCCTATTATCATTACTCGCCAACTATGGTGTCTGTCATACAGAACTTGAAAACCTCGTTGTGCGGCATACCATTGTATATTAGCATACAGACACCGGTTTAGTCAATAGGTTCTTTGGCTTTTTTTAATTTTTCATAACAATATTCAATAATGCTTTTTCTTGTTATGATTCCGATGAACTTTTTCTGATCATCAACAACCGGTACAAAATTCTGATTCATGGCTTTCTGAATCAGATCTTCCATGTCCGCATCGGCTGACACGGCCTCGTAATCAGCCTTTCGCGGGAAGTTCTGAATAAAAATCGTTTCTGCTTCTTTTACATTCAGGTGAGTATATTTCTTGATTCCCCAGAGGAGATCTCCCTCGGTCATAGTACCGACGTACTCTCCTGCTTTATTGAGCATGGGAATGGAAGCATATTTATGAAATTCCATTGTCTCCAGTACCTGTCGGAGCGTACTGTGGTCATAGATAAATGCAACCTCACTTTTTGGCTTGAGAAAAAATAAAATATTCATTTTGATTCTGTCCTTTTATATGCTGTCTGTTCTGTGGCTGATTCTTAAAAAGATCAGCCCTGACATTTGTGTTTAGATCTGGGTCAGAACAAAAATGTCATATAATGCACGGATCGCATGTTTGAACTCATCATGGCGTACACCAACAATAATGTTCAGCTCGCTGGATCCCTGATCAATCATCTTGACGTTGATATGGGCATGTGCCAGTGCAGAGAAGATCCTTCCTGCTGTACCTCTCGTGGACTTCATTTCACGACCAACGATCGCGATAAGTGCAAGATCAGACTCAAGCTCAATATGATCCGGATTTACGGCTTTATGGATTCCCGCAAGGATCTTCTGCTCTTTTTCTTCAAAGGCATCCTTGTGAACAAAAATTGTCATGGTATCGATTCCTGATGGCATATGTTCAATGGAAACTCCGTTGTCTTCAAATACCTGAAGGACTTTCCTGCAGAAACCGATCTCAGAGTTCATCATTGCTTTTTCAATCGTAATAGCAGCGAAACCGTCTGTTCCGGCAATACCGGTGATCGTATACTTCGGCTGACAACAGGTTGCTTCTACGATCAGAGTTCCCTTGTCCTGTGGTGCATTTGTATTCTTGATGTTGATCGGAATACCGGCTTTTCTTACAGGGAAGATCGCATCCTCGTGGAGTACGCTGGCTCCCATGTAGGAAAGCTCACGAAGTTCTTTATATGTGATGGTTTCGATAGATTTTGAATTTTTTACGATTCTCGGATCGGCAATCAGGAAACCGGAAACATCTGTCCAGTTCTCATACAGATCTGCCTGGACTGCCTGGGCTACGAGAGAACCGGTGACATCAGAGCCGCCTCTTGAAAATGTAACGACTGTTCCATCTTCTGTTGCACCGTAAAATCCCGGGATGACTGCATGCTCCAGCTCTGCAAGGCGGGCAGACAGGATCTCATTTGTTACCTCAGCGTTGAAAGTACCGTCTTTTTCAAATCGTACAACTTCTGCTGCATCTACAAACTCGTAACCAAGGTAGGCAGCCATTACCTTACCGTTCAGGAACTCACCACGGGAAGCAGCATAGTCGGAACCGCTTTTTGCCGCAAAATTCTTTTGGATCACTTCAAAATCTGCATCAAGAGAGAACTTCAGACCGAGACCATCAATAATCTCCTGATATCTTGCCTTGATCGCTGCGAGCTTTTCAGTGAAATCTTCCTCTCTTTCTGCTGCTCCGTAGCAGTCATATAACATATCAGTTACTTTTATGTCGGCAGAGAAACGCTTGCCCGGAGCTGACGGTACAACGTATCTTCTGGATGAATCCGCATGGATAATATTTCCGACTTTTTTAAATTGTTCAGCACTTGCAAGAGAACTTCCGCCGAACTTTACTACTTTCTTCATTCTTAACTTCCTCCAAAATGTAAATTGTGCATTCTGCATACGATAGATGTCGGGGTCAAAAGCCCCCGACTTTGATGCCTACGGATTGCTCCGTGCTACGCACTCCCACAATCCTACGATATTCTGTATTATTCTGATGTCCGGAATCAAATGGATTAATGAATTATATGCACTGCCCTGCATCAGAACCTATCGGTTCAATATTATACCTCGTTCCTGGTAGGTTGTAAATAAAAAACGGAAATCCCATCAGAAATTCCCGTCAGAAAGTGATGGCTGCATACTCTGCATTGGCAGCCTTTTTCAGATCATCCGGTTTCAGCCGGATCTGCATTCCGATCTTCCCGCCACTGACGTAAATCAGCTTCTGAGTACACGCACTTTCATCAATCACAGTCGGGAACTGCTTCTTCATTCCGATGGCAGTACATCCGCCCCGGACGTAACCGGTTACTTTGGTGATCTCTTTTACGTGGAGCATCTCAACCGATTTTTCACCTACGGCCTTCGCAGCTTTTTTCAGATCCAGTTCTGCCGCAATCGGAATGACAAAGACATAATGTCCACCGCTTTTTCCGACTGTGACGAGAGTTTTATAAACCTGTTCGTGAGGAAGTCCGATTTTATCAGCAACGGAAATGCCGTCAATAAATTCATCACATTCATAAGTCTGATACTCATAAGGAATCTTATTCCGGTCAAGAAACCTCATTGCATTTGTTTTTAATTCTTTTTTACTCAATATGACCGCCTCCTGATTTTTATACGGTTATCATTTCATAGAGTGGTTTGCGTACTTTTTTTCTTGTGACTTCTGCCAGTCCCAGTGCTGTAATATCAACGAGTGTTGTCTGAATCGGATCTTTCGCAAGATAAAAACGAAATTCCTGGAACAAAGTTTCTTCCATTTCAGGATCATCCATATTTACAAAGTCAACCAGAATGATGCCGGAAAGATTTCGCAGCCGGATCTGCCGGGCGGTTTCCCGGGCAGCTTCAAGGTTCAGCTTTAGGGCATCCGGTGTATTTTTGGATTTTTTAATACTTTTGCCGGAATTAACGTCCACAACCGTTAAAGCTTCTGTGACTTGGATGACCAGGTATCCACCGTGTTTCAGCCAAACCCGTTCTTTCAGTGCGTTTTCGATGGCAGTCTGAGTGCTGTAGAGCTTTCCCAGTGGATAGCCGGCATCATCATACAGCCGGATGAGATAAGAACGTTCCGGTATTTCCCGGTCAAAAAAACTGCAGATCGTATGGTAAAGATCCGGATCATTTACAATAATCTCCTGCATTCCATCCATATAAGCATTTTTCAGATCTGTAATATAGGACGGAGGTGCTGATTTCAGGCAGGAAAAGCAGACTCTTGACATGGCATTGGAGGTCAGCCTCTCATACTCTTTTTTCAGATCTTCAATCTCCTTTACGACCGCCTCAAACGGAGCTTCCTTTGCATTGGTGCGGACAATGATCCCGAACCGGTCATTCTGATATGCCTGAAGCCGCAGCTTATAGGCATCCCGCTCTTTTTTAGGAATCTTGGAAGAAACTCCGATCCGGGTATTCCCGTGCGTGAGGACTGCATAACGTCCGGTCAGGTTCAGATTTCCGGTGACGGTGGGAGCTTTTGTCTTAACCGCCTCCCTGCTGATCTGGACAAGAAGTTCATCTCCGATACAGAGAGGCTTTTTGCCGATCTTATGCGTAAAAAGAGCTGTAGGCACTCCCTGCAGGTCAAAATAACAGTTGACTCCCGGGGCAATCTCTATAAAAGCAGCTCCGATATTTGCAACAATATTCTGAACCTTTCCAATGTAGATATCGCCAATCTGATAACGGGCTTTTTCATCATTTTCAGGAGTACAGTGGATCTCGGTAATGCTGTCATTTTCTAAAAGAAAAGTCCAGATTTTCTTCTCTTTTTTTTCAATCAGTATTTTTCTTTTCATTCTTCGTCACCTGCCATCTCTGTCCCCATTGCTTCGAGTGGAATCAGAGAGCCATCTTCACTGCGGTCTGTATACATCTCCAGTCTGTGATGCTGAAATTTCAGAGAATCGAAAGCAAGACCGAGGAAGCTGCAGAAAGCCTCCAGGATCAGATCCGGTTTCAGGTTTTCCACACTGCCTGCTGCCACTTTTGTATAGATAGAATCTCCCCGGATCTCCCAGTCATAGATAAGAGGCTTGATATCCACTTCTTTTTCACTGCGTTTCGTCTGCTTGAGAATCCGGATTTCCGGCTGTCCCATAAACCGGACAAAAGAATCCTTCCAGTCAGAGGGGAGTTCTCCTTTACGGAGCGTGGACAGATAATCTGCACCGGCAAGGATCGTCATTCCGGTCATTTTCTTCTCATCGGAAATCCGGCGGATACTGAGTACCTCGATGCCTTCCACGCAGGCTTCATTCATTCTCCTGACAGCATCCAGGCTGTTGACAGCCTCCCGGAGTTCTATGTCAAAATATTCTCCGTCGCTGGTCAGTCCGATGCCAAGCGGATTGGCAAAAGACATGATCATATGGGGACTGTATCCTGTTGTAAATGCGATCGGAATATCAGCCCGGCGCATGACCTTCTGAAAAAAACGCATGACATCAAGATGTCCGATAAAGCGGAGTGCCCCGTATTTTCTGAATTTAATTCTTGCTTTCATAACAGATACCTCCTCCAAATTTTGCTGCCCCACAACCGGAACACTGCATCCGGCAGTTCGGGGTCACGGTTTCTTTCATGGCACGTTCCCATTCTCTTCTCAGAAATTTCCGGCTGACTCCGATATCAATGAAATCCCATGGGAACAGTTCATCTTCATTGCGTTCCCGGAGATTGTAAAACTCCAGATCAATGCCGGTGTTTTCAAAGGCCTGCATCCACAGTTCATTATGAAAACTTTCTGTCCAGGAATCAAACAGACATCCGAGACGGTAAGCCTCTTCGATCAGCTTTCCGATCCGGCGGTCACCACGTGCCATCACGCCCTCAAGGACGGTGACCTGTGCATCATGCCAGTTGTATTTCAGGCTTTTCCGGTTGAGTTGTGCCTTAAACTCATCGTTGACGAGATGGGCCCGCCTCATATATTCTTCTGCTTTGCACATCGGAGCCCACTGGAACGGAGTGAACGGCTTTGGAACGAAGAAAGAAGAACTTGCAGTGATCTGACATTTTCCGTGCCGCTGATCCTTTGGAATTTCATAATATCTGCGGGCTACTTTTTCGGAAAGATGGGCGATTTCTTTCATATCATCTTCCGTCTCAGTCGGAAGTCCCAGCATAAAATAAAGTTTTACTTTGGTCCATCCGCCTTCAAAGGCCTGTCCGGCACCGTTCAGGATGACTTCTTCTGTCAGACCTTTATTGATCACATCACGCATTCTCTGAGAACCGGCTTCCGGGGCAAAAGTAAGACTGCTTTTCCGGATGTCCTGTACGCGGCTCATAACGTCCAGCGAAAATGCATCGATTCGCAGGGATGGCAGCGAAATATTAATCCCCTGCTCCTTAAATTCATCGATCAGGAAAAGAACCAGTTCTTTCAGTTCGGAATAGTCGCTGGAACTTAAGGAACTTAAGGAAATTTCCTCGTGTCCGGTATTTTTCAGCATGGCATGGGCATATTCTTTCAGACGGTCGACATTCCTCTCACGGGTCGGACGGTAAAGCATTCCTGCCTGGCAGAAACGGCATCCACGGATACAGCCACGCTGGATCTCAAGAACCACCCGGTCCTGCGTGGCCTTGATAAACGGTACGACCGGCTTCAGCGGATAAGGTGCATTCGTCACATCCATTACAATCTGTTTCCTGACGACTGCAGGTGCGTGGGCATTTGTCGGAGTGAAAGACTTTAAAGTGCCGTCCTCGTGATATTCGGCCTCATAAAAAGACGGTACATAAATTCCCTCGATCTGTGCGGCACGTTCCAGAAATTCGGTTCTGGATCTGCCACTGACTTTCCATTCTTTGTAGGCATCCAGCAATTCGTCGTAAACCGTTTCTCCCTCTCCGATATAGAACAGATCAAAAAATTCAGCCAGTGGTTCAGGATTGTAGGTACATGGACCACCGCCAATGACAAAAGGATCTTCCAGTGTACGATCAGAAGAATGAAGCGGAATATGGCTTAATTCCAGGATCTGAAGGATATTCGTGTAGCACATCTCAAACTGGATCGTGATCCCCAGAAAATCGAAAGATCTGACCGGATCCTGAGATTCCAGCGTAAAAAGAGGGAGATCCTGCTCCCTCATGATCTTGTCGAGATCCATCCATGGTGAATAGACACGCTCACACCATACATCCTCTCTGCGGTTGAACATATCATATAGGATCTGGATACCGAGATGCGACATTCCAATCTCATAGACATCGGGAAAGCACATGGCAAAGCGTACCGCAATCTCACCGGTTTCCAGTTCTTTCTCTTTCATTACCGCATTTACCTCGCCGCCAATGTAGCGGGCAGGCTTTTCGATATTCAGTAAAATATCATCATCTAATGCTAATTTTCTCATGGTTACTCCTTGGTTTTGAAAAAATACTTACATAATCATAGCTTTAACAGAGAGAAAAAGCAACCTCTTTTAGGAATTTTGACGTCATGAAATCTCCTCAATTTTTTCCCAATGATGATCGTCCGGAGTATAAAAATACAGTTCATCTTCTTTCCAGACCAGGAATCCTTTTTCTGTCTTTCCCATAACATCAAGGGTGTTGTAGTCAGAGTATTCATCAAAAAGGTACTGATGCTCTTTCAGGTCATACCAGTTAACATACTGTATTTTAGAGGAATCTTCGGAAACTGTCTCCTTAATAAGAAGAACAAGATCCTGATCAATTACCCAGACTTTGTCGACAGAGGAATCCCAGTCAAGAACATCTTCCTGCTTTTGGGTTGTGAGATTGTATTTTATGAGCCGGTGTTCGTTGTCCGGCTGGATATATAAAGTATTGTCTGCAATGATCTGTGAATCTTTTACCCTGGATTCATACAAAGGCTCCATGGTCTGCTCTTTCAGGTCATATTGAAGATAGGTACAGCGTCCATCAATGTCAGAATCGTTAAAGGGTTGTTGAAGAAGATATAAATGATCCTCATCAGCACCGGCAGGAACGGTATACAGACCGCTGTTTTCCGTTCCATTCAGTATCAGTGTTTCTTTCCCGGTTTTCAGATCATACAGGATAATCGATGGCTCGGCTGTATAGCTGCCACTTCCATCTTCAAAATCATTTAATGTCTGGACGGATAAAATGATCCTGTCTTTATAAAATGCAGCAGCGTTGGGATAGACTCTTCCGTATTGAAAAGTGTGCAGTTCCTTTTTCTCTGTACCATCTTCCTTCATGGAGTATAATTTCAGGACATCGTTCTGTTCGCCGGAATCAAAGCTCTGAACGATATAATAAATGAAACCGTCACAATAGGCTACGGATCCCATCAGATCAGGGGAGACTTCTACCGCGGGACACTCCGCAGAGTCATGCCTGCAATTTATCTTTTGACATAATACGGTTTTTTTAGAGCTTTTTT
>UMCI01052952.1_pt1 | contig 10527 bp, 6 predicted proteins | sample 1964211 | NCBI WGS metagenome assembly UMCI01 (sample SAMEA4835966, study PRJEB28245) | human gut metagenome | biome: gut microbiome; material: fecal sample | place: Denmark | collected 2008 | reverse complement strand
GCTACGCGTTCGTCAAGGACGATGTGCTCTGCATCCCCACCGCGTTCGTCAGCTACACCGGCGAGGCTCTGGATAAGAAGACCCCTCTGCTCCGCTCCATGAACGCGCTGTCCAATCAGGCCATCCGCATCCTGAAGCTCTTTGGCAAGGACGTGGATTACGTTTCCACGACTGTCGGCCCCGAGCAGGAATACTTCCTTATTAAAAAAGAAGACTACGAGGCACGCCAGGACCTGATCCTGACCGGCCGTACCCTGTTTGGTGCTCCCTCCGCCAAAGGCCAGGAGCTGGAAGAGCATTACTTCGGCGTCATCCGCCCCGAGGTCTCCGCGTTCATGAAAGAGCTGGACGAAGAGCTGTGGAAGCTGGGCGTTCCCGCCAAGACCAAGCACAACGAGGTTGCTCCCTGCCAGCATGAGCTGGCCCCCATCTTTGACACCACCAATGTTGCCATCGACCACAACCTGCTGACGATGGAGATGATGCGCAAGATCGCCCCCAAGTATGGTCTGGTCTGCCTGCAGCACGAGAAGCCCTTTGAGGGTGTCAACGGCTCCGGCAAGCACAACAACTGGTCCATGAGCACCTCCGCCGAGAACCTGCTGGATCCCGGTGACACCCCCATGGAGAACCTGCAGTTCCTGGTCTTCCTGGCTGCTGTCATCAAGGCCGTGGACGAGTATGCCGACCTGCTCCGCACCTCTGTGGCCACCCCGGGCAACGATCACCGTCTGGGCGCCAACGAGGCACCTCCGGCCATCATTTCCATCTTCGTGGGCGAGGAACTGGAAGCTGTCATCGACGCCATCGCTTCCGATTCTCCCTACGCCGGCCCTGTCAAGATGAAGATGGACCTGGGCGTGGACGTCCTGCCCAAGTTCAGCAAGGATACCACGGACCGCAACCGTACTTCTCCGTTCGCTTTCACCGGCAACAAGTTTGAGTTCCGTATGCCCGGCTCTGCCGAGAACCTGAGCGACTGCAACACCATCCTGAACACCGCCGTCGCCAAGGAGCTGAAAGGCTACGCCGACGAGCTGGAGGGGGCCGAGGACTTTACCAGCGCTGCCATCGCTCTGATCAAGCGCACCATCCGCGACCACCGCCGCGTCATCTTCAACGGCAACGGTTACACCGCCGAGTGGGAAGCCGAGGCGGAAAAGCGCGGTCTGCCCAACAAGAAGAACACCCCGGCTGCCCTGCCCGCCCTCATCGAGCCGAAGAACATCCAGCTCATGGAAGACTTTGGCGTCCTGACCAAGGTGGAGATGGAAAGCCGTTACGAAGTTGAGATGGAGCACTACTCCAAGATCATCAACATCGAAGCCCTGACCATGCTGGAGATGGCCCGCAAGCAGCTGCTGCCCGCTGTCAACTCCTACATGAGCGAGGTTGCCAACACGGCTGCCTCCAAGCTGGCCGTCAGCGAGGCCATCAGCGTCCGCAGCGAGACCAAGACCCTGCAGAAGCTCTCCGCCGACGCCGACGCCATGAGTGACGCCATCGACACCCTGCAGGCTGCCGTGGATGCCGCCAAGGCTCTGCCCACTGAGACCGAGAAAGCCGTTGCTTTCCACTCTGACGTCATCCCCGCCATGGACGCCCTGCGTGCCGCGGCAGACGATGCCGAGACCATCTGCGGCGAGGACTACTGGCCCCTGCCCAGCTACAGCAAGATGCTCTATTACGTCTGATTGTTTCGGTAATCCTGCATCGGTGAGGCTGTAAGTAATCTGCCATTCTCCTTTTCCTATTTCTTACACCAGCCTAAAGACCTGCTTCCTGATCGAAGCAGGCCTTTAGGCGTTTTTGTGGGAAGTTTCAGCCTTTTCCAATTTCGTCAGCAAATACCATGATGATCCGCTGCGGGGCGTGGTTCTCTGCAGCGCGGAGGTGTGTTATGAGCTATACGACTCAGCAGGACGTGCTTGATTTTGTGGAGGACAACAACGTCAAATTCGTCCGCTTTGCGTTCTGTGATATCTTTGGCAACCAGAAAAACATTGCCGTGCTGGCCAGCGACCTGACCAAGGCCCTGGAGGACGGCGTCTGCTTTGACGGCAGTGCCATTGCCGGTTTTATGCATGTGGAGGAGAGCGACCTTGTCCTCCGCCCGGACCTGTCCACCATGTGCATCCTGCCCTGGCGTTCTACCGAGGGCCGGGTGATGCAGTTTTTCTGCGATGTGGAAAAACCGGACAGCACCCCCTTTGGCGGCAACTGCCGCGGCTTTCTGCGGGACATAAACCGCCGCTTCAAACGGCTGGGCCTGACCTGCAACGTGGGTGCCGAATGTGAGTTTTACCTGTTTGAAAACGACGACCATGGCCGCCCCACCCGGGTGCCCATTGATTTTGGCGGCTACTTTGATGTAGCCCCGCTGGACGCCGGTGAAAACCTGCGCCGGGACATCTGCCTGACCATGGAGCAGATGGGCATGGCCCCCCAGCACAGCCACCACGAGAACGGCAACGGCCAGAACGAGATCGACTGCCACTACGCAGGCCCCCTCAAGACCGCCGATAACGTGATGATGTTCAAGCAGATCGTCCGGGCGGTGGCCGCCAGCAACGGCCTGCACGCCAGTTTCCTGCCCAAGCCCCTGCCGGACCAGGCGGGCAGCGGCCTGCACATCAACCTTTCCCTCTACATGGACGGCAAAAACCTGTTTGAGGGCGACATTGCCCCGGACAGTATCCCGGGCAGCTTTATGGCGGGCGTGCTGGCCCACAGCCGGGAGCTGACCGCCTTTACCAACCCCCTGCCCAACAGCTACCTCCGCTTTGGCTGCGACGAGGCTCCCCGCTATGTGAGCTGGAGCCGCCAGAACCGCAGTCAGCTGGTGCGCATCCCCCAGGTGCGGGGCGACAACTGCCGCATGGAGCTGCGCAGCCCGGACCCCGCCTGCAACCCCTACCTTTCCATCGGCCTGATCCTGGCCGCCGGCCTGGATGGCATTGAGAACCGGATGGAGCTGCGCCCCCCTGTCAATAAAAACCTGTTCATCCCCTCCGAGGCCGTGGGCCTTGGGCTGGAGACCCTGCCCACCTCTCTGGAAGAGGCCGTGGAAGTGGCAAAGAACAGCGAGTTCCTGCACAAGTTCCTGCCGGAAGAGCTGGCCAAGCGGTATTATGCAGAGTCGCTCAAGCGCTGCGCCGCCCTGAAAAACGCGGCCGACCCGGCGGAATACGAACGCATCCACTACTTCAACGCGATATAATACCATGCACAAGCGTGTAAGAAAGGAGCAAGCAGGATGGGACGTGCTCTGATCGTCAGCGCCGGCGCAAGCTCCAACGAGTATCTGTGCGCCCGCCTGACGGAATTGGGATATACCCGGCCCCTCATCGTGCCCAGCGGGGCGGAAGCTCGACGGCGGATGCTGGAATCGGACTTTGAGCTGATCGTCGTCAACGCGCCCCTGCCCGATGAGTTTGGCCACGACCTGTGCGCCACCGCGGTGGAAAAGACCGACGCAGGCGTGGTATTCCTCGTCAAAGCGGCGGCTGCCGAGCAGCTGCTGACCCCCATGAGCGAGCAGGGCGTGCTGCTGGTGTGCAAACCGTTTTCCAACACCCTGTTTCTGCAGGCCATCCACATGGCTGCGGCCAGCAACCACCGGCTGCAGGTGCTGCGGCAGGAGAATGCCCGGATGCAGGAAAAGCTGCAGCAGGTGCGTCTGGTCAGCCGGGCCAAGTGCTGCCTCATCGCGGAGCGTGGAATGAGCGAGGCCGAGGCACACCGCTACATTGAAAAGAATGCCATGGATACCCGGCGGGACCGGGCCGAGATCGCGCAGGAAATCCTTGATTCCTATGACCCATCGGGTGTATAATTCTGTGTTGTATGTTTTTGAGTGGGTGCGGGCTTTACGCAACGCGCACCCCTCCACCGGGAAAGTGAACCATATCAAACGTCCATTAGAGGAGGATATTTTATGGCAGAAAAACAGACCAAGTTTATTTTTGTCACCGGCGGCGTCGTCTCCGGCCTTGGCAAGGGCATTACGGCCGCTTCGCTGGGCCGCCTGCTCAAGTGCCGCGGCCTGAAAGTGGCCAGCCAGAAGCTGGACCCCTATGTCAACGTGGACCCGGGCACCATGAGCCCCCTGCAGCACGGCGAAGTCTTCGTCACCGATGACGGCACCGAGACCGACCTGGATCTGGGCCACTACGAGCGCTTCATTGACGAGAACCTGAACAAATACTCCAACCTGACCACCGGCAAGGTGTACTGGAACGTGCTGAACAAGGAGCGTCAGGGTGCCTATCTGGGCCAGACTGTGCAGATCATCCCCCACATCACCAACGAGATCAAGAGCTACATCTACAATCTGGCTTCTTCCACCGAGGCCGATGTGGTCATTACCGAGATCGGCGGTACCACCGGCGATATCGAGAGCCAGCCGTTCCTGGAGGCCATCCGCCAGGTAGGCCTGGAGCAGGGCCGGGACAACTGCTGCTACATCCATGTGGTGCTGGTGCCCTATATCTCCGGCTCCGATGAGTACAAATCCAAGCCGGCCCAGCACTCCGTCAAGGAGCTGCAGGGCATGGGCGTCAACCCGGACATCATCATCCTGCGGGCCGATGGCAACGTGGGCGGCGAGATCCGCCGCAAGATCAGCACGTTCTGCAACGTCAAGCCTGAGTGCGTCATCGAGAACCTGACGATGCCCAGCCTGTACCAGTGCCCGCTGATGCTCCACACCAACGGCCTGGACGACGTGGTGGTGGACAAGCTCAAGCTGGATGTTCCCCCTGCCGACCTGACCGAGTGGAAGCAGGTGGTCTCCCGCATTGCCACCCGCAGCAAGACCTGTACCATCGCGCTGGTGGGCAAGTACGTCAAACTGCACGACGCTTACCTCTCCGTGATGGAAAGCCTCTACCACGCCGGCTTTGAGAACGACAGCCAGGTGGAGATCCGCTGGGTGGAGAGTGAGGACCTGACCGACCAGGCCGCCTGCAAGGAAGCCTTTGCCGACGTGGACGGTATCATCGTGCCCGGCGGCTTTGGCGACCGCGGCATCGAGGGCATGATCCAGGCCGCCCAGTATGCCCGGGAGAACAACGTGCCCTACTTTGGCATCTGCCTGGGGATGCAGATCATGGTGATGGAGTTTGCCCGCCATGTGCTGGGCTATGCCGACGCCAATTCCAGCGAGTTCACCCCCGATGGTGCCCACAATGTCATTGCCCTGATGGCCGATCAGAAAGGCAACATTCCCAAGGGCGGCACCATGCGTCTGGGCAAGTACCCCTGCAAGGTCCTGCCCGGCACCAAGATGGCTGAGTGCTACGGCGAGAGCGAGATCTGGGAGCGCCACCGTCACCGCTATGAGTTCAACAACGACTTCCGGGAGGAGATGCAGGCCAAGGGTCTGATCATTTCCGGCACCAGCCCGGACGGCCACCTGGTGGAGACCGTGGAGCTGCCCGGCCGTGACTTCCATCTGGGTGCTCAGTTCCACCCCGAGTTCAAGAGCCGTCCCAACCGCGCACATCCCCTGTTCAAGGCATTCATTGCCGCAGCCCTCAAGTACCGCTCTGCGGAGCAGCGCAGCATGATGCACATATAAGCCCTCTCAGTCGCCTGCGGCGACAGCTCCCCAGAGGGGGAGTCCTTGGCAAACCGGGAAACTTTCCACAGAATAGACAAAGCCCGCTGTGAAATTTCACACAGCGGGCTTTGTTTTACGTAAGATTCAAATTACTTCTTCTTTGCGGAAGCCTTTTTGGCGGAAGCAGCCTTGCGGGCAGCGCGGCTGGTCTTCTTGGCCATGGGCTTCTTGGCGGGTGCCTTGGCCGCGGGAGCAGCAGGCTTTTCCTCTGCCTTGGGAGCCTCCGCGGCGGGCTCTGCTTTTCCCTCAGCCTCAGCGGGCTTCTCCTCGGTCTTGGCCTCTTCCTTGACCTTGGGCTTCTCCTCCACAGCGGGAGCGGCCACGGGCTCAGCAGCCTTTTCCTCTCCCACAGGAGCAGTCTCGGTCTTCACCGGCTCGACAGCGGGAGCAGCCTCCACGGCGGGCTCTGCTTTCTTCACGGCGCGCTTTGCACGGTCCTTGACCTCTTCAATGGTCCACAGCTGGTCCTCGCCCGCGGTCTCCTGCCAGATCTGCAGGACAGCGCCATCGGCAGTGCCCATGCCCACGGTATCAATGCACTTGCCGCCGGCCCAGGAGGAGCGGAGACGGACGGTGCCCTGCGGGGTGTGCTCCATGGTCCACATCTGGGAGGTGCCGCCCACATCTTCCCACAGGTGCAGCCAGGTGCCGTTGGCGGTGCCGGTCATCATCAGGTCCATGAGCTTGCCATTGGCACGGTTGCGGATACGGTAAACGCCGTCCCCCACCCGGATGAATGCCCACTCCTGCTCGGGCTTGTGGTCATACTTGCCCAGGCGGATGTCACCGCCGTCCTTTGCGTTCTCCACAGCCTGGATCACGCTGCCAGTCTTGGCAGCAATGGTATAAAAACGATCCGCCTCAATGACGGTCTGTGCAATAGATTTCATTGCAATTTCCTCCGTAAGGTATTCATTTTGTCCAAATTCCTTGGTTCTTCTTTGTTAAATTATACCACCAGCCGTGATTTTTCACAAGCAATTCGCCATTTGTTTAGCAGTTTTAACAAAATGTGTCCATTTTTTGCGAATTTTGACATCCCAATAGAGAACTTTCCGCCCGTTTTTCCTCAAAATTTTCTCTCACCCACCATTCCAGTCCGCTATGGTTTTCACCCTCGACAATTTTTCTTTTCCGCGCTATACTAGGAATCGGTCCGATTTCCGCCGCTCTTTGGCATTGCAAGGGCGGCTTTTCCATGCCGGAATAGCAGTTTGCACCGAAAGGAGTTTTGCCCATGCCCGCCAACGACCTCAGCCAGCAGCAGTACCATAAAATGACCGAGACGCCCATCCCCAGACTGATCCTGAGCCTTGCCGCCCCCACCATCCTGAGTATGCTCATCACCAGCATCTACAACCTGGCCGATACGTTTTTTGTCGGCCAGCTTTCCACCAGCGCTTCGGGCGCGGTGGGCATCGTTTCCAGCCTGATGGCCATTATCCAGGCGCTGGGCTTCATGTTCGGCCACGGGGCCGGCGGCATCATCAGCCGCAGCCTGGGCAACCAGGATACCCACGCGGCCACCAAATTTGCCTCCACCAGCTTTTTCACGGCCATGGCGGTGGGTGCCGTGCTGGCCGTGGGCGGCCTTGCCACCCTGCCCCGCTTTATGATGCTGCTGGGCAGCACGGACACCATCCTGCCCCACGCCAGTGCCTACGCCCGGCCCATCCTGTTTGCGGCCCCGCTGATGATGTCCAGCCTTGTAATGAACAACATCCTGCGGTATGAGGGCAAGGCCAGCTTTGCCATGATCGGCCTTGTGACGGGCGGCGTGCTCAACATCGTGCTGGACCCGCTCTTCATCTTTGTGTTCAAGATGGGCACCGGCGGCGCGGGCCTCGCCACGGCACTGAGCCAGTACATCAGCTTCTTCATCCTGCTCTCCATGTTCCTGCGGGGCAAAACGGTCAGCCAGTTCCGCATCACAGAGATCACCCGCGCGCCTCGCGACTACCTGCTCATCTTTACCAACGGTGCCCCCAGCTTTGGCCGTCAGGGCCTGAACAGCATTGGCGGTATGCTGCTGAACATTGCCGCCCGCGAGTACGGCGACGCCGCCGTGGCGGGCATGAGCATCATCTCCCGCATCTTCCTGTTCATCCTGTCCGTCGCCATCGGCGTGGGCCAGGGGCTGCAGCCCGTGGCCGCGTTCAACTATGGTGCCAAAAAGTACCGCCGGGTACGGCAGGCCGCCATTTTCACGATCTTTGCGGCGTTCTGCTTTGTCTGCGTGCTCAATGTGGTCTGCTGGTGTAACAGCGAGACCCTGATCCACCTCTTCCGCGATGACCCGGAGGTGCTGGCCGTGGCCCTGCCCGCGTTCCGTTACCAGTGTCTGGCCATGTTTTTACAGCCCGTCATCGTGGTGACCAACATGCTGTTCCAGAGCATCGGCAAATCCGGCCGGGCCACGTTCCTGGCCTGCTGCCGGCAGGGTGTCTGTTTCATCCCGCTCATCCTCACCCTGCCCCACCTGCTGGGCCTGCCGGGCATTGAGATGTGCCAGCCCATTGCCGACATGCTCACCTTTTTCATCTCGGTGCCGTTCCTGCTGCCGTTCCTCCACAAGCTGAACCGGATGGAAGAAGCCTGAGCTCCCCGTTGTCACCAAACTGCAACCAGACCCGGACGTTCCAATGCAATTGAACGGCCGGGTCTTTCGTATTATAATCAAATGGGAAAGTCAAATTTTAGGAGGAATCGCCCATGAAGACCACGCTGTTTCGCTTTGGCCGCACCGCCGCCTGCCTGACGCTGGCGGTTGCCCTGCTCACCGGCTGTTCCCTGCTGCCGGCGGCATCCCCCCGGAAAGACCCGATTCCCGTAGAACAGCCCAGCGAAGCTTCCGCCGCTCTCGACGACGGCAAGCTGCGGATCCTGTATGATTCCAACGGCTCCACCGTCCTCTGCGGCAGCAAAGTCCTCCATGAGGGCCGGGGCGATGAGACCGTCGCACTGGTGTACGACCCTGTGGAGAGCGATATCCCCTATTACTGGGTGGCCTGGTCCGACAACAGTTCCCCCTCCGGCCGCCGCAGCGCCCTCTACGATAAGACCGGAGCCGAAGTGCTCCCCTTTGAACAGGATCACAGCGTCACCCTCTCCGGGAATTATCTGGTGCTCAACCAGACCGACGCACTGGAATTTTCCTGCGATCATGCTGTCCAGCCCGGAGACTGCCGGGTCATCGACCTGACCACCCGGCAGGAGATCCCGTCTCCGGACACCGCCTACCAGTGCGTCGTCTCCAACGATCTGTTCGCCTTTACCTGCTACGAACGGCCCGAGACGCTGACCGACGGTGAGTACGACGAGGACATGTACCAGCATGTGCGGATGGTGCTGCAGGACCGGGAGGGCAATCCCCTGCGGGAGGAAGACCGCTGCACGGCCACCAGCCTTTCCACCCAGAACAATACCAGCGGCATCCCCAGCGACTGGATCTTACTGGATTTCTACACGGATGGTACCCTCTCCCAGTCCTCCACCCTTTCCAACACGGTAACGGGGGAAGAGCTGGACGGCTTTGACCAGGTGTGCGGCAACGGCACCGCCAGCTTCCGGACGGAAGACGGCCAGTACCAGCTCATCGACCTGGCCAGCACCGAACAGAGCGAAGTCCTTGCCACCTTTGACCGCTCCGTCCTCTACCATGCTCCCGGGGCAGTGGTCTGCTGGAATGCTGGCAACGACTACCGCTACCAGTTCCACGACCTGACCACCGGGGAGATGAAACCCGTTTATAACGTGGACGCCGACGACAAGACCCTGGCCGTCTACGCCACCGACGGGACGCTCCGGGTCTACGACCGCACCACCGGCGCCATCCTCACCGATGTGAACGTAGACTCGGTCGAGAATCAGGATTCGGCCCAGGTGTGGGCTGTGGGGGAGGACTACGCGCTGGTGATGCTCTATCCGGCAGGAGACCATAGCAAGCCCACCATCCGGCTCTATGACGCACAGGGCCTTGTACGGCAGCTTGCTATTTCCGCCTCCACGCCGGATGGCTATTACTACTTTGCGCCCCTCACCACCACAGACGGCCACGCCTATTTCCGCTACGGCTATGCAGGCCCCAACGGAAAGACCCTCTATGACGTACTGGACGAGAACGGGAACGCCGTCCTCAAAGGGCTGGCCCTCTGCTACAGCTATTATGGCGGCAACGGCCTCAATGATCTGCCCGCAGGCGCTTTCATGGCCCGAAAGGGCTTCTATTACGGCTGGATGACCCCAGACGGCCAGTGGCTCTACTGCCGCAGCATCTTTGCTTCCAGCACGGACGAACACGGCTATGGCGATCTGATCTGAACACAGGAGGTTTTGACCATGAAACAAACTGATCTCTCCCGCCGCGCTTTTCTGCTGGGGCTGGGCGCGGTTTCCTCAGCCGCCCTGCTCTCGGCCTGCAACACGAATGCCCCCGTCAACTCCGGGCCCACTCCCTCTCAGCCCGAGAGGGAGCCCGCTGCCAGCCCGGATGCTTCCAGTGAAGGGACCCGTGAGCCCATCCTTACAGCCGACGAGTTTCCCATGACCGACGGCAGCACGGCCTGCATCCCCCTCATTGCGCAGATCATGGCGGACACCACGGGCATGGATCTGGAAACGGCCCAGAGCTGCGTGAGCACCAACACCACGGCCTGGGCCTGGCGGAACCTGAGCCTTTACGGCGGCAATGAGGGCGATTCCACCAAGCTCATCATCGCCTACGAGGCCCCGGAATCCGTCAAGGAGGAAATGGCCGCGGAGGGCGGCCCGCTGGACCAGAAAGCCATTGGCCGGGATGCACTGGTGTTCATCGTCAACGAAGAAAATCCCGTCCAGAGCCTCTCCCAGCAGCAGCTCCGGGACATCTATGCCGGGAAGATCACCAATTGGAAAGACGTCGGCGG
>UMCI01001869.1_pt1 | contig 10531 bp, 8 predicted proteins | sample 1964211 | NCBI WGS metagenome assembly UMCI01 (sample SAMEA4835966, study PRJEB28245) | human gut metagenome | biome: gut microbiome; material: fecal sample | place: Denmark | collected 2008 | reverse complement strand
TTATTTCAAAGACCAATTTCCATTTTTAACGGGACAGTAATGACATTGACAGATAAATTGATGACTCCTTGTCCTAATTCTATAGCTTTTAAGGTTTGATAAAGACGGTTGCGATTAACAATCGGATTTCCAATTTCTTTAAAAAGTTGATTTGGTATATCCCATATCTGCTCAACTTGATATTCTCTTTCATCGCTATAGTCTTTTCCCAATAAGGTTTCACAAGATATATTCATACCTAATTTAATTTCTGGGGGAATTGTTTGTAAGTTCAAAGTAGGAGTTGTGACAGCAAACCGATTGGTTTGATAATTGGGTAATATACCATGTGTTTCATTAATGGAAATTGCAGCTTCTTTACATTCTTCAGTCCAAAAAATTTTGAACTTAAAAGATTTAGTTCCTTTACTATAAGATACTTGGTAAAAGGTAGAAGGTAGTTTTTTATCTATGGTAGCAGAAAAGAATCCTGCTGTTCCACCTATTTCGTCCCAAATAGTACAATTAAAAGTTGCATTTTCTGTTAATTCTTGTTCAAAGTCAACGGTGTACTCTTCTTCTGTTCCTGTTTTTGGATTAAAATTTCCTGTTATTTTCATAGTCGTATAAATTATAATTAAACAATTAGTTTGTAAACTCATTCACGTCCAGTAGGCAGATGTTCAGTTCGTCCCTGTGTACAATTACGGATTTATTCATCCATCGGTCGATTTGTCGTTCTTCATCTATATATCTCACTTGGAGTGTGGCTACACTGGCATAATCTCTGCACATCGCTGTAGGATATGGAATTCTGTTTAGTAGGGTAAAAGGAAGGATACACTCTTGTTCCTTTGGGGTAAGGAAGAACTGTTTGTCCATCTCGTTCATGTATATTTCAAATCTGCCTTGTGAAAGGTTATAGGCAAAGAAGCGGATGTGGCCATTATATCGATAGGTACTAAATGTATATTCTGTGGCAGCATTGAGGGCTCCTTCCATATCTACATAAATGTCGTATGGATAACTTTTTTGTGGTTGAATATCTTCCTGGAATCCGTTACGTGCAATGGTGGTATCACAGTAGATAAAGGTGTTACTGAGTGGGCAGTTTTGTAGTTTACCGTCATCATATATTGTAAACAAGTCTCCATAGTTTCCTTGTTTGTCTTGTGTACATAGTGTTTTTCCATTAGGTACTACTGTCAGCCTAAACCAATATTGCTGATTTGCATCCCGTTGTACTATCGCCTTGCTTAAGTCGTCGAATAGACCATAGGCGTATGTATGAAGACTGCCCAGCCGTACAGATATCCCGTAGAGTGTGTTTCTGTCTGTCAGTACTTCTTCTCCATAATCATTTATCAACTCTCCGTTGATATCGGTAAATGAGGTTTCTACAAGGTTTGGCTCATTACACGGGTTGTCATCGTCTTTGCACGACCATAGCATGAAAGGTGCGAATAATAAAATAAGTGCTTTCTGTTTCATAATTTTGTGGTTTTTAATCTAATTGCAAGGTAGATAAAGGTTTTGAGTTAGAAAAATCGGATGCTTAGTTTAACGCGATTTTTTTTTGAATCTTAACTATAAAAGCAGCTTAGTTTGTAAACTCATTTACATCCAGCAGACAGATGTTTAGTTCGTCTCTGTGTACAATTACGGATTTATTCATCCATCGGTCGATTTGTCGTTCTTCATCTATGTATCTCACTTGGAATGTAGCTTCACTGGCATAATCTCTGCACATCGCTGTAGGAAATGGGAATCTGTTTAGTAGGGTAAAGGGAAGGATGCACTCTTGTTTCTCTGGGGTAAGGAAGAACTGTTTGTCCATCTCGTTCATGTGTATTTCAAATCTGCCTTGTGAAAGATTATAGGCAAAGAAGCGGATGTGGCCATTGTATTTGTAGCAGACAAATCTTTGTTCTGTGGCAGTATTGAAAACTCTATCCATGTCTACGTAAATGTCGTATGGATAACTTTTTCGTGGTTGAATATCTTCCTGGAATCCGTTACGCGCAATAGTAGTATCACAGTAGATAAAGGTGTTACTGAGTGGGCAGTTTTGCAGTTTACCGTCATCATATATTGTAAACAGGTCTCCATAGTTTCCTTGTTCATCTTGTGTGCATAATGTTTTTCCGTTAGGTACTACTGTCAGTTTAAACCAATATTCTTGATTTGCATCTCGGCGTACTACTGCCTTGCTTAAGTCGTCAAATAATCCATAAGAGTATGTATGAAGATTATCCAGCCGTACAGATATTCCGTAGAGTGTGTTTCTGTCTGTCAGAACTTCTTCTCCATAATCATTTGTCAACTCTCCGCTGATATCGGTAAATGAGGTCTCTACAAAGTTTGGCCTACTACGTGGGTTATCGTCGTCCCTGCATGCTGCAAGCATGAAAGGTACAAATAATAAAATGAGTACTTTCAGTTTCATAATTTAATAGTATTAGATTTGGTCGTAATGTAGATAAATATTTTAAGATGGAAAAATTGGATGCTCTGTTCTACGCGAAAAGAATTTTCTCATATCTGCCTAAAAACACATGACTGCCAGTCAGAATGTCGCTGAAAAGACTGGTATGCTTACATTTAAACGATCCCTCTTATTAGTTAGTAACTGGTATTTTACTGACATAAAGAACATTAACAAAACATAAAGATTGAGAACATCTGCAAAAAAGTTATAATACATGCTATATAGCATGTATTATAACTTGTCTGAAGTAGGAACGAAATAGATAAGGAGAAATTATGAAACAAGTTTTGAAGGCTGACAGTACTTGTATTATAGTCCTACCTTTTAAAAGGAAAAGAGGTTATTTTGCCTCCTTTTCTCTTTTATCACCATTACAATAAATCAGTATAATATCATCCAGATTGGTGGTGTACTGCTTGCTGATGTGTTCGCATTTGAGATGCCACGACTTGTCCGTAGAGCCCTGGACAGCTACCTTAATGGTATTGTGGCCGTTCTTGCGGTTGATGGCATCTATGGCAGCGGCCAGACGTGACTGCCTGTCACGGTTTATTGTATCAAAAAGGTTGGTCTGGATGGCAGAGTCAGGAACTATGTTCCAGACAATGACACCGGCTTTTTATATAAATATCCCCCCTCTTTACGGAAATCCATACGGAGTGCCCGGACTGCGGTGCTTACAAGCTCCTGGAGGTCGTTGGTCGGTACCTGCAAGTGGATGGTGCAGTTGATGCAGTGCTGCGGAAGATCCAGACGGAAACGACTGGTATAGGCGAATACTGTTATCTTCGTGCAACAGCTATGCTGCATACGGAGCTTGCGCACACACTCGGATGTGAAGTTGGCGACAGCTTCCTCTAGGCTGGAGAGCTCGGACAGGCCGGAGTCAGGGGGAAATTAATCCGAAACCGGTCATCAGCGCCGGTTCCGGATAAAAAGCAGAAGTTCGTATGCCTCTTGGCAAGACTTGATATTATAGTGTCCAACCAGAAGTCCAGTCGTCATCGCTCTTTACAGCACCTTTATAGTCGGTTTTAGTAAAGAAGCTGTCGGCAGACAAATCTTTTCCTCCGTCAAGAGTACCTACATATTTGCCTGTCCATGAGAATTCCTGATTTGTCAGATTGCCAGTAGCCTGAGCAAAATCTACATTTGTATAGATTCCCTGTTTAGATGACAATTCACCACTGATAGCAACGTATTCCAATTTAGAAGTACCATCCTTTAAAGCATTCTCTGTTTCATTTGTTTCCACTGTCAGCGGTTTGCCTTTGCCTGTTATGATTGTATTGTAAAGTTCTACCTGAGTACCGGCACGCAAGCGTACTCCCTGAGCATCTCCACCGTTTCCAATCAAAGTAGCATTGGCAATTGTCGGATGTGCAACCGGAGTTGCCGCATTGTTAGTACCATTATTGTCACATTCCATCAGGCAGTCGCAAGCATATCCCAGTGAAGATTCACCTTCCTGATAAGCAACCAGGAACTGTGCTTTCCCGTTCCATCCTTCAGTCCAGTCGAAAGAGTCGTCACTACAGCTTGTCACAACCATATATTTTACATTGACAGAACCTCCAAAGAATTCAAATCCATCGTCCGATCCCTGATAAGCCTGCAAATGTTCTACAGTAGTTCCATTACCAACACCATAGAAAGAAACTCCGTTTGCTTCATGTTCTTCATCAAAAGCATATCCGGTATATTCCAAACGGATATATTTCAATGTACCAGAGTTGTCAGCATCATTGTTTCCTCCATAAGGTGCATTACCTATTTCTGATTTTCCCGATCCATTATTTGTATGAGCATAACCGCAGATATGCAAACCTCCCCACGCTCCTGCTTCTTTCTTTTCAGAAGTCATGACAATAGGCTGTGCAGCTGTACCCTGCGCATCAATCTTAGCTCCCTGTTCGATAAGAATATAATCTACTGTTTCATCATGCTGTGCAACGATAGTAACTCCCGGCTGAATAGTAAGAGTTGCTCCCGATTTTACATGCACACCTCCGTTGAGTGTATAAGTTTTTCCAGTTTCCAACGTTACATTTTCGGTAATATCACTGTCAAGAACATAGGTATCTTCACCTCCATCACCCGGATTATTGACAGGATCTTCATCACTACTGCAAGAGGTTGCAAAAAGAGAAACACCTGCTATCAATGCCATTGTTGCAAACTTCCAATTCTTTTTCATACTCAAAATGTTTTGTTTAAGTTAGTTATTTAGAATTTATTTCGATTATAAGTTATATGTCACACCGATTTCAAAACTGCTTCCACGTTTGAAACGCTCAACTTCTACCTTTTCTCCTGTAGAAGGAACTTCCTGCTTAAAGATAACAGGCTGGTTGAGCAAGTCGTTTATCTGTAGTTTTAATGAAACCTTTTCATTGAATTTAAAGCTACCCACAAAATTCATAGTATGTACCGGCTGCTGCTTGACATCTCCCAGTCCGGAAATACCGACCGACTGAATACGAGGACCTTGCAGGTTATAGACCAAAGCTGCACTCAACTGTTTCACATCATCCAGACGCGGAGTATAAGTGATATCAGCATTCACCAGATAAGGAGATGCTCCTTGCAAAGCACGCTGAGTATTGGTATACGCTCCTCCTTCGGGAAGCTTTACGTCAGTATACATAAACGAAGCATTGGCTCCCAAACGTAAATCACGTATCAGTTCTTTACGGAATTCAACTTCCAGACCGGCAGCCATACCATTATTGGCATTCTGGAACGAATGGATAGTAGCTCCTCCCGACAATTGCTGGATCTGCTCAATAGGGTCTTCCAAATGTTTATAATAAGCTGTAGCCGAGAACATGTCACCATTTTCTCCAAAGAACTCATAACGCAAATCAAGGTTATAGTTATAACCATTCTTCAAATCTGCATTACCTCGGATCTGTGCCGAACCATACGATTCCTGATAAAGGAAAGGAGCCATTTCGATAAATGAAGGACGCGTCACTGTACGCGAGAATGAAAAACGGAAACTGTTTCTTTTATCCAGCTGATAACGTAAGTTCATGGCAGGAAACAAATCGTTACTGTTTAAGTCACGGCGCTGCAACTTTCCTCCGTCTTCTGCATAATTCACCCACTGCTTACTGCTTTCATAGCGTACTCCCACATTCACCAATAGAGCTTCTACCGGATAAATATCAGCTAAAATATATCCTGCATAAATTTTATTTCCAGCTGTATAACTATCTTTGGGCTGCTGAGAGCGTGAGATGGAAACAAGTCCACTTTCTATAGCTTCCTGATTCAGGAAACCGGAAGGTGTATAAATATCCTCTTCACCTCCAATCACCGGATTCAACTTATTCAAATTATAGTAAAAGCGAGTTGAGCTATAGTCGCGTGTCTTGTCCTTGTAAGTAAATCCAGCCTGCAACTTGTTCTGGTTTCCAAATTTATAGTCACCCGACAGATTGCCTACCCATTCTTTTTCATCAAGTACACCAAAATAACGCATGGTTTCCTGACGGTTCAGCTTAAACAAATTGATTTCACTACCTTCTCTGATAAACATAATCTGCCGGCGGTCGGGTTCATCACTCGAAGTCTTGCTATACGAACCACTCCAGTTCATACTCCATTTGTCACCGAAAAAGTGTTTTCCACCCAACTGATGGTTTTGCAGTGTATAGACATGCGTTACGTTATTGCTTCCAATCAAGTTATGATCTTCATAATCATATCCTTCACGAAGCATATAATTGTCTATCGCATTGCGGGCATAGAAAAAAGTATAATTCAACTGGTCTTGCTTGCGGAAACTATATCCCAGACTACCTAATCCGGCAATCTTCAGTTCACTGGAATAACTGTCATAACTGAAATCATTCAATGTAGTTCCGGTAGCCTCCAGCGTACGTACACTGGCATCAAGCATCGTTTGCTGTTCATTGCTTACCCCCATTGAAGCCAGCAAGCTAAGAGTATTCCCGTTTATATCAAAATTCTTTCCAAACCCTACGTTTCCACCAAATTCAGGTAAAGACTTACTGCGAGATACATCAAAACTGGTATTGAACAACTGTTTTTTTCCGGCATATTCCTCAAAATCCACTAGCGACATATCACGTAACTTATTGTCAAGTGACGGAGTTTTAAACAAAGTTCCATCACGATCCATCTGATAAGTATCTTTTCCTAAAGTATTGAACTTGCCCCCGGTATTAAACGAAAGGCTGAAAAAATCTTCACCAGTCTGCTCTTTTGTACCTATGTCGATATGTGCGCCTGAATAATCGGCAAACGAATTAGCCTCATAGACTTTACTTACGGTAATATTCTTCACGGTAGAAGACGGGAATAAATCAAGCGGTATCAACTTGTGATCAGGATTGGGAGAAGCAATAGGCAACCCGTTCAATGTCGTCGTGCTGTAACGGTCACCCAGTCCGCGTACAATGATTTGTCCAGCCGAAGCAACCGACACACCGGTAATCTTCTTCACGCCTTCTTCTACATTGGAAATTCCCTTTGTACTCATTTCCTTCGCCCCGATATTTTCGATAGCTACACTCGACTTCTGACGCTCCATCATCAACGAACGTTCATTCTCCAGATTTTTTTTAGCTACCACTGTAACCTCATCAAGCTGCTGATTATCGGGAGCAAGTGCTATAACCAGGTCATCCTTCTGCCCTTTTTCTACAACAATTTCCTGCGTCTTATACGAAACATACTGTACAATCAGCGTACATGTTTTACCTTTTATATCTTTAATTTCGAACCGTCCGTCGATATCAGTAATAACTCCTGTCGTGGTTCCACCTACTTGAACAGTTGCTCCGATAAGCGGTTCTTTCGTTGAGTTATCAACAACCACACCTTTTAAAGTAAAAGCCTGGGCACTGACACTTAGAATCATCGCCGAGGCTGTAAGAAACATCTTGTTAGTTTTAATCATCCTTCGCTACTAATTTTTTCTGATGCAAAAATAGAGCGGTGATATTTCGTGCCGATTGCATCCTTTTGATGATTTACTTACAAGCCAATTACGTTTGTATTACTGAAATATCTTACTGGAGGAAAATTCCAATTTATAGTTTAAAATAAGATCTAATCAAGAATATTCATTTACCCTTCAAAATTTATCAGCTTCTTTTAGTAAAAACATGATGATATTTTTTATTTTTTTGTACAAAATAAAAAAAAACATCAGGATAAATTCCGGCAAATAAGCTGATAAATTAATGCACATATAGAAATTACTTTTCCAGATAAATTCAGCCTATGATTTGGTTTGCTTGAATAGTCGATATATATATATATATATACAATTCACCCCCTTCACATCGCATCAAGCATGTGAAGGGGGTGAGAAATAACAAATAAAAATTTTCTTTCTATCAGCGTATAGCAGCGATCAATTCTTCGGGAGCCAGCAAGTTCTGTTCGCCAGTAGCCATGTTTTTCAGCATGACCTTGCCTTCGTTCATTTCATTCTCTCCCACTATAGCAACAAACGGAATAGCCTTCGCATTTGCATAACTCATCTGCTTCTTCATTTTCGCACTGTCAGGATAAATTTCAGCACGAATACCAGCTGCACGTACCTTAGCTAATACTGGAAGTACATACGCTGCTTCTGCTTCTCCAAAGTTGACAAACAAAAGCTGAGTACCGAATGATGCATCTTCCGGATACAAATCAAGCTGATTCAACACATCGTATATACGGTCGGCACCGAAAGAGATACCCACTCCCGACATTCCATCCATACCGAATACACCTGTCAAGTTGTCATATCGTCCACCACCACTGATACTACCAATCTGCACATCGAGCGCCTTAACTTCGAAAATAGCTCCAGTATAATAGTTCAGTCCACGTGCCAAAGTCAAATCCAGTTCAACTTCCGACTTGATTCCTAGTGTGGAGATTGTTTTCAAAATGAATTCACTTTCTTCTACTCCCTTCAAGCCTGTTTCGCTGGCAGCAAGTACAGATTTCAGTGTTTTAAGCTTTTCTTCGTTCGAACCGCTTAACAAGATAATTGGCTGCAACTTGTCGATAGCTTCCTGCGGAATGCCTTTCGAAGCCAGTTCGGCATTGACATTTTCCAGACCAATCTTATCAAGCTTATCAATAGCTACGGTGATATCGACAATCTTATCAGCTTCACCAATGATTTCTGCAATACCTGTCAGAATCTTACGATTATTAATCTTAATAGACACCCGGATACCGAACTTGCTGAATACAGCGTCAATCATCTGTACCAGCTCTACTTCATTAAGCAACGAATTGCTGCCTACGACATCGGCATCGCACTGATAAAATTCACGATAACGGCCTTTCTGAGGACGGTCGGCACGCCATACGGGCTGTATCTGAAAACGCTTGAAAGGAAAGCTTATTTCATCACGGTGCATCACCACATAACGGGCAAAAGGTACTGTCAAGTCATAGCGCAAACCTTTTTCACAGAACTTACTTGCCAGCTTGGCTGCATTACGGCTTAACAACTCTTCATCAGTAAGTCCTGAAAAATAATCTCCGGAATTCTGTATCTTGAACAACAATTTATCTCCTTCCTCACCATATTTTCCCATCAGGGTAGACAGGTTTTCCATAGAAGGAGTTTCTATCTGCTGAAATCCATACAAATAGAATACTTCGCGAATGGTATTGAATATATAGTTACGTTTCGCCATTTCAACAGGCGAAAAATCTCTTGTTCCTTTTGGTATACCTGGTTTTGTTGCCATAATGAATCAAAGTTTATTTATTTCGTTGCAAAAATACATGAAATATTTGAATTTGAAAGCTGATACAGAAGAAGATATTTCCTGATACAGACAATAAAAAAGCGCAAAAGCATGTCAGCCGTAGTAGGCCTACATACTTCTGCGCCTGCTTTATATTATTAAACTGCTGTTATCAGTCGCGGCGGTTGGTAAATATCATAATGTAATAAACCAAGGTAGCCAGTGAACTCAATGCAGCAACAACGTATGTATATGCAGCCGACTTCAACGCATCCTGTGCCTGACGGTGGTTCGACATATTTGTTACCCCTGCACTGCTTAACCATACCAAAGCACGACGGCTGGCGTCTATTTCTACCGGTAACGTAATAAAACTAAATAAGGTGGTCATAGCGAACAGACAGATACCAATCAGCAGCAACTGCGGAAAAGTATTAATCATAAACATACCGGCCAGCAGTACCCACTGTACGATAGAAGAGGAGAACTGAACAACCGGAACTAAAGCCGAACGCATCTGCAAGGGAGCATATGCTCTGGCGTGCTGAACAGCATGTCCACATTCGTGCGCAGCAACTGCCGCAGCAGCCACGCTACATGTATTATAAACTCCTTCACTCAGATTGACAGTTTTATTTGTCGGATTATAATGGTCTGTCAACATTCCGGGAGTGCTGGTTACTTTCACATCGTAAATACCGTTATCACGCAACATTTTTTCTGCAATCTCCCTACCCGTCATACCGTTGCTCAATGCCATGCGAGAGTATTTATCAAACTTACTCTGCAAATTCGACTGTACTAAATAACTGATGAGTGCAATGCCAATAAATAAAATCCAATACATATAATTATACTTTATGTGTTTCTATTCAATTTAAAATCATACAAATACTTTGCCAAAAGTAAGTAAAAAAACAAGAATCTTACAAACCTTTCCAGGCTTTTGACGATTATTAAGTATGTTCTTAAATATTCTTTTCAAAAAAATCCCTCTAATTAACACACAGATAATCAATGTATTAAAAATTAAACAAAAGATTATTTTCACATTTTCTTCTAAAATATTTGGCAGATTAAAAATAAACACCTACCTTTGCACTCGCAATCAGGAAATGAATGCAACACAGGTTTGATTCGCTAGCTCAGCAGGTAGAGCACAACACTTTTAATGTTGGGGTCTTGGGTTCGAGCCCCAAGCGGATCACCAAAAGAAAACCATCGATAACTAAATTATCGGTGGTTTTTCTTTTTATATATTCCGATGAAAAAACGTCCCAACCATAGAGGATCAACGTAAAAACTTGAGGGGTTAATTCAATAAATATTA
>UMCI01020742.1_pt1 | contig 10596 bp, 9 predicted proteins | sample 1964211 | NCBI WGS metagenome assembly UMCI01 (sample SAMEA4835966, study PRJEB28245) | human gut metagenome | biome: gut microbiome; material: fecal sample | place: Denmark | collected 2008 | reverse complement strand
CCTTAAATCCGCAACTCCATTCCCGAAGTGCTACCTACATAAAGAGAAATGGACTTTTGATTCGTAAGATAACCATTAAGTCCTCGCGTCCGTTTCAATGCGCATACCATCCCCTTACCCCATAAAGCGACTTGAGGCAATACGCAATCAGTGGCCATCAAGTGATGTAAATCATCCGGAAGAAGTTTTGAAGGCTTCTGCATATGCATGGTTGTCGGTGTAGATATTCAGCACACATTGCCTTGCGGTCTTAATCCACTTGGCAGGTACTGAAATGAATTTGAAGACAAACGTCTTGATACGGCTGGTTTCCTTGAGCCCGAACTTCTTCACTTCAATCCTTTGCATGATGGCCTTGTAGAAATTGCGTATCAGTGCCGTCAGGAGCAGGAACACGGTATTTTCCGCCATGAAGGATTTAGGCAGTCTGTCCCATCCAAACCCATTGTTCATGTCATCAAAGACGCGTTCCTTGCCACCGCGCATGTTATAGAACTCCACGATGTCCCTCATGGATGATTCGTAATCGTTGGTCAGGATGCAGCGGTATGTATATTCCCCCTCCCACAGGTCCGGTCCACTGCCCATGCGTCTCTGTCTCTGGATTACCAGGCGATACGGTTTGCCCTTCCACTTCTCAACGAGAATGGAGTTCAACTCAAACACGATGCCGTTTATCTCTTCCTTCTTCCACCCTCTGAGCGCGAAGATGTCATCATAGAGCGAGCAGCAGCGGTTGGCGCGTATGTAGAATGTCCTGCAATGCTTCCTGACCTCATCCACAATGTCTTCAGAGCATGAGCCGCAGTCGGCCCTGAAGCGTTTGACTGTCAGCTTCTTCTCTTCAAGTCTCTCCAAAATCCTCTTTAGCGTGTCCTTCTGGTGAAAGCGTACATTGGTGTTGCCGTCGCTGTTCTCTATGCCGACAATCATGTCGCCGATAACGGCCACACCGGACCTGTAACCAAGAAATTTCTTGTACGTGGGCTTTGCATCGTACTTCTCCGCCTCAATGAACTGGTGGTCAAAGTCAACGTCATACTCCCCGCCCTCTTTCAACTGCCCTGTGGACAACAGGCAATTCAGGAGCAATGTGTTGAGTGTGTCTGCCGTATTGAAATCATAGGACTTTCCGGCATCAGACGTGTATGAGATGTTTTCCCGGGTCAGTTCGTTTATTGCCCTAAGGATGGTGTCGGCGCTACAGGTGCGGAGTGTGGGGTGAAGGGAAAGATGACTCATTAAGTGGGCGGTGACATCCTCAACGCAAGAACCGCCGCAGAAGTAAACGCATAGGAGGGAGCGGATGATTTCGCTGTATTGATAACCATAGAGTTTGCATCTCAACCCAAGTGTTGAGTCAATTGTAGAGGAGAGAAGGGAGGTAAATTGCTCCATGATTGGAAATATGCCTCCAAAAGGAGTGAGTCTTTCGGATTTTATTGCTACCTTTGCCATGCCTGTTGCGGTTTTCTTTGTCTTTGGATTCGCAACACTAAGGTAAGTGAAAACGCTGACATGGCAAAAACCTGGGCAACAAAATGTTGCTCAGGAACTTATAAAAATAATTATCAATTATGTTGCGGAATTAAGGTATGAATTTGACACTAAACTCCGAAGAATATTGCTAAATGCCCTTGATAGAATAGAGGTAAATATACGCACTCAAATCATATATACCGTATCAAACTATTATACAGACTCTCCAACATGGTTCGCCAATCCCGATATTATGAAATCCGATTTCATTAGTAACTTCGATATCATGGTATATAAAGCAATGCAAGACAATCCCATTATTAAACGGCATCACCAAAGATACCCAGACGACAAATACCCTCCCGCTTGGAAAACTATTGAATTTATGACATTAGGTAATATCGTATCGCTCTATAAATCGATAAAAAGCGAGCGATTAAAATATATAATCGCCCAGCATTATGGATGCTCAACCGGCGTATTCATTAACTATTTAGATACCATACGAGTAATTCGGAATCGGTGCGCTCATGGTAGTTGTATTTATAACATATCTATACCGATAGGCATAAAAGCTATTCCTGCAAATATAGACAGAGATAGTCGCCACAATATAAATGGCGTTATCGCCGTGATAAAATATATTTTGGGAACAATATCAAAGAACCGGAAAGAAGATCTGAATAACGAAATTATCAGCACTTTTAAAAATATACAATCTCAAGAAACAAAAAAGATTGTAGCCGATTGCACAAAAATAATCATATAAAATTTGGAATTCGAGATTCTTTGATTTATCTTTGTTCCCCTGAAAGTGCCCATATAGGCTATTTAAGTCACTATATCTGCACTCTAAAAAGGATGTAAGGGATTCAAACGCGTATTGAATCCCTTTATTATTTCTATGCCGAAGTAAAAGAGACTACTAATCCAACTTTGATAAATACAAAAAAGCCGTAACTTTGTCCTTATGAAAATAGTGCTATTGGTTGTCGGGAAAACAGTCGAATCTCATTTTATACAAGGAATCGAAGAATACAGCAAACGATTGGCTCACTATGTGCCGTTCGAAATTGCAGTCATTCCCGAACTCCGCAACACCAAAAGCCTGAGTACCGACCAACAAAAAGAGCGAGAAGCCGATTTCATCTTGAAAAGTTTCCTGCCCGGCGATTACATTGTCCTGCTCGATGAACATGGAAAGGAGTTTACCTCCACGCAGTTCGCCACCTATTTGGAAAAGAAAATGTCAAACGTTGCCAAACGCTTGATATTTGTCATTGGCGGCCCTTATGGTTTTTCCCAACGCATATACAATGCAGCACAAGAAAAAATTTCTCTTTCAAAGATGACCTTTTCTCACCAGATGATTCGCCTCATCTTCACCGAACAACTCTATCGGGCTATGACTATTCTCAATAACGAACCCTATCACCACGAATAAATATGAATTGTTTTCATTACAAAATTCTATCCGTCTTCATTATCTCACTTTCTCTCTTTACTTTCCCGACAAACGCAAAAGAATACAGCAGTGAAATAGGCACGTTGTGGAATTTTACGGTATCCAAACAAATAAATCGGATAAATCTGCAAATACAGCAAAACGTATGGACACTTGGTAAATATTACGAACGATACATGCCCATTGCGGTCGTCTCCTATACTGCCGTCCCGAAATACCTCAAATTAAATGCGCTGTACTACTATATGAATCAACAGACAGCTCCGAATATTTATAAGAATCGTCATCGTTATCAACTGGGAGCCACTTTTTCCTATCCTGTACACCGATTCTCCCTATCGCTGAATTCCCGATTTGAGTCCACCTATACCATAGGGACGGCCAAACCATCGAACAAATGGCGAAACAAAATACTTCTCAGTTACACCATACCCGACACCCGATGGACTCCGTTTATCCATACCGATATATTTCTTTTTCTGAATGGTAAACAGTCAGGAGAATTGGATAGAATATGGTATGATGCAGGGGTAGAATATCGAATAGACAAAAAAAATTCCATCGAATGCAAAGTTCGAGAAGAACATCTCATGAGTAAGACACCCCAACAGCTCAATACGTTTATCTCCTTAGGTTATAAATTGAAACTATAATCCCCCTATTCCATCTTGCGATACACTTTGGGGGGGACAGAAAAACGAGTCCACAAATTCAAGGATAAATGGAAAGATTAAAAAATCTTCGAGATTCAATCCACCCAAAATAAATCGCTCATAACATCATCGGAAGTAAAAAGGCCCTTACGAGTTATGCGCATAATATTGTCGGTCACTACGAGTCGCCCTGCACGGATATGAGCCAGAGCTTGTTCCAAGCAATATCGCATGCGCTCAGCCCCAAAGTCGTCTTCGAGTTTTTTCAGATCCAATCCCCAACAGGTGCGAAGCGATGTAAGTATGTATTCATTATATAAACTATCGACCGTCTCTTTCTCTTCCATATATGCAACATGTCCCGTTTGCAAAGCCTCCATATATTCCGACAATGAGGAAGGATTAATACGCCTGCTCTTCCCATCGTAGCTATGAGCCGCCGCACCTAAACCCAGATACGGTACACCTTTCCAATAAGATGTATTATGAAGTGCATAACGCCCAGAGCGGGCGAAATTGGAAATCTCGTAATGCTCATATCCAGAAAAACCCAACACATCGATAAGTGTCTCGAACATCTGTAAGGATTCTTCTTCCTCACACTCTTTCACCAGTCCTTTTTCCCTCATTCTCCACAACGCCGTACCTTCCTCATAAATTAAATTATATGCTGAAATATGCGGAACATTCAAGGTTACGGCTTGTCTCAAATTGTTCGTCCAACGTTCTACGGTCTGTCCCGGCAAACCATATATGAGGTCTATACTGATATTTTCATATCCGGCACAAAGGCAATTATCGACTGCCTCCATCGCCGCATGAGCCGTATGACGCCGACGTAGAAAAACAAGATCCGAATCGTCGAAACTCTGTATTCCCATACTTAGCCGGTTAACCGGAGTATCCTTTAATTGACTTATAAAAAGAGGTGTCACATCATCGGGATTCACTTCAAGAGTAACCTCCTTACAAACCGACCAATCGACAACTGTGGAAAGAGTTCGAAACAAACGACCTCGTTCCGACGGCGATAAACTGGACGGAGTCCCCCCTCCAAGATACACCGTAAAAACAGGTTCGTCCCTTAGCTCATGTATTCTCAATTCAAGTTCCCGACAAACGGCATCTATATAGCCACGCTTGAACGAAAAATCGGTCGAGGAAAAGAAGTCGCAATAAACACAGCGGCTTGCACAAAACGGTATATGAATATAAAGCCCAGCCATTACTCGACAAAAATACAAAACTTCGATTCACAAACAATGTTTTGTAACATAGTTCTTACCATTGCTTTTTAAAAATATAATTCATAATTTGCGAACGCTTTGTTAAAACGTAACCAAGTGTTTTTGTTTTATTAAAACTTTAATATCATGAAAGTCTATCAATCTCACGAAATCAAAAACATTGCTCTATTGGGCAGCAAAGGTTCAGGCAAGACCACCCTCGCAGAAGCTATGCTCTACGAGTGTGGTGTAATAAAACGTCGCGGAACCGTCGAAGGGAAAAACACCGTCTCGGACTATTTTCCTGTGGAAAAAGAGTATGGATATTCCGTCTTTTCCACAGTTTTTTATGCCGAATTTTTAGGTAAAAAGCTCAATGTTATAGACTGTCCGGGAGCAGACGACTTTGTAGGAAGCGCTATAACAGCCCTTAACGTAACAGACACGGGAGTAATTGTCATCGACTCTCAATATGGAGTCGAAGTAGGAACTCAAAACATCTTCCGTACTGCTGAAAATCTGAATAAACCTATTCTTTTTGCCATGAACCAACTTGATGGTGAAAAGGCAGATTACGACAATGTAATCAACCAAATGCACGAAACATTCGGTAACCGAATTGTACAAGTGCAATATCCGCTTAGTTGCGGTCCGTCGTTCAATGCCATGATCGACGTCCTACTCATGAAAATGTATAGCTGGTCGCCCGAAGGCGGTACACCCACCATATCCGAAATTCCCGAAAGCGAAATGGAAAAAGCCCGGGAATTAAACCAAAAATTAGTTGAAGCCGCTGCTGAAAACGATGAGACCCTTATGGAAAAATTCTTCGAGCAAGGTTCTCTCACCGAAGATGAAATGCGGGAAGGCATCCGCAAAGGTCTCATCACACGCAGCATATACCCTGTATTCTGTGTAAGCGCATTACGCGATATGGGAGTACGACGTATGATGGAATTCCTCGGCAACGTAGTCCCCTTTGTCTCCGAAATGCCCAAACCCGAAAATACAGCCGGAGAAAAAATCGCTCCCGATGCCAATGGTCCTACAAGTATATACTGCTTTAAAACCACGGTCGAACCCCATATCGGAGAAGTATCTTATTTCAAAGTAATGTCTGGAACCGTACATCAAGGAGACGATTTGATTAATGTGAACCGAGGTGACGGACGTGAACGTTTGGCTCAATTATTCTGTGTTTGCGGACAAATTCGTACTCCGGTAGAAGAACTTGTAGCAGGAGACATAGGAGCATCGGTAAAACTAAAAGATGTGCGCACTGGTAATACACTCAACGCAAAAGGGTGCGATTATCATTTCGATTTTATCAAATACCCAGCTCCCAAATATCAACGAGCAATAAAACCGGTCAATGAATCCGATGCCGAAAAATTAAGTGAGATTCTCACTCGTATGCATGAAGAAGACCCTACGTGGCAAATAGAACAATCCAAAGAATTGAAACAAACGATTGTTTCGGGACAAGGAGAATTTCACTTACGCACTTTAAAATGGCGTATTGAGAATAACGATAAACTTGCCGTTGAATTCATAGAGCCTCGCATACCCTATCGGGAAACAATTACTAAAGCGTCTCGGGCGGATTATCGTCACAAAAAACAATCGGGTGGAGCCGGACAATTTGGAGAAGTACATCTCATCGTAGAGCCCTATTATGACGGAATGCCAGCACCCGACACTTACAAATTCAACAACCAAGAATTCCGTATGAATGTACGCGATACCCAAACGATAGATCTTGAATGGGGAGGAAAATTGGTGGTTTGTAACTGTATTGTTGGAGGTGCTATCGACGCTCGGTTTATTCCTGCTATTGTCAAAGGATTGATGGATCGTATGGAACAAGGGCCGCTCACTGGTTCTTACGCCCGCGATGTCAGAGTTTGTATCTATGACGGGAAAATGCACCCGGTAGACTCTAATGAAATATCTTTCCGATTAGCTGGACGTAATGCATTCAGCGAGGCATTTAAAAACGCAGGACCGAAAATTCTCGAACCTATATATGATGTCGAAGTTCTTACCCCAGCCGATGTCATGGGCGATGTCATGAGCGATCTGCAAGGACGACGCGCCATTATTATGGGCATGTCCAGTGAAAAAGGATTTGAAAAAATCACGGCAAAAGTACCTTTAAAGGAAATGTCTTCCTATTCAACAGCTCTCAGTTCGATTACCGGAGGGCGCTCATCTTTCTCTATGAAATTTGCATCTTATGAGCTCGTTCCATCTGACGTTCAAGAAAAACTACTTAAAGCTTACGAGGCCGAACAGACAGACGAGTGACCGCGATTTTGTTAAATAATTAAAAAGCCATTGGAAAAACCAATGGCTTTTTTTGCAAATAAACATTTATTTGTTAAATTTGCCGGTAAGTGTTAAACCCAACCTTCTAAATAGGTTTTCATAAAATAAAACAAAAATAGTGGAATCGGTGTTTATATAATAAATTTGTACAAATGATGTAAAAACAAATCATTTAAACACCACGACAAGTTAAACAGAAAAAAAATAAAGAGGCAAACAAAATGAAAAAGTCGACAATTTGGCTACTGGCTGTAATTATGGCACTCACGTTTATCGGATTGCTTTATGTACAAATCATGTACATGGAGAATATGATAAAAATGAGAAACGAGCAATTTACCGAAGCCGTGAAAAGGAGCCTATACGCTGTATCGACAAGCCTCGAACTAGACGAGACTCAACGCTATTTAGACGAATATCTGGAAGAGGAAGAAAAGAAAATGCTCTCCTCTTATGAGCAAAAGCAAGACAAACAAGACATAGCTTCCACTCACCACCAATTTTCTATCGTATCTCCCGATGGAACGGTTGCAAGTTTTTCCTTTCGCGAACAAACCAGTACGATTATCACCCCTGCTGCTCCACGACAAAAGGAACATAATACGCTCATCAGCACATATCGAAATATGCAGGAAGCCCGTAAAGGACAATACCTTTACCAAAAAGGCTTGTTGAACGAAGTCATACTCAATATGCTGAGTAAGGCAAGTAACCGTCCTGTCATGGAACGTATCGACATCAAAAAATTGGAAAGCTATCTGAAATCAGAATTTGAAAATAACGGATTGAACCTTCCGTTCCAATTTGCCATTTACAATAAAAACGAAAAAATCATATATAGCTCCAATCAATATGATCCCAAAATCGAAGGGAATTTATTCACACAAGCAATATTTCCCAATGATCCACCGGCAAAAATAAACTACTTGAAAGTCTATTTCCCGACCAAAAGAGATTATATATCGAGTTCGGTAAAATTCATGATACCCTCGTTTGCCTTCACGTTCATTCTGTTGGTAACCTTCTTGTTTACCATCATCACGGCATTTCGGCAAAAGAAACTCACCGAGATGAAAAACGATTTTATCAACAACATGACACACGAATTCAAAACACCCATATCTACCATATCATTAGCAGCCCAAATGCTTAATGACCCCTCTGTTGCCAAAAGTCCGGCTATGTTCCAGCACATATCGGGTGTCATTAATGACGAAACCAAGCGATTGAGATTTCAGGTAGAAAAAGTCCTGCAAATGTCGATGTTCGACAGACAAAAGACGTTGATGAAACTACACAACGTCGATGTCAACGACCTCGTTGCAGGAGTCATGAGCACATTCAAACTCAAAGTCGAAAAATACGGCGGTGTAATCGATGCCGACCTCGAAGCAGAAGATGCTATTGTCTCGGTCGATGAAATGCATTTTACGAATGTTATCTTCAACCTCCTTGACAATGCCGTAAAATATCGACGGGAAGAAGAACCTTTATCTCTTTTCATACGTACAAGAACCGTTGGAGATAAGGTAGAAATATCGATTCGAGATAACGGAATCGGTATCAAACGGGAAGATTTGAAAAAAATATTCGACAAATTTTATCGCGTATCTACGGGAAATCGCCATGACGTAAAAGGATTCGGACTGGGCCTCGCTTACGTCCATAAAATCATTACCGACCTCAAAGGCGATATTCGAGTAGAAAGCGAAATAAATCAAGGGTCGACATTTATAATAACACTACCACTAATAAAAAACAAATGATTATGGAAGAAAGATTGCGTATTCTATTATGCGAAGATGATGAAAATCTTGGCATGTTATTAAGAGAGTATTTGCAAGCCAAAGGTTATGCGGCCGATCTCTTCTCCGATGGAGAAAGCGGATACAAAGCATTCCTGAAAGGTAAATACGATTTGTGCGTACTCGACGTGATGATGCCTAAAAAAGACGGATTCACGCTTGCACAAGAAATCCGTACGGTAAACGGAGAAGTTCCCATCATATTCTTGACAGCGAAATCTTTGAAAGAAGATATTCTCGAAGGATTCAAAATCGGAGCAGACGACTACATTACCAAACCATTCAGTATGGAAGAATTGGTATTCCGTATCGAAGCCATTTTACGTCGTGTAAAAGGTAAAAAAGGAAAAGAAGTTACGATGTACAAGATCGGACGGTTTACATTCGATACCCAGAAACAAGTATTGGCAATCGACGATAAGAGTACTAAACTCACCACCAAAGAGTCCGAATTGCTCAGTCTGCTCTGTGCTCACGTCAATGAAATTTTGGAGCGAAACTTCGCCCTCAAAACTATTTGGATAGACGATAATTACTTTAACGCTCGTAGCATGGACGTTTACATTACCAAACTTCGTAAACATCTCAAAGACGATCCATCAATTGAAATTATCAATATTCACGGAAAAGGGTACAAGCTCATTGCCCCAGATGTCGAAGCAAAAACCAAATAAACTACAACGTTTAGGAATATAGAAAAGGCGGCTTATTGAGTCGCCTTTTCTATATTCCCACATCAAAAGCGCCTGCAAATAATGCGATTTACTGCAAATTCATTACCTTTGTCCCGTAAACGACGAAAATAGCATCGAACAATGATACGCATTATCACATTCCTATATCAATGGCTCATAGCCATGCCCATATTGCTGATACTCACCATTCTCACAGCATTGACGACCCTTATCGGATGCCGGTTGGGCAATGGAAACTTTTGGGGATATTACCCAGCACACATTTGGTCCCGACTATTCTGCATTCTCTCTCTTGTCAAAATAGAAGTTAGAGGCCGAGAAAACATCGATAAAAACACATCTTATGTATTCGTATCAAACCATCAAGGAGCCTATGACATATTTCTCATCTACGGATACTTAAACCACAATTTCAAATGGATGATGAAAAAAAGCCTGCGCAATATACCCTTTGTAGGCAGCGCTTGTGCTGCTGCCGGCCACATATTCGTCGATAACAGTACTCCGGGCCGACTAAAAGAAACCCTGCAAAAAGCCGAAACGACATTACAAAACGGTATGTCGCTTGTCGTATTCCCCGAAGGAGCACGCACTTGGACAGGAGCCATGAGACCATTCAAACGAGGAGCATATCAACTCGCCGTTGAATTTTCCTTACCGGTCGCACCGCTCACTATTGATGGAGCATTTGCCGTTATGCCCCGTACAACCTACAATTTTAAACCCGGAAAAATCATTTTAACGATCCACCCCCCCATCTATCCCCAAGAAAATAAAGGGCATGATATAGAAGACCTCATGAAAAAATCATACGCTGTCATAGAATCGGCATTGCCATTGAAAGGATAGATATGTAAAAAAAGATTAAACCAAATAAAAAATTCAAGGTTCGCAATGGCCGTCCCAAAATAAATTCGCAATTTTGCACTCGCAAAACAAATTTGT
>UMCI01078628.1_pt1 | contig 10613 bp, 7 predicted proteins | sample 1964211 | NCBI WGS metagenome assembly UMCI01 (sample SAMEA4835966, study PRJEB28245) | human gut metagenome | biome: gut microbiome; material: fecal sample | place: Denmark | collected 2008 | reverse complement strand
AAAATAAGTGTCTCATTATCCGGACACTTATTTTTTTAATCTTTCTATATAATATTTTCTTATCCATAACGTTATATTGTTTTGTTTATATCAAACTAATAGCCTCTGCGATGTTTTTAACTCCGATAAGTTTTATATTATGTTTATTCTGTATGCCATCTAGCGATGCCTGTGGCAATATACATATCCCGAAGCCTAACTTGGCTGCCTCTGCAATTCTTTGTTCTGCCATACTTACAGCTCTTACCTCACCCGATAATCCTACTTCACCAAATACAATTGTCTTGCTATCAATTACACTATTTTTATAACTTGACACGATTGCCATAATAATTCCCAAATCTAATGCAGGTTCGTTTAATTTTATTCCTCCTGCAATATTTACATAGGCATCGCAATCATTTATTTGAATTCCGATGCGCTTCTCTAATACTGCCATAAGCAGATTTACCCTGTTGAAATCAGTACCTGCCGCTGTTCTTCTTGGTATTCCGAAATTTGTTCTACATACTAATGCCTGTATCTCAATAAGTATTGGTCTGGTTCCTTCTATTGAGCACGCAATTACAGAACCTGATGCGCCCTCTGGTTTTCCATTCAGCATAAATTCTGATGGGTTTTTTACTTCGTTTAATCCATTTTCATGCATTTCAAATACACCTATTTCATTTGTAGAACCAAACCTGTTCTTTACACCTCTTAATATTCTATATGCTGCGTGTCTGTCACCCTCGAAATAGAGAACAGTATCAACCATATGCTCAAGAACTCTTGGTCCTGCCACTACACCCTCTTTTGTAACGTGTCCTACAATGAATATTGTTATAGACAGCTTTTTAGCCAGCTGCATAAATACATTGGTAGACTCTCTTACCTGACTTACGCTGCCCGGTGCTGATGAAATGTCATTTTTAAACATAGTCTGTATTGAATCAATCACTACTACATCAGGACTAAACTTTTTAATTATCTCTTCTATTATATCTAAATCTGTTTCACATAGAAGTGTCAAGCCATCTTTAAATTCTCCAATTCTGGTTGCTCGTATCTTAATCTGTTTTAATGATTCTTCTCCTGAAACATATAATATGTTTTTACCGTATTCACTAAGATTCCTACATACCTGTAATAATAGTGTAGATTTACCAATTCCAGGGTCGCCGCCTACAAGTATCAGAGAACCTTTCACGATACCTCCACCAAGCACTCTGTCTAGTTCCTCCATACCTGTTTTCGTTCTGTCCTCATTATCTAATGAAATATCTGATAACTGTGTCGGAGTCGGAATATCAGCAATTGTCCTTACAACACTGTTACATTTCTTAATAACCGGTTCTTCAACAAATGTATTCCATTCTCTGCAACCTGGGCATTGTCCTAACCACTTTGAGGACTCGTATCCACACTCCTTACAGAAAAATATACTTCCTTTTGTCTTTCCTGCCATATATAATCCTTTCGTTTTAAATACTAAACCTATGTAAAATTAAAACCTGCCACATATCATATGCGGCAGGCCTCTTGTATACAAATTATTCTTTTACTAATCTTACTTTTGATGTTTCACCTTTATTAATTTCTACACTTATTACTAATTTCCCGCCAAGATTTGCTGTTACCTTACCTACATTTATATCATTTACATATACTTTATATGTTGCACCATCTTCAGCTTCTACTGTAATCTGTGCATCATCTTCACCTTCAATCGTGAAGCATACTTCTGTATCTGATTCATAGAAATTATTAACTGCTGTTCCTGGAACTGATTCATATACGAACATTCCATTTCTCTCTAACTTAGTTATCTCTTTAAAGGTTTTGACTTTATACATATCACCTTTGTGTTCAAAGTCTGATAATTTAGACTTCTCTCCTAACTCATAGTTACCAAAACTAAGTGTTCCATCTGCCTCTGCACGCAATAATTCTTTTACTACTGACATACTATATCCTCCTGCATTTTGTGTATTTTTATTTTATCTTGTTACCAGATACTTCAAATTTCAGTTTTTTGCCACTTACACCTATACTTACTTCGTCACCACTTTTAACATTGCCATCTAATATTTCTTCTGCTAGTTTATCTTCTATCATAGTCTGGAGTTTACGTCTAAGTGGTCTGGCACCATACTTCTTGTCAAAGCTTTCATCTATTATAACATTTTTTGCCGCTCCGGACACCTTAATTTTTATATTAAGCTGTTTTTCTGCACGGTCATAAATCTCATTAAGCATAATATTTAATATCTGCTTCATATTCTCTTTCTGCAATGAATGGAATACAATTATTTCATCAATTCTGTTAAGGAGTTCAGGCTTAAATAATTCTTTTATTTCTTCCATAACACCTTTCTTCATTAATTCATAATTCTTCTCTTCACTTACATCTGTTACAAATCCTAAATGCTTTGGCTCTATTATCTTCTGAGCACCAACATTTGAAGTCATTATGATGACTGTATTCTTAAAATCAACTTTCCGTCCTGTACTGTCTGTAATATGTCCCTCGTCGAGAATCTGTAATAATACATTGAATACATCGGGATGTGCTTTCTCTATTTCATCAAATAATATTACTGAATAAGGATTTCTTCTTACTCGTTCACTTAATTGTCCACCATCATCATATCCAACATAGCCAGGTGGTGAACCAATCAACTTAGAAACGCTGTGTTTCTCCATATATTCCGACATATCTACTCTTATCATAGAGTTCTCGTTACCAAATACAGCTTCTGCCAAGGCTTTTGATAATTCTGTCTTACCAACACCTGTAGGTCCTAAGAAGAGGAATGATCCAATTGGTCTGCGTGGATCTTTAAGTCCAACTCTGCCTCGTCTTATTGCATTGGCAACTACCTTGACAGCTTCCTCTTGTCCGACTACTCTATTTGTAAGTGTCGCCTCTAATTTCTTTAATTTAGCCGATTCTTTCTCTGTAAGTTTAGAAACTGGAATCTTTGTCCATATAGATACAACTTCTGCTATATCATTCTCATGGACAACAGGTACATTTTTATTGTCTCTGTTACGTCTGTTATTTATCTCTTCATATTTAGTTTTAAGTTGCTCTTCTTTTGCCATAATCTGTTTGACATCTTTGAATTTTCTACTTCTTATAGCTGCAATTTTGTCCTGTTCTAAATTATCAAGTTCCTTTTTTATATCAATTGTTGATTCTTTAACTGTTACTTTAGCCAGCTTAACTTTAGCCGCTGCTTCATCCATTAAATCTATAGCTTTATCAGGCAGATATCTGTCATTAATGTATCTCTCCGACATATTTACTGCGGCTAATATGGCCTCATCACTTATAATAACATTATGATGTTCTTCATATTTCTCTTTCAATCCATTTAAAATGGCAATTGCCTCTTCTGTTGTAGGTTCGTCAACATTTACAGGCTGGAATCTTCTTTCAAGTGCTGCATCTTTTTCAAAATATTTTCTGTATTCATTAACAGTTGTCGCACCGATGATCTGTATCTCACCTCTGGCAAGTGCAGGCTTTAAAATATTAGCTGCATCAATTGAACCCTCTGCACCACCGGCACCGATAATCGTATGGATCTCATCTAAAAATAATAAGACATTTCCGTCTTCTTTAACTTCGTTAATAATCCTTTTAATTCTCTCTTCGAATTCGCCACGATATTTTGAACCGGCTACCATTGCTGCTAAATCAAGTGTAATAAGTCGCTTATCTTTAACTGTATCCGGAACATTTCCATCAACAATTCTTCTGGCTATGCCCTCAACAATTGCAGTCTTACCAACACCAGGCTCCCCGATAAGACATGGATTATTCTTTGTTCTTCTGCTTAGAATCTGAATTACTCTAGATATCTCATCAACTCGTCCCACTACAGGATCTAATTTGCCATCTAACGCATTTGCAGTTAAATCTACTCCAAATTGTTCTAATGCAGATGTCCCCTGACCACCTCGTTGTTTTCTGTCATTTGACACCTGTTGCCCGCCGAATGCTATAGCTATTTCATCTTTAAACATACTCGCTGGTATTCCCATGGTCTCTAATATCTGTGCGTATACATTTTTAAGATTTATATTCATTGTGTTAAGAAGCCTTACTGCAATACAGTCACGCTCTCTTATTAGTGCGAGCAATATATGTTCTGAACCAATCAATTCATCGTTAGTCCTTGCAGCATATTTTTCTGCATTTTCTAATACTCTTTGAGCTTTTGGCGTGTATGACGGTTCATCTATTACCAATGTTGTGCTTGTCGGAGTTGTAATGGACTCAATGTATCTTTCAATTTTATCACGTTTAACATTATTATCTCTTAAAATTATTCCTGTTACAGATGATACGTCTTCTAATAATCCCAACAATAAATGTTCTGTTCCTATATATCCATGGCCGCAATTTTCAGATTTATTTTTTGCATAATTTAAAGCCTTCTTAGCTACTTTAGTGTATTTTTCCTTCATGTACTACCTCCACTTTCTTACTAATCATTTTCCCTAAGTACAATCAACGAAACTCATTATATATCTCATTAACAATTTCATGAGCTTCTTCTTCAGTAATATTTTTGCAAATAGCCTTGGCTAAAATGACCTTCATCTCGAATTTCATCTCATCCAAGGCTCTTAATTTGTCAATATCCAATGCAATTATAGCACCATGTCTTCTGTCCAGTTTAAGAAATCCTTCCTGTCTTAGAACTGAATATGCTTTATTAACAGTATGCATATTCACTCCAACATTATCTGCCATTCTTCTTACCGAAGGTAAGGAATCACCTTCCTTTATCTCATCTGTCGCTATGGCAAGAATTATCTGATTTCGCAACTGCATATAAATAGCTTCATCACTATTAAAATCAATTTCTAATACCATATAATCACTAACCTTTCACAGTCACATTTGTTATACTTAGAATATAACAAATGTGACTATTTGTCAAGCTGACTATTTAGTATCATCTCCATCATTTAAGTCTACAAATTCTATTTCAAATGGATCATCCTCTTCCATATTTATAAGATATGGTTCATTTTCATCTGATTTTTTTGATGGATTTTCTAATTTTGCTTTGTTAGCTGTTACTTTATCATCTTTTGAAGAAGCATTTTCTTCATTTACTGCCTTGCTATCCGTTACATCAGCATTTTCTTCTACTGAAGCATTTTCTTCATTTTCCGCCTTGTTATCCATTGCTTCAGTATTTTCTTCCAGAACCTCTTCATTATCTTCTGACTCGGACTCATTCATCATTTCATTTACCTGGGCTGCAAGTTTTTCAGCTTTCATTTCATTTACCTGAGCTACCATATCAAGCTTTAATTCTTTCTGAGCCTGTTCACTTCCAATTTCTTCTAATTCATCTTCATCTTCTTCATCTTCATCATTTTCGTCGATAAAATCTGATTTCTTTGTACGAAGTCTGTATATTAATGCTGCAATACCAATTGCGGCACCGATTACAATAATTCCAAGTATAATAATAATTCTGTTTTTCTTTGAATGATCATTAACATATTCATCATACATATCATCATATTTTCTCTTCATAGCAAGATATTCCTTATTCTCCTCACCCGGCTCATCATCTACTGATTCTGATTTAGCGCCTTCAATAAATCTCTGCATAGTCTGTTCTTTTGAATCATATATGTAGAGTGCTTTCTCGCCATCCCAATTCATTGCATATACAACATAAAATCCTGAATCTGGTGTTTTAACCCATGCACTTACCTTCTCACCATTTATATCTAATTCTGTCTTTGTATATCCTTCCGGACCAACATAATCATCACCTGTTGGTATAATTGTATAGATTTTCTGTGATGTAGTAATGTTAATCATCTTATTTATAGTACCTGAAATTTCATTATAAATATAGAACGATGCATTAGAACCTTGTGCATCATCTGCCAGGCATAAAAGTGTAAGTTCTTTTGCAATTCCCTTTACTGCCGCCACTGTTTCTCCATTATATGTTGTGGTACATTCTTCAAATCCCTCAGGTACAGATACCAATGAAAAATCCTGAATTATATATTTATTAATATCACCTATTAACTTTGGCGAACGATCAAAATCTGTAGTCTGTAATTCACTTGAACTCTCCTGTGGTGATTCAGGATTAGCTGTAGTCTCATTTTCACTTGGTCTTTTTGTATACAGAGTGTATTTACTCTGAGAACCATCTTCCGCAACAACGGTTATCGTTGTCTTATTGTCACCCGGGTCAATTCGTGTTCCTGAAACTTTTGTTGTCGAATTCTTATCTGAAAGTGTCGTTGAAATGACTAATTTAACTGTATTTGCCGGCAAATCAGCTTTATAATCAAATACTTCAGGTGAAAATGATGGTGAATAACTTACAGTCTGGCTATCTCCGTTCTGACTTACAGCCTGAACTACAAGTCCTGACAGGCGACTATCACTTGAAGCTGTAGTTGCTGCATTTATAGTTACTGAGCCATCTGTTTTGTTAATATTAAGTTCCGAATCATCTGCTGTCGCAGCAATACTTGTGCTTGCATTTGAAATCGTAACTGCTGATGTTCCTGCTTTCTTTAATCTAAATGAAATAGACATCTTGCCTGATGAACCTTCAGCTATATCAAGTATATCCATAACTATTCCGGCAGTTCCACCATTTCCACCACCTACACATTCAAGATAGTTAGTATCATATGCTACCGCTATTTGTGCTACAGCAGCAACTTCTGGTGTAACTGTTACATCAACTGTAACTGTATCACCAACAGAGCCACTTGCAGAAGATACATTAACATTTGCGTTTGCAGCATTTGCCTTGATATTACTCATCATCATGATTGCAAAGCATACAATAATCCCCGCCATAATTTTGCTTAATTTTGATTTCATTTTAATCTCCATTCCGTTTGCACTTATCGTACCTTACTCTGTTATTGACTAATTTTCTTTATTCCTAATATATCTCTCTTAATCTGTGTCATATCTCTTATATCTATTCCATTATTTTTATTAACATCTCCCGCTATCAGCGCTGCACCTGACAGTTTACTGATTCCGAGAATATCTCTCTTCTGACGAGTCATATCTAAAATAGATATCTTACCATCTCCATTGGCATCTCCATATATAACACATATGAATTCCCTTAACTTCTTGCCACTATTATCCGCAATAATGACTCTGTTACCTGTTCCGATAATTCCGTCATTCTTCGTCTTTCCGTCAGACTTATATACAGTCAGTTTGCAATTGCTAAGTGTAAATCTCTGTGAAAGTCCTGCAGCCGTAGTTCCCACTTCTATACCCGTAAGATAATCATTATTAAGTATCTTATATGATGTCGTATAATTTGCTGTCTGTGGTATCGTGGTCGGCTGTGTTGTTTCCTGTGGCTTTGTAGTCGGCTGTGTTGTAGGTTGTGTCGGCTTCGTAGTCGGTTTAGTTGTAGGATTGTTATTATTATCCGCCGCCTTACGGACAACGTTTAATGTATAGGTTCTATTATTACCATTCTTAGCAGTAACCACAACTTTAATCGTATTATTTCCGACTTTAAGTGCTATCTTACCTGTTCCGCTAATACTTGCCTGACTATCAATTGCGGAAGCACTTATCTTAATGCTGTCTACATTATTAGCCACTATAAGATCATAATTCTGTGTGAACTTATCAAATGTAGGAGTTAATGTATATCCATCAATAATTAATTTATCAAGTATGTTATTAGGACTTCCATCACCTGTCGGACAACTGCATGTATTAGCCGGCATATTCTTAAATACCGGTATCTTAAACACCAACGATACACTGTTTTTCATAGAAGAACTGTAAGCCTTTGACATACTGACTGATTCAGATTTAGGTGCTAATATATTAGTCATATACTGATGTGTATATGGAGTCCCTGCGAAGTCGAATTTCTCATAATATACTGTATCCTGACCAATATTTATATAACCTTTGCCGATATAAATTGCACCACCGACAATTGCATTATACTTAGTATTCCATGGTCTTAACGTTGTACTGTCTGTTTTAGATGCCCATATCAGACCATTTTCTACTGCGCCCCTGCCATTTGCAGTATATGCTCCAATATTGTAGAAATTATAAACATTTCTATATACATTACCGGTTGATGGTGCATAATATCCTGTCACACCACCTGTTGTTCCTGCCGTACCTACCTCCTGTTTAACTCTTGCAGCAAGATGGTATGGACTAACTCCAGACTTCTGGCCGGCTTCCATAAATATTGTTGAATATAATTTACCACTCTGTATCTCAGTTCCACTCATAAATGTACCACTGAGTAATGTATCTACATTGGATTTTTTATGTATACTAGAATTATACGACAGCATTTCAAACTGGAATATATAAGTCTCATCTAAGAAATTACGTGGGTCCATACAATATGCCACTAATTCTTCAGATGCTGCCACCCATGAACTTCCGTCAAATGTAGCCCACTTACCTGTTTCCCAGTTATATGCTCCTCTTGCTAATGATTTCCATGAACTGATTGAACTTGTGTGAACAAGACTTCTTCCAAGTACACTTTCATTCTTAACAACATCGTTCCAGTCATATGATAAATTATCTGCTACAAATATCCAATTCGGATACTTGGCATGAAGTTGTCTTAATTTAACTTTATAACTTTCCGGAAAGCCTTGTTTAGTAAGATATGATTCAAAATCAGCATCAGGAGTATATATAACATTATCAACATCTATATATGCACTATGTACATATCCGGTAAGTTCTACTCCATTGCCTTTGGAATAATTAAATTTTATCTTATACCATACCGCGCCATCACTTGCCTTAGCTTCGTCAATAATGGTAACCTTCTCAGCATTTACAAGCTGGACATTTCGCCCATTATAGGAGAGTTTTCCATTATTAGTTCCAGCTCCGGTTCTTACATTTAATACGTCAGCATTAACCGTTCCTGATTTCTCATTATATGCTAATGTCTTAGAATACTGAAATATCAGAACACCTAACATTGACATCATCAATGCTAGGGAAGCAATAAGCATTTTTCTTTTCTTAGATATTGCCACCTAAAACACCCTTTCGTATATTCAAGCTAAACCTTTTATGCCTCGTCTATAGCTTTTCCAATGTCGTTTCTCATATATTTATTATCGAAATCTATCCATTTTGTTGCTTCATAAGCATTGGCTCTTGCCTCTTTTAAATCTCTTCCTGTTGCTGTTACACCGAGAACTCGTCCACCGTTTGTAACAATCTTTCCATCTGATAACTTTGTTCCTGCATGGAATACAAAATATGAATCTTTGTCTTTGAAATTATCAAGTCCCTTGATTTCAAAACCTTTCTCATAAGATACCGGATATCCGTCTGATGCAAGAACTACACATACAGCAGCATTATCTTCAAACTGTAAATCAATCTTGTCAAGTGTTCCATCTATACATGCTTCGAATACATCTATTATATCGTTCTTCATTCTTGGTAATACAACCTGTGTCTCAGGATCACCAAATCTTGCGTTGTATTCAAGGACTTTAGGTCCATCCTCAGTAAGCATTAATCCAAAGAATATTATTCCTTTAAATTCTCTGCCCTCTGCTTTCATCGCATCTACTGAAGGCTGATATATGTATTTCTTACAGAATTCATCTACTTCTTTAGTATAGAACGGACTTGGTGAAAATGTTCCCATTCCGCCTGTATTAAGACCTTTATCACCATCTTTGGCTCTCTTATGATCCTGTGCAGAAGTCATTATCTTAATTGTGTTACCATCAACAAATGATAATACTGATACTTCTCGTCCTGTCATAAATTCTTCAACAACGATTGTATTTCCTGCCTGTCCAAACTGTTTATCAAGCATAAGTGTCTTAACACCGTCCATCGCTTCCTCTTTAGTATTACAGATTAATACACCTTTACCAAGGGCAAGTCCGTCAGCCTTTAAAACAATTGGATACTTAGATGTTTCTAAATATTGCATTGCTTTCTCTGCTGAATCGAATGTCTCATATGCTGCTGTTGGAATATTATATTTCTTCATTAAATCTTTTGAAAATGCTTTTGAACCCTCAAGTATGGCTGCATTCTTTCTAGGGCCAAATACTCTTAATCCTGCTTTCTCAAATTCATCTACTACACCACCTACTAAAGGATCATCCATTCCGATAATAGTTAAATCAATAGCTTTCTCTTTTGCAAATGCTACTAATTTATCAAATTCCATGGCTCCGATATCTACACATTCAGCAATCTCTGCAATTCCTGCATTGCCAGGTGCACAGTAAATCTTGTCAACCTTACTGCTCTTAGCTACTTTCCATGCTATTGCATGTTCTCTTCCGCCACTTCCTACTATTAATACTTTCATATGACTAACCTCCGTATGATGTGAATTTTATATTGTCAACCTGATTCTTATTACTCAGTTTTATTTCTATCATTATTTTCCGGTACACCATTTTGCAATTAACTCTACTAATAATACAAAATATTTTATTTGATTATTTAGAAATTAATATTCTGGTATACCAGTCCTTAATTACTCCGAAATAATAACTTTATTATCCTTAATGGATACTTTACCGTTAGCAATCAGATTAATTGCCTCAGGCATTATCTT
>UMCI01041973.1_pt1 | contig 10661 bp, 8 predicted proteins | sample 1964211 | NCBI WGS metagenome assembly UMCI01 (sample SAMEA4835966, study PRJEB28245) | human gut metagenome | biome: gut microbiome; material: fecal sample | place: Denmark | collected 2008 | reverse complement strand
TGATCTTGATGGAGTTCTTGTTAGCACCTACAGTACCATCAGCTCCAAGTCCCCAGAACTTGCAGTTTGTTGTTCCCTCTGGTGTTGTAACAAGTGGTGCGCCTGTCTCAAGAGAAAGGTTTGTAACATCATCAACGATACCGATTGTGAATTTCTCTTTCTCAGTGTTCTCATATACTGCTACGATCTGTGCAGGTGTTGTATCTTTGGAACCAAGTCCGTAACGTCCTGTAAAGATCTTAACATCGCTGAACTTGCTGTCGCGAAGAGCTGCAACAACATCAAGATACAGAGGCTCGCCAAGAGCTCCTGGCTCTTTTGTTCTGTCAAGAACAGAGATCTGCTTAACTGTATCCGGGATTGCATCGATAAGAGCCTGTGCACAGAATGGTCTGTAAAGACGAACTTTAACAACACCGACTTTCTTGCCAGCTGCCATAAGGTAATCGATGGTCTCCTCGATGGTATCGTTTACGGAACCCATAGCTACGATGATGTGCTCAGCGTCAGCAGCTCCGTAGTAGTTGAACAGTTTGTAATCTGTTCCGATCTTCTCGTTAACTTTGTCCATGTACTCCTGAACAACTGCCGGAAGAGCGTCATAATATGGATTACATGCCTCTCTTGCCTGGAAGAAGATATCCGGGTTCTGAGCGGAACCTCTCTGACATGGATGGTTCGGGTTCAGAGCACGGTTACGGAACTCTGCGATCGCGTCCATATCTGCCATATCTTTCAGATCTTCATAGTCCCATGTCTCGATCTTCTGGATCTCATGAGATGTACGGAATCCGTCGAAGAAGTTGATGAATGGAACTTTTCCTTTGATTGCTGCAAGATGAGCAACCGGTGTAAGGTCCATAACCTCCTGTACAGAAGACTCACAAAGCATTGCACATCCAGTCTGACGACAGGCCATAACGTCGGAATGGTCACCGAAAATACAAAGTGCGTGGGAAGCAAGTGCACGGGCAGATACGTTGATAACTCCCGGAAGCTGCTCACCAGCGATCTTGTAAAGGTTCGGGATCATAAGCAGAAGACCCTGGGAAGCTGTGTAGGTTGTAGTCAGGGCACCTGCTGCCAGAGAACCGTGAACGGCACCTGCTGCACCTGCCTCAGACTGCATCTCTGTAACCTGTACTTCCTGTCCAAAGATGTTCTTTCTTCCCTGAGTTGCCCACTCGTCTGTAGCCTCAGCCATTACAGATGAAGGGGTAATCGGGTAAATAGCAGCTACATCAGAAAAAGCGTATGATGCATGAGCGGCTGCATGGTTACCATCCATGGTTTTCATCTTTCTTGCCATTGTTTTTTCCTCCTTAAAGGTTTGTTAAAAAATATATTATTTAGGCTTATGAAGGCCTAAAATTCCATTAGTTATTATATCATAGATTCCCAGTTATGTCCATTTTCTTTCATTGTTTTTTGTATATTATCCTGTACAAACGCCGTTATCTTTTTCACAAATAAAAAAGAGCTGTTCGGAATTTTTCCTCTCCAAACTGCTCTCCTTATCATCTCATACGCTTATCCCAACTCACATCCGGGAATCACTTCTCCTCTTTTCCGAAAAGATCCTTCATGGATTTCCGACGGAGCATTGTCCACAGCTGATCCTGGATCTCCTGAAGCTCATCATGTGCATGGCAGGGAACTCCGTCCTGTCCGTTCCTTGGACACTGATATGTGCCATTCAGGCACTCAATGATGGACATATCCGGATCGATCGCACTGTATATCTCATATAATGACAGTTCTTCCGGATCTCTCTTCAGCGCGTAACCGCCATGAACTCCGCGGTATCCTTCCACGAGCCCTGCATTCTGAAGCTTCTTCAGTATCTTGTATGCAAAGGGTGCTGTGATCGATTCCCTCTCACAGATCTCGCTGACGCTCAAACGCGGCTCCCACATCAATGCGCGGATAACCCGCATCGCATAATCGCTTTCTCTGGTGATAAACATTTTTAACCTCTCTTCTGTTCAACTAAGCTGCTGATTTATGATAGTTTCCGCATTCCATCCGATCTGCCACGTTCCTGGGTGTTTCTGATGTGCCAGAGAGCCGGATATCCATATCCCCGGAATACTTCATTACCACATACGACAGTATAACCCATTTTTTTATATAATAAAAGGTTATTATTTTCCTGTGATTCATAGTAATCCCCTGTTTTTCCTTTATTTAGCCGAAAAAAAGAAAATACAGCTTGCAAATTTTTCAGTTTACGGTACAATAGGAAACGATTGTAATGCTTTCGTATGTAATTGAAACGATATTTATTTAATGAAAAAAGAGGTATGATATGATTTCAGCAAATAACATCACACTGCGCGTTGGAAAAAAAGCGCTGTTTGAAGACGTTAACATCAAATTTACAGAGGGTAACTGTTATGGATTGATCGGCGCCAACGGCGCAGGAAAATCTACATTCCTCAAAATCCTTTCCGGTCAGCTTGAGCCTACCAAGGGCGACATTGTGATCACCCCCGGTCAGAGACTTTCTTTCCTACAGCAGGATCACTTCAAATATGATGCTTATCCGGTTCTGGATACTGTCATCATGGGTAATGAAAGACTCTATCAGATCATGAAAGAGAAAGAAGCCATTTACGCAAAGGAAGATTTCACAGACGAAGATGGCATCCGTGCCAGCGAGCTTGAGGGTGAGTTTGCAGAAATGAACGGATGGGAAGCAGAGTCCGATGCTGCTACTCTTCTCAACGGTCTCGGAGTCGACACCGAGTTCCACTATACACAGATGGCAGACCTTACCGGTAGTATGAAAGTCAAGGTTCTTCTTGCACAGGCTCTTTTCGGAAATCCTGATATCCTTCTTCTTGATGAGCCGACCAACCACCTGGATCTTCCTGCTATCGAATGGCTGGAGGAGTTCCTGATCAATTTTGACAATACGGTTATCGTAGTATCCCATGACCGTTATTTCCTGAACAAGGTCTGCACACATACTGCTGATATCGATTATGGCAAGATCCAGCTTTATGCCGGAAACTACGACTTCTGGTTTGAATCCAGCCAGCTTCTGATCAAGCAGATGAAAGAGGCCAACAAAAAGAAAGAGGAGAAGATCAAAGAGCTCCAGGAGTTCATCTCCCGTTTCAGCGCCAATGCTTCCAAATCCAAGCAGGCGACTTCCAGAAAGCGTGCCCTGGAAAAAATCCAGCTGGATGACATGCGTCCTTCCAGCCGTAAATATCCATACATCGACTTCCGCCCGAACCGTGAGATTGGAAACGAGGTCCTCATGGTGGAAAATCTGTCCAAGACCATTGATGGAGTAAAGGTTCTGGACAACATTTCCTTCACTCTTGGTCGTGAAGATAAGGTTGCCTTTGTGGGTGCCAACGAGCAGGCCATCACAACCTTCTTCAAAATCCTTACAGGTGAAATGGAGCCGGATGAAGGAAATTACAAATGGGGCGTTACCACTTCCCAGGCATATTTCCCGAAGGATAACACACAGGAATTCGATAACGACCTTACTATCACCGACTGGCTGACACAGTACTCCGAGATCAAGGACGCAACCTACGTCCGTGGATTCCTTGGCCGTATGCTTTTCCCTGGTGAGGATGGTGTAAAACGTGTCCGTGTTCTTTCCGGTGGTGAAAAGGTTCGCTGTCTTCTTTCCAAGATGATGATCTCCGGTGCCAATATCCTGATCCTGGATGAGCCAACCAACCATCTGGATATGGAGTCTATCACAGCACTGAACAACGGACTGATCAAATTCCCGGGAGTGATCCTTTTCACCTCACACGATCACCAGTTTGTACAGACAACTGCAAACCGCATCATGGAGATCCTTCCTAACGGCAAGCTGGTAGACAAGATCACCACTTACGACGAGTATCTTGCCAGCGACGAAATGGCCAAGAAGCGTCACGTATTCCAGGTTAACGAAGAGGACGCACAGGATAACTAAATCCCATGCTTCTGTAATAAAAAAACTCCCCTGCTTCCGCCTTTACAGGCAGTTAGGGGAGTTTTTTTATCTGTTTTATATGCGCTTACTCCATGGTGATCGGAGCAAGCTTGCCCTGTGTTACATCCAGAAGATCTTTAAGCGGTACCTTCAGGGTAAGGCCTACTCTTCCACCACTTACATAGATCTCATCAAAGTTTTCAGCAGACTGATCAAACACCACCGGATAATTTTTTTTCATTCCAAGAGGGCTGCAGCCTCCGCGGATATAGCCCGTGATCTTTGTAAGATCCTTTACATGGATCATATCTACTGTTTTTTCGCCTACAGACTTTGCGGCTGCCTTACGGTCCACCTCTTTCTCAATCGGAACTACAAACACATAGTAGCCGCCGCTTTTCCCTTCCATGACCAGGGTCTTAAAGGACTGATCATGAGGGGCTCCTGTGATGTCTGCACAGTGGATCCCATCTATGAACTCTCCACAGTCATATGCGATCGCTTCATATTTTACTTTTTTTCGATCCAGCATTCTCATTGCGTTTGTTTTGGCTTCTTTTCCCATTTCTGTCACTCCTCGGATTTTTCTCAGTTGTCTTTCCACTCATCAAGCTCATCCAGATCCTCATCATTCATCAGATCCGGATCATCCCTGTAATTTCCATATTCTTCCTGCTCATCAAAATCCGCCATATTTTCAATATCCATCCGACGTCTTTTCTGCTGCAGTTTTTCAAAATCTTTATAGCTGTCCCTGTTTTCCGACTCATCAAAACGATCATAGTCTTCATGATCCTCCGGATCTGCATAGCGGGATCTGCTTCCCGTTCCTGCATTCCTTCGTTCCCTAGTGCTGCTCTGACTGTATCTGCGGCCTCTTCTGTCATCCGAAGCATAATTTCTGTCGGAGGTTCTGTTTCTGCCGGAGGTTCCGGAAGTGCTTCTTCTTTCAGTGGAACTGCCTTTGCTGTTTCTTTCGCTTCCGGATCTTTTTCGGCTGTCTGCATAATTTCTTTCTCGTCTGTCAGAGTTGCGTCCTTCTCTGTCAGATGGTCTGCGGGAACGTCTTTCACCCCGGCTTTCCCGGTCATCGTTTGCCCGGTTTTCGTATGTATATCTGTGATCGTCCCTGTTACGGTCAGAGGTGTATTCACGACTGTTTCCTCTACGGTCCCTTCCTGCCGGCTTCCTGGTCTCCTCCGGCAGAGTTCCATCGTCGTCATCCTCTTCTTCGTCATCTTCCTCATCGTATCGGTCTTTGTTGATGGCGAACTGGATAAGCATACCAAGGATCGCAATTCCCGCTGCCATACCGACGCCATATGGAAACTGCGCCAGCCCTGCGATCTTTGCAATGGATAATCCTGCCAGAACACCACCCAGTATACTGGTTCCGACAATGATCACTCCTTTCGCATAACGCATAGCAAGTACTCCCAGTCCCACGCCGATAAGGATGCACAGGAAAAAAGAAAAAGAACTGGTCGGATGAATCAGATAGATACTCAATGTTATTCCGATACCAAATCCCAGTACAAAGATTCCTGCCCTGTAGATCAGAAACGAAACAACAGCCAGTACGATCCCCAGTCCCGCCATGGCACCTGCGATCACCATTTTATCCTGAACACCGGACATATAGGTTACACCAAAGCCGGCGCCTGCTCCGATGATAAATCCAAAGATCATCATCCAGAACCGGAGGATACGATATCCCAGGATACAGTTCAAAAGCCCGAAAACGCAGAGCACTCCATATACGATCACCAGCAGCTGGCTGATCTGTTCCATACCTCCTGCTCTCTGCAGTATGTCAAATCCTCTTGACAACATATCCATATTCATAACTTACTCCTCTCTTTCCAAAACCTCCGGAAATCTTCCCGAAGATGTTTCAGAAAATAAAATATATGGTATAAAAATTATCCATCACTCCATAATGATACTCCACCTGACCAAGTCCGTGAAGTTTCATATAATACTGTGCCACATTCTGTACCACGCCATCATCCAGCAGTTCCTGACAGGCTTCGGAAAAAGCTTCCTGACTGCCAAACTTGAAACGCACTACAGCCGCACCATTATCCAGTCTCATCTTACAATAATCATATATGTCCTGCCAGCTGTAATCTTCAAAGTACCCCTGGTTCAGCACATAAAAATCCAGATCCTTCGCAGTACATGCCGGAACTGTCAGTTCTTCCGATGGTGTATAGGTTTTTTCATATTCTTCCGGGAAAGGGCAGAGATAATCGTAAATGATCGTCTTATGTTCTTCCAGCTGTGCGGCATCTCCATTTAAAAAATCCGGCTGATCCCCATTGGTAGCATCTACATAATAATACTCCTGGCCTATTTTTACAATATCCCATGCATGACCCTCTGTACTTCCTTTTGTGCTTCCGTCCACATAAATACAGGGAATATCCAGCCTTTCCAGAAGATACTGGACAGCTCCTGCATATCCGGCACAGACTGCGGATTTTTTCCAGAAAACACCTGCTATGCTCTGATCATCCTCCCCGGTCTGATACTGGGTATGGTCAATAACATACGTATAAACAATGCGTACCTTCTCGTAGTCACCGGCATCCTCCGGGATCAGGGCTCTGACCTCCTGAAAGCTCTGCTCCATCGCCGTCTGTATCTCATCGATCTCGCCGTCTGTATAAGTATAGCCTGGAGTAAAAACGCAATAATCACTGTCTGAATACGTAGTTTTGTAGATTTTTTCACGATTGTGGACCCAGAATATCTCCGGGTGGTCTTTCAATACTGCATGATAGCTTCTGTCAATACTGTCATCATCGGAGATTGTCAGATAAAACTCCTTTTCCCGGGCACGGATTCCTTTCAGCAGCTCCCGATATACTCTCTGCTCTTCTTCCGTAAGCTGTTTGAAATAATATTCCTGATGCCCTTCTTCGCTCTGGGCAACCTCCATCTGACGCAGTTCCTCTACTTCCTTTGGTTCGCCTGAAATAATGCTCTTTGCTATGGAGCGGATCTGACCCAGTGCCCCTGCCGAAGTGCTAAAGGGCTGAAGGATCACTGCAGCTGTAAGCACTGCGGCTGCCATGGGGCAGAAATTTCTTTTTTTCATAATATCATGTCCTATGTCTGAAGCAGCGATTGTAAGAAAGGGCAGCCTCCCGTGGGAGACTGCCCTTATCTTCAATCGCTGTCCCTTAGTTTTCCATTTCCAGTGTTTCTACATCATCATCAAATGTATCCACTGCATCGTCCATGGTCTCCTGATCCAGAGTCAGCGTCTCAACTTCATCTTCTTCCTCATCCTCCTGCAAAGCCTTATTCTTAAAATCTGCAAGAAGGTCACTGGAAACAGTATCACCGGATGCCAGTGCATCCTTCAGTGCATCAGATCTAACCACATCCGTGAGGAGCTTTTCTGCACTCTCCTCTGTCAGAACATCATTCTCTGTAGCTGTGGTCTTATTTTCCTCCGCTGTTGTATCCTGATAGAAGGATGGCTTTCTGATATAACGGAAGCTTGCACTGTATGCCTCACCAACCGTTACACCATTCTTGCTTGAGGAACAATGTACTGCGATCCAGTCGCCGGAATCCGTCTTTCCGCACAGGATACCAACGTGGTTGTTGCTTCCTGCTTCCGGTCCTCTCTGGAATACCAGATCTCCTGGCTGTGCATCTGCTTCGCTGACAACACCGGCCTTCTCCCACTGGTCAGAGGTTCCGTCTCCAACTGCTGCCTGCATTCCCTGATCCTTATATCCATTGATCACTGCCCAGGTAACAAAGCCGCTGCAGTCCAGACCATATGCACGGAGCGTACCGGAGCTTCTGCTGCCGTCTGCAGATACCTTCTCAACGGAGCCCCAGCTTGGATCTTCTCCGATCACCGTAGATTTACCGCCCCAGAAATATCCGACCTTACCAACCAGTGAATACGCTGCGGTGATAACATCTACACGATCCTCAGAAACATTGTCTCCCACGCTTTCACGGACAAAGCCCTTGGATGCGGTAACTACCGCACAGAGAAGCTTACAGTCTGTTTCCACATATTTCTTAAGGACGCTTCTGTCTTCCTTTGCAATATTGTTCTTCTTGATGTAGTAGTTGATCTTGCGATTTCCGTAGGATATCTTGGTAATATCCTGCTTGTCCCTGACGATGGGGTTCATCTCCGCAAAAATCCTTGCCAGATCATCCTTGCAGGATGCATCCAATGTAAATGACGTTGCTCCTGCTTTGCTCTTTTCGTAAATATAAACAGCAAGGATATCCTGCCAGTTTCTTACCAGAAGTGTATTCTCCGTATCGGTAAGCTTGTTCTTCTCTTTATATTCTCTTTCGATCTCTTCCATGACAGAAGCAAAATCATCAGAGAAGGACAGATGATAATTGCTCTTAAGACTATCCAGATAAAAATCCTTGCCCGCATGGAGATTGGATACCATATTTGTCACATAAACAGGATCTCCGATCTGTGTTGCTGTGGCGTTATTTCCATCTGTGATCTCTGTATTCTTGTTATCTTCCGTGCTGCTATCATCTTTTTTGTTGTCTTTTTTGTTATCACTGTCGTTCTTGTCGACAGCTGCAAGCTTGGCTTCTGCCTCAGTCAGGATCTTATAATTCGTAACCTTGGCCTTTTCTGTATTAGACAGTGCCTCATAAGCTGCACGTACGCTATCTATCTCCGCTTTATCTGCTGCTGTGATCGTTCTGCCTGCCAGTGCTTTGATCTTCCGGATCACCGCCTGTACCTTTGCAGAGTCATCCCTGGCCGGTCTTGCCGTCGGTGCAGGTGTTGCGGTTGGCTCCGGCGTTGCCGTTGGTGCAGGTGTCGCTGTCGGTTCCGGTGTTGCCGTTGGTGCAGGTGTCGCTGTCGGCTCCGGTGTTTCCGTCGGCGCAGGTGCCGGTGTATCTGTTGGCTCCGGCGCTGTAGTTGGTTCCGGTTCCGGTGCAGCAGTTATTTCCGGTTCCGGTGCAGCTGTCGGCACCGGTTCTGCCGGAACTTCTGGTTCCGGTTCACTTACCTCGCTCCCGTCTCCTGAAACACCTTCCTCAGCAACAACATTATCTGCTTCCTCGGCGGCTTTTACTCCGGTTGGAATTGCCAGTACCATAGCTGATAACATCGTGATGCAAAAAAACTTATTCAGGTACTTGTTCTTCATATTTATTAAGATGCTCCCTTCTTTCCTTGAACATCCCTTTACTTCCCCTATAATAAAGGTCTGCCTTAAACCGTTTGATAACTTAAAGTTTAATTCAATTTATTTTAGCATACGAAAATCGTGAAATCAACTGTTCTGGTAGGATATCTCCTTCAATTCATCTATTTTTCACTTTTTATTCACATTTTTGTAAGATTTTTTAGAGTTTACCATAACGTAAAAAAGCCACAGTGCTCTCACACACTGCGGCTTTTTATATACTGTCAGACAGTCACTGCCGGCTGTCCGCCCATATGAAACTGTTTTCTGACACAGAGCTGAAAAATCCCCTGTACAACCTGATAGCACACCCGAAGGATAAAACGGATGTCATCGGCAATGCACCGCGGGCTTTCCAGATAATATGCATGACGCTCACGGATATATTCCACAAGTTCCTCAAAGCTTTCAAACTGCTTCGCTTCTTCCAGCTGGCTGTCTGCTGCGCCGCTGAGGATACATTCTCTCAGGCGGTTCTTCAGCTCAGCTTCATAAGAATTATGTGCTGCAAGATTTCCTTTGTATGTTTTGTTATGAGGAAAAGTAAAATAATCAGCCATATAATGCATGACCTCACCGAATCTTCTCCAGTATACTCTGGCATTCTCTTCCTCCGGGTTCTTCTCGACAAGCGCCCTCATCTTATTCTGGAGGTGATCGAATGTTCCGAAAAACTCATGTCTGGTGGTGAGAAACGATGGTTTCAGATCAGGCATGATATTGCCCAGGCAAAACGCTTTTCTGTGCTGCTGGAGACTGTACACCTCAGACATCTGGTCAGCCAGGTATCTGCCTAACAGTATATGTGATTTTTTACGCAATTTTTTCCCTCTTCCTTCTTTCCTGATCCAGATCCTGACCGGCCAACAGTAATTTGGTTCCGCCCGGTCCTCTTCTGGGATCCATAAATCATCCGTTTACCGGAACCAACTTTACTATAGCACTGTTTTTTCAAATAATCAAATAAAGATTATGTAAATTTTAATCCAGATCAAAAAGCTGCCGCTGCTTCAGATCAATAGATGCCCAGACGGTACTTGTCTTCGGTTCTCCGTAAAGATAAACCGTGCTGGAAACCTGAGCAGCATATATAATTCACTTTTTGTTCCAATCCCTCCGTCAAGTCCAACACTGTTGTGCGCAGCTTCAACCAGGGTCTTTGCCCTATCTTCAGTAACTCCTCTGCCACGCATCTTTTTATCATGCCAGATCTTTCAGATCCCATTTGCTCCAAGCGCAATCACATCTTTTGGCAATGGTGCTTTTTCAAGCACTGCCAGGCCGCTTATTGCATCAAATCGTGTATATAATCCCAGATATTCCGAGAAATGTATTGCAAGCCATCTCTGAATCCTGTTTGCAGATATGTTGTGCTGCTTCATGATCCCGTCACGGCTGTATACCAGGTCTCTTATCAGAACTGCAATCTTTTTATTCTCAGTCTTAAGTGTCTCTGCCCAAAGGCTGAAAGAATTGAACCCTTCCAGATCGTTATGAAAAGAAAAAAT
>UMCI01036795.1_pt1 | contig 10714 bp, 6 predicted proteins | sample 1964211 | NCBI WGS metagenome assembly UMCI01 (sample SAMEA4835966, study PRJEB28245) | human gut metagenome | biome: gut microbiome; material: fecal sample | place: Denmark | collected 2008 | reverse complement strand
GCCTGCCTCGGCGCATTTTCTCTGGCGGCTCAGCATAGCTCGGCGGTTAATCATGCAGGCTCCGCAGTGAATAACAAGCTGGTACGCTGAAACGTCTTCCGGGAAAGAATCTCCCGTATACCATTCATAGTCCAGCTCGCCGCCGACTTTCTTATTCAGCCAAGCCGGAATCTTGACTCTGCCGATATCCTCTGCCTGACAAACATGAGTACAGGCCTCGGCTATCAACACCTTATCGCCCGGCTTCAAATTCTCCACGGCTTTGGCGCCGGCGGCTAATCCGCTTAAATTGCCCTTTTGACGCGCCATGAGAATAGAAAAAGATGTGAGCGGAATTTCTTTGGGTACAGCGCGATCAGCCTTTGCAAAGACCTGGCTGTCCGTAACCACCAATGCAGGCGGTTCTTTAAGGTTTGCAAGCTGCTCGGCGAGCTGATTTTCCTTGACAACAACTGCCTTGGCATTGGCGTCCAAAATATCCCGTATAGCGTGCACCTGGGGAAGAATGATTCGACCCTTGGGTGCCGCTTTGTCAATGGGAACGCAAAGTACGACGGTATCGCCTTCTTTGACAAGATCCCGAAGCATGGGACCGTCTTCGAAAGCTTCCGGTGCTGTTTTGACGATAAGCGAGCGCAGATCATCAATGCCTTTTTTCTCCAGCGCGCTGATTGGGACGACTTTTTCTCCGAAAACTTTTTCCAAGGCAGCAATCCGCTCGGCAGGATCGGCAACCGTTTCAATCTTGTTGGCTGCGAGGATGTAGGCCGTTCCCAGTTTTTTAAACTCAGAAACTAAGGATCGTTCAAAGTCAGAAACGTCATTGACCGCGTCAATCACAATGACCGCGACATCGGTCTTAGTCATGACTTCTTTAGTTTTGCCGATCCTAAGTTTGCCCAGATCTCCGATATCGTCGATGCCGGCGGTATCAATGATCATCACCGGCCCCAGAGGCAGGATTTCCATCGCTTTAAACACCGGATCTGTGGTCGTGCCGGCAACGTCGCTGACAAGCGCAATGTTTTGTTTGGTCAGCGCGTTGATCACACTCGACTTCCCGGCGTTCCTTCGTCCGAAAATTCCGATATGAACACGCATACCTTTGGGGGTCTGATTCATTTCCGCCATAAAAAATTCCTCTGTTTTCCGTGATTCTACGATGTACAGCCGACAAAAAAGGGAGCCGAAGCCCCCTCTTTTTATTCAGCGGTCAAGGATTATTTTTCAACAACTTTGACGACGTCACGTTTGACCCATGTCGGAGCGTGATGTTCAGCGGCTTCGTAAGAGATGTCGCCGGAACCGATTCTCCAAATGCCCTTGAAATGTTCCATGGACAGGAGAGCCAGAGGAATATGAGCGCATGTAACCATAGCGGTAACAATGAAGCTGCCCCAAACGTGAGTGATGAAGAGCCAGTAGAAAACGGTCTTGCCAAGGAGGGGAGCACCCAACCAAAGCAGCCAGCCGGTAGCGATCAGGTAAACGACAGCTGCGAGGAAAATAAGATAGCTCATCTTCTGGCCGCCGTTGTAACGACCCTGCGGCGGAACTTCAACCGGTCCGAACGGGATCTTGAAGAAACGACGCGGATAACCGCCGAAATTTCTGAACCACATAATAGTGTTTTTGTCCCACTCAAGAAGATTCTTAAGGGTCACGGCAAAACGTTCGGGAGCGAAGAGAACATAGCCCACGAAGTTAAGGGTGAAGAGAGCACCCAGCCAGAGGTGCCAAACCATCATGAGGTTAGCGGTTTCATCGGAAATATCGCCCATCCAATGGCCGAAATAAACGATGGCACCGGTGATGACTAAGGCGTACCAGCAAATTGCATTGATGGAGTGGAAAACCTTGTCGGAAGTGTGGAAGCGCAGAATTCTTGCGCCTTTCATTTCGGGATTAGACATGTTCTGCCTCCGTCATAGCCAGCTGGGAGCGGGGATAGTAATGGGTATGGTTAAGCTTGTACATCTCGCCTTCGACGGGTTTGCCGTTCATGTCTTTGTAGACCTGCCAGCAGACGTCGTTCTGGTGAGAAGAAGTCAGATTGATCTTCTGCAGACGCTTGTCATCTGCATACAGACCGTTCTGTCTGTCGAGAATAACCTTATTGCGGGAAGTGATCAGCTGAGTGATCACAGCGCCGGCGCCGGCAACTAAAACTGCGCAGAGACCGATGACTTTCAAGAAGCCGCGGCGCCCCAACATGGCAGGAACGTCGCGTTCGGTATATTGATATTTACTCATTTCTAATTCCTACCTTGTTAGAGTTTGACAGGAAGCGGAGTTGTCGGAGCAAGCCAGGAAGAACCGGCGCCCTGCAGAGGCTGACCGCCGCCGTTGACGCAGCCGCCCGGGCAGTTCATCACTTCGATGAAGTGCCAGCGATCCTTGTCTTCGTTGATGATCTTCATGACATTCTTCAGATCCTGAAGAGCGCCGTTAACGACAGCAACGCGAAGTTCGAAAATCTTGCCGCCCTGAGCCTTCAAGGGAATAGGCACAGTAGCTTCAACCAAAGAGTTGTTCAGGCCGCGGACGCTGATGATGTCCGGGTTCTTCAGTTCTTCGCCGGCCAGAAGTGCATAGGCCGTACGGAGAGCAGCTTCCATCACGCCGCCGGAGCAGCCGAAGATCGTGCCGGCACCGGTGTATTTTTCGGTCGGCTTAACTTCGTGTGTAGTCGGCATCTTGAGCGGATCGATACCGAGACGACGGAAGACTTCAGCGATGTCACGAGTTGTGAGGCTGTAGTCGATGTCCGGGAAGACGGGAGAGTCTTTCGGAATAACGTTGTGTTCAACGTTCCACTTCCAGGCGTCGATGAATTCAGGACGGCTGGCTTCGAAAATCTTAGCGGTACAAGGAGTAATGGAAACGATGCAGACATCGCGCGGATCCTTGTTCCAAACGTGCTTGGCAGCCCAGGTCTTACCTAAAGCTCCGCCCATCTGAATCGGGCTCTTTGTTGTGGAAACATGGGGAATCGCAGAAGCGAAGTTAATTTCCATGTTTCTGACCCAGCCGGGGCAGCAGCTGGTAAAGTGAGGCAGCGGATGGTGAGCCATCATGTTGACTTCAGGGCTTCTTTCGCCCAGGCACCAGTAGCGAACCTTCTTAATGAATTCCGTACCTTCTTCCAGAATTGTCTGGTCGGCAGTCTGGTTCACGTCGTAAACAGTGAAGCCGGCCTTTTCCAGGGCATTAAGCATCTGATCGGTGCAGAGATCGCCGGGTTTGCCGCCGAATTCTTCAGCTAAAGCAACGCGAACAGCAGGAGAAGGATGAGCGACCACGAATTTCTTCGGATCTTTAAGAGCTGCGATGACGTCGTCGACGAAGCTCATCTGTTCAATGGCGCCGAACGGGCAGGCGCTTAAGCACTGACCGCAGCTGACGCATGCATCGTCGCGAATTTTGTGAATGGCGCCTAAACCGCCGGAAATGGCATCAACCGGGCAGAACTTGCGGCAAGTGTCGCAGCCGACGCAGTTGTCTTTGTTGATGTGGATAATTCCGCGAAGTTCGCCTTTGCGGAAATTTCCCTGAAACGCGGGACCGTCTTCTCCGCGACAGCCTTGAGGCGGTCGGAAGGTAACAACATCCATAGTAGACATTACTCAACTCCAGAGCTTGAAATGGAAATTTAAAGAGACAGTTTCGGATAAAAATATATTTAGTAAATCGCATGCGCGAAGTCCCGAGTCTCCTTACGGAGCGCAGTTTACGGTGTTGTTACAGATTTCTCAACGGCCTCTATCCTTTTGTCTTAAGTGAAAACCTCTAAATAATGAGGACAAATGAAAACAGTTGTAAGCAAAAGCCCCGTGAATACGGGGCTCGTGAATTTTCTCCTACATGTCGGCTTCTTTAAGTGGTTTCCTTAACTCCGCCCGGATATTATCCATCGCAGAGTAGAAATCCTTCATCATCACGAGGCCGAGCAGCTTGCCTTTATCGGTCACAATAAAGCGATCATGATCTTCCGGATTCTCTTTAATCGCCCCCGCAAGTTTCAAGGCAAGAACTTCCTTAAACAACGCACGATCCAGATCAACACCGTGAACGTCCTTAAAGTATTTACGACTGATTCGGCCGGCAAACAGCTGCAGCAGGAGACGATATTGGAGAATGCTGCGTTTGCCGAAGACCTTTCTTCTCTCTACCCCGTTATTTCCCGATCCGATGCGTTCGTTGTAGCGACGAAGTGAGAAAGTGTTGACGTAAAGCGAGTCGCCCAAGAAACTAAAAGCACCCGAACCGACGCCCAGATATTCATCGTTATCAATGACATACTCATCAAAGCCTTCATTATTGGACTTTCCGAATGCCCAAGAGGAAAGCTGTGTGTACTCTTTTGTCAGCATGTCGAGAATCATGCGGTACTGACCCGCCATCACATCGTGGGGTGCAGCAATAGAGTCTTTAACACTGCGCTTTGTCTGACTCGTCACCATCAGCGGATAAGTCGTAATCTGGCGGGGAGAGAGCTTCAGCAGTGTCTCCAGATCGCGCTGAAGAATTTCATCGGTCTGGCCTCGGAATCCGAAGATCATGTCGACGTTGCAGATCGGGAAAAGTTCCTGCGCTTTTGCAATGTTTTCAAAGACTTCCTGACCGGTTCCGAATTTATCGCGCTCGGTCATTTTCAGAATGCCGTCATCAAAGCTCTGAACGCCGATCGACATGCGGTCCACCAGACCTTCAAGCATGTGAATTTGCGGATCCCCCATGATCTGAGGATCTGTTTCGACAGAGACTTCCTTGATGGAGGGAAACAACTTTTTAGCCAGCTCCAGCGTTTTGGCCAACTCGTCCATCAGCACTGTGGTCGTGCCGCCGCCGACGTACATCGACGTAAAGTCATAACCCATGGCATGAACGGCCTCCATCTCTTTGCGCAGATTCACAAAGTATTCGCGGGCCTTGTATCCTTTGAAAAGGAATCGATGGAAGGTGCAATAGGAACAAAGCGTTTTACAGAAAGGAATATGCGCATACAGCATATATTTATGGCCTTCCTGCGGAAGCGGAAACTTCTCAAGAACACAGCGGTCAAGCGTTAAGTCCCGATCCAGATAGTACTGCATCACCGCTTCGGTACTCTGCAGCATCCACTTCGGCGCAATCGCCTCCGACTTTCCATGCTTGATGTTGCCTTTATAGGCATTGCGAATAGTTTCGGTGGAACGTTCTTCCATTGTTTCTATCAGTGTTATTTTGTAGACAGAAGGTCGATTATACGGAGGTCTCTTTTAGATACGGCTCTTCTTTGCGCCTTTATACATCTCTTCGATCAGGTGTCCGTACCTGGCCTGCATCGGAGAACGCTTAAGCTTCAAGGTCGGCGTGAGAAGTCCGTTATCAATTGTCCACTCGTCCAAAGTGAGCGCAATGTTTTTGGGCACAGCGTAGGCCGGGAATGTGCGGCACGCTTTCTTGACCATTTCCAGCACCTTCTTGCGCACGACAGGTGCATGAATAGATTCCGGGTCCTTCGGATCAGCACCCTGCTCTGCAGCAAATTTTTTCCACAAAGTCGGATCTAAAGAAATCAGCACGGCAATGTAAGGCATTCCGTCGCCGACCGCATAAGTCTGGCGGAAAAGCGGTATCGTTTCCAGTGCACTTTCAATATCTACGGGAGAAATTTTTTCGCCCGTAGAAGTCACCAGAATCTCTTTGATTCTTCCGACAATCTTCAGACGACCTTCTCCATCATAGGCTCCCTGGTCTCCCGTCTTCAGCCAGCCGTCTTCAGTAAAGGCATTCTTCGTATCTTTTTCCCGATTCCAGTAGCCTTTCATGACGAGGTCGCCCTTGATCTGAATTTCTTCCCGCTCACCTAGTCGAATCGACACATCTTTCAGAGCACGGCCGACAGTGGCCGGATCGTTATCGGTCACATTATTCCCGCTGATGATCGGGGATGTCTCGGTCATGCCGTAGCCTTGAATGACCGGAAGGCCCAGTCCGCAGAAAACCTTAGCAGCCTCAGGGTTAAGAGAAGCACCGCCGCTGATGGCCACACGCAGCCTTCCGCCGAACTGGGACTTCAGTTTTTCCGATATCTGCTTGCCGACCGTCGCATTGACCAAACCGTCAAACACCGAACCTTGGGATCCGGCCGCCCTTATCGAATTTTTTCTGCAGAAATTCTGCCATCCTGCGTTAACGGCCATATGGAACAACGCCGCCTGGATTTTGCCTTTCTTGGCAAGCGCGTCATTCAGCTTGGCGTAGATACGCTCATAGACTCTCGGGACAGAAATCAAAACATTGGGCTTCGCAATCTTGAAGTCTTCTGCAAGGTATTGGAGAGAGCGGTTAAATACAATTGTTGAACCTGTCGCTAACGCCAGATAATAACCTGCCGTTCTTTCAAACATGTGAGACAGCGGAAGGAACGAAAGGAATATGTCGCCTATCTCCGGCTTAACATGAGCGAGAGTTGAACGGACGTTGCTTGTGATGTTTTTATGAGTGAGCATCACGCCTTTGGGCTTACCGGTCGTCCCCGATGTATAAACAATGCAAGCCAAATCGTCGACCTTAGGCTGCTCGGGCAGAAGAATGTCTTTGGGCGCTCCCATGAGCCATTCTTTTACTCCTTGAATGAGCCCTGTCGCTTCTGTCAGCTCTTCTGTGATAATGACTTTTTTAATCGCAGAAAGGTCAAACCCGGCCTCCTGGATTTTTTCCCATTTGGACTTCTTGTCCGTCACCAAAACGGATGCACCGCAGTCTTGGAGAATGAAAGCGCTCGAGGCAGGGGTGTCAATCGCGTGAAGAGGAACCGGCACGAGAGAGTTGGCCATGGCCGCCTGATCGAAACATACGGCGTTCACACCGTTGGGCAGAAGCATCGCGACACGGTCTCCCCTGTTCAGCCCCAAATCAGCAAACGCTCTCTGCCAATTTTTTACTTTCTCGCCAAGCTCTTTGTACGTGACTGAGACCCACTCTTTTGTTGCCCGATTAAATTCTCTCAGTGCTTCGTCCGACGGTCCTTTCAGAACACGATTCTGAAAGAAATCACAAAGTGTGCTTAAGCTGTTGAGTGCCTCAGCTCGTTGTTCTTTCGTTTCAGTCAACTCTCTCTCCACACAAATATCCCATAGTACTTTCAGCGTAAAGCTGAAATTCTATTGAAAACGATCGAAATTTTAGGTGTTTTCACTAATAAAAAAGCCTTCGCCGGTTAGGAACGAAGGCTTTGAACTTCTGCGATTAAATCAAGGCATAACGCGGGCTTCCCAGCCGCTGGTGCACTCCGTCACGTAAGGATAAAAATTCTTACTGGCCTGGCACCAGTACATCGTCTTACCCGGAATCGCTGCTGAGGTGACGACAGGAGCCGTCACAACCGGAGCTGCGACTACAGGCGCGGTGACAACCGGCGCCGTCACCACAGGCGCAGTAACAACCGGAGCTGATACCACGGGAGCTGTCACGACCGGAGCGGCGTACGTCGGCGCTACATAGGAAGGCGCCACATATGTCGGAGCTGTATAGGTCGGGGTCGTGGCGTTTGTGATCGCATTGGCCAATCCCATGCCTAGGCCGAGCACCAGTGTTCCGCCAAGGACGTCTCTTCCGAAATCGTGCCATCGATTATGGTGATGATAACGCGGCGGAGGCGGTCCGCCCCAGCCGGGCCCTCGGAAACCGGGTCCGGGTCCGAATCCCGGTCCTCCGGGCGGAGGTCCGGGAGGACGGGCGTCAACAGCTGTACAAACAGCCAGACCTAAAGCTGCTAAGCAGGCTGCAGTTCTTATTAATTTCATTCTCATCGCAAGAACCTCTCAATTGTGTTCTTACGTTTATTTTGACTGCTTAGAAATCCTTTGGGAAGACTTTTAATCGCCCAAAAAAACTAATTTGCAAGCGATTGTTTTTCTTCCAGCTCTTCCCACAAGGCGTACTTCTCTTCGAGCTCTTTAGCAATTTTCTGCATCTCATCGCCGTCAGCCCGAATTTGCTCGGGCGCTTTGCTGCCGTAGGACGGCTGCTGCATGAGCTCTACAAGTTCATTCTGACGATTTTCCAATGCCTCTATCTGTCCGGGGAGTTCCTGGAGGAGTTTATTTTCTTTGTAGCTGAGACCGGGCTTTGCGTTCCGACGCCTCGTCTTCTGCGACTTATCGACTTGAGCTGCAGCCTCTGCTGCGGCAGCTGTCTCCGCGGCTTTCTGCTCTTCTTTTTCTCTCTTGTCCCGCCACTTGAGCCATTCCTCATAGCCGCCGACATAAGAGGTCCAAACACCGTCTTTATCTGGAGCAATCGTTAACGTCGCGACGTTATCCATAAACGAGCGGTCGTGTGTCACCAATAAAACCGTTCCCGGATATTCCGCCAGCGTCGCCTCAAGCATTTCGATTGATTCGATGTCCAAATCGTTAGTCGGTTCGTCCATCACGAGCAAATTGGCCGGCTTTGCGAAAAGTTTTGCCAGCAGCAGGCGATTCCTTTCTCCGCCCGACAGGCTGGATACCTTCACGTTGACACGATGCGGCGGAAACAGGAATTCGCCAAGGTATCCGATCACGTGCTTTCGGACGCCGCCGACTTCTACCCAGTCAGAGCCGGGAGAGACGGTTTCCTGCAGCGTCTTGGTCGGGTCAAGCTCGCTGCGCAGCTGATCGAAATAGGCAATTTGCAGATTCGTCCCTAGTTTCACGGTACCGGAGTCCGGCTGCATCTGCCCCAAAATAATTTTAATCAGCGTGCTCTTACCGACGCCGTTAGGACCGAGCAAGCCCAGCTTGTCACCGCGCATCACGCGAAGCGTTAAATCTTTAATCAGGCAGCGGTCGCCGAAACTCTTACTGACACCCACGAGCTCGGCCACGACTTTGCCGCTTCTCTCTCCGGCGTCCAAGTTAAGATCGATTTTGCCGATCCGATCTCGTCTTTGCTCACGTTCAATACGCATTTGCTCCAGACGTCTGACGCGACCCTCGTTTCGTGTGCGGCGCGCCTCGATGCCGCGGCGAATCCAGGCTTCTTCCTGAGTCCAAACCTTATCAAAATCAGCCCTTGCCTTGTCTTCCGCAGCTAATTCCTCTTCTTTTCTCCGCTGATAGGCTTCAAAAGAGCCCGGATAGCTGCGAACTACGCCGCGATCCAGCTCCCAAATCGTATCGACGATCCGATTAAGAAACGCACGGTCATGAGTAATCGTCACGAAAGAGCGAGACTTTTTGAATTCGTTCAGAATGATATTTTCGAGCTGACGGATCGCGTCAATGTCCAAATGGTTCGTCGGCTCATCTAATAGAAGAAGATCTGCATCCAATGCAAAGGCAAGAGCCAGAGCGGCCTTCTTCTTCTCACCGCCGGAAGCCTTCTTCAAGTCGAGATTTTCGTCCAGCCCGAATTTATGGAGGAACTCGGACAAGCGGCTTTGAATCTGCCAGCGCATTTTTTCATCCGGCAGTTCATCCAGCTTGCCTCTAAGTACTAACGAATCCATGACGGTCGGCGCTTCCGGAAAGTACGGCTCCTGCTCTACGTAAACGGCATGCAGGCCGTTCTGTGTATGAAGTTCTCCGCCGTCGAGTTTTTCTATGCCTGCAAGAACTTTAAGCAAAGAGCTCTTGCCGGTACCGTTGCGGCCGATCAAACCAATTCTCTGTCCCGGTTCCACCGCGAGGTCAGCATTATCCAGAAGCGGTTTGTCTCCCCAGGCCAGATGGCCCTCCATCATCGTCACAAAACTCATAGACCGGCCTCCTCCGCGCTTTCCGTAAACTGCACTAAATCTTCCTCGGAGGTTTTCCCCGTCTTATTAGGGCTGACGACTGTTTTTACAAGCTCTCGCTTCACTTTGCTTCCGTTGTCCTTGTCAAAACTTAGGCGTCCGGTTAGTCCATTCGGCACTTCGATGCGGCGAGCCCAGTCGATCCACTTTGTACCTAACTGCCAGGCATCCACACCGACAGAAAACATTTGCAGCTCTTCCGGAGAGAGGTTTTCTCTGTCACCCTTGTATTGGGCCACCAAAGTACTCGCATTCTCTTCTGCCGGGATTTCTAACGTGATCATGCCGTTTAGGTCGTTCGCCTGTGTTTTAGCGAGCATCGAATCTTTTTGATGCATGGGGTTTGTGTAACTCGTCCCGAAAACCGGAAGCTCCGGCGGCAAATATGGACGAAGCAGACTGGCATTCTGAGCGTTCATGGCAAAAAAGACGCCCCGGAAGGCCTTACCCCGCATTTCCTGACGAAGATAAGCAATTTGATCGGAAGAAATATGGCGCCTTTCTGCTCCTGCCCCTGCTTTGATCAGAGCCGCCTCCATGGCTCTTGCCAGACGCTCGTCATAAGGATCCTGAGTCGTGAGAATCACAAAATTATTGGCTGCCAGATCGGTCTTTTGAGCAGTGTTTTCCACTGCGATCTTCGCAAGCTGATCGACTTCGCTCTCAGCGGAAATATCGATACTTAAAAATAATTCCGGCGCTGTTTCTCCTGACGGACGATTGATCGCTACGACCGGAAGAGGAAGATAAGGCATTTCAGATATGGTTTGAACAGCATCCCGTGAGACAGGACCGATAGCCAGTACCGCCCCGTCATCCGCAGCTTTCTTTAAAACCGCACCGGCATCCTGCGGACTGCTCAATTCATACTGAATCAATTCACAGGCACCCGATGCGGTTGCCTCGCGGCTCGCTGCGAGAATTCCCTGCTGAATAGGAGCAGCC
>UMCI01071547.1_pt1 | contig 10889 bp, 9 predicted proteins | sample 1964211 | NCBI WGS metagenome assembly UMCI01 (sample SAMEA4835966, study PRJEB28245) | human gut metagenome | biome: gut microbiome; material: fecal sample | place: Denmark | collected 2008 | reverse complement strand
TTAGACAGTAAAGTTCAGACAACAGTAGATAGGATTAATGAGTTAGGAGATAAGATTAATGCACTCAATTTAAAGATTTCAGGAATTGAGGCAGGAATTGAGAATGCGAATGATTTAAGAGATACAAGAGATTTATATTTAGATGAGTTATCTAAATATGTAAATATTTCATATGTGGAAGACGAGAGCCATTATGTATCAGTTAAGATTGAAGGAGTTCCGTTTGTTACAGAGGGCGGTGTGTTCCATATGGATACAATGGAATTAGACAGTGATAAAGGCTCTACATATTTATCATGCGTATGGCCATACCTTGATAATCAGGAAGTATTTAACTTAGAAGTAAAGATTTCCACATCAGAGAAGAATGATATAGGAAGCCTCAAAGGTTATCTTCTTGCAAGAGGAGATTTTGCAGCAAAATACACAGATATTCCGGAAGTAGCAGATTATGATGTATCTACACCGGACGGACTTAAGGATTATTTAGCAGCAGTAGATAAATATAATGCAACAGTTGATTGCTGTGATGTGACTAAAGCACAGGCATTATTTGATAAGCTGGTAAATGGAATCGTAACAGCTATAAATGATGTGTTTAGTCCTACTACAGATGAAGTACCTGATGGAGTTACGGAATATACAGATGCAAATGGTAATATTTACGATGCTACAAAGGTGAAGATTTTAGATATGACAACTTCTACAGGTGATGATGGCAAGATGCCGCCTGAGGAGTTATTTTCAAGGGATTACACAGACAGATTCATAGAAGTAACAGGTAATGATGGTAATACATATTATGTCTATAATGAGCGTAATACATTTGGTTCGGAATCATTGTATACAATTTCTAATATAAATATGAACCAGACTATAATAGAGGACTATTCGAAATTACCATTTAAGACCTTAGAAGGCGACAATGACCTTGATAAAGGTAAGAAATTGGCTGAGACATGGGATAATAATAAGATGTGTCTTGACCCAAGTAATATGGCTAAACTTGATTTTAAAGGTTTCTATAAACAGTTTGTATATTCGATAGGTAACAAAGGTGATTTGTATAATTCAATGGCATCTAACCAGCTTACGACTACTAATGAGGTGGATAGCAAGAGGTCAGAGATTAATGGAGTTTCATCAGAGGATGAATTAGCTAATATGATTAAATTCCAAAGTGCATATAATGCATCATCAAGATATGTTTCAACAATTGCAGATATGTTAGAGTACGTTATCGAGAGATTAGGCTAGGATAGGAGGCAGAACAATGGCATCAACATTTTTTGGATTAAATATTGCAACATCAGGAATAAGTGCTGCACAGGCAGGATTGTCCACGACTATGCATAATGTTGCAAATGAGAATACAAAAGGGTATTCAAGACAGCAGGTTTCGCAGTCAGCAGCTAATGCCATAAGATTTTACACCTCTTATGGAATGCTTGGCGCAGGAGTAGAAGTATCAAAGATATCCCAGGTAAGAGATTCTTACTATGATGATAAATACAGATATAATCAGGCTAAAGTAGGGGAATATACATCCAAAGATACATATGCATTACAGATAGAGGATTATTTCAATGAGTTTGAAACTGATGGATTTATTGTAGAATATGAGAATCTTTTCGATACATTGAAGTCTATGCAGGGAAATCCGTCAGAATTGACATACAGAAATGAATTCTTAAGCAGCTGTCAGACAATAGCAGAATATTTCAATGACATACAGACTAAACTTACTAATCTTCAGCAGGAAACTAATACAGAAGTCAGTAACTTAGTAGACAGAATTAATACTATTTCGTCGCAGGTTGCATCACTTACGAAACAGATTAATACAGTAGAACTTACAGGTGCAGTCGCAAATGACTTAAGAGATAAACGTGAATTGCTGCTTGACGAATTATCAGAGATAATACCTATTGAAGTGACAGAAAGTATTGGCAAGAATGGTAATTCGGAATTCGATGTTAAGGTTCAGGGTGTGACACTGGTTGATACATATGACAGTATGCAGCTATATACAGTTGAAAGAGAGAACCCAAAGAATTCAATGGATTCACCGGGGCTTTACGACATATATTTCCAAGGTACAAAATTAGATGTGCAGGCAATGGGACTTTCAGGTTCGCTAAGAGCCGCACTTGATGTACGTGATGGTAATAATGGAACAATTGAGGAAGGCAATCCTGATTGTGAGGCTATTAAGTACAAAGGCATACCACATTATGTGAATAAGATTCAGGTATTTAAAAAGACAATAACTAATCTGTTTAACGACATACATCAGAATAATACCAGAAAAGATGAAAATGGTAATGATGTACCTGCTAATTATAACTTATATGGTAATACTACAGAGAATTTACCGATATTCAAATTGTCAGACAATGGTGTGCTTACTGTTAATCAGGACTTAATAGATGATCCGTCATTACTTGCAGCTTCAGAATATCCTATTAACGATGGTAAAGAAGATGCAGGACTTATAGATAAATTTATAGCACTTAAAGATAAACAGGCATTCAGCAATTATACGGCAAGTGATTTCTTGCAGAGTATAGTATCAGAAATCGCTGTAGATGTTAAGAAAGCACAGACATTTGAGAAGAACCATGCCAATATCCAGAAGAGCATAGAGAATCAGAAAATGTCAGTGTCAGGTGTCGATGGAGATGAGGAAAGTATGAACCTTGTTAAGTATCAGGAGGCATTCGAACTTTCGTCAAAAATGATATCGGTTATGCAGGAAATATATAATAAACTTATAAACGAAATGGGGGTATAGTGTGAAATAATTGCACTGATGTGGCAATTATTCCACACAGCTAATTGTTCGTAGGCGAAACAATTAGCCATATATGGCAGATAAGAAATTGCATACGCAATTTCTTATCGCCCATTCGCGACAAGTCGCTCATAAATGAGGTTAATGTGAAATAATTGCACTGATGTGGCAATTATTCCACACAGCTAATTGTTCGCAGGCGAAACAATTAGTATATATCGCAGAACTGAATTTGAAATTCAGCTCGCGGTTCCTCTGGAATATATGCCTGCGGAATGGAGTAAGGTATGAGAATTACAAATGGAATTTTGATAAATAATTCATTAAACAACATTAATAATAATAAAACTAATATGGATACCCTTAATACGCAGCTTGCATCTGAGAAGAAGATTCAGAGACCATCGGATGATCCTATAATTGCAATCAGAGCATTAAGATTTCGCTCTACTTTATCAGAGATAAATCAGTATCTATCAAAGAATATACCTGATGCAGAGTCATGGATGACTGAGACTGAAAGAGCACTTGAGAATACTGTAAAGGTATTAAGTGATATAACAGAATATTGTAACCAGGCTGTTAACGGATATTATGATACAACTAATAAGAATACTATAGTAAGCCAGTTAAAAGCATACAGAGACCAGATATATAGTGATGCTAATGCAGATTGTGCCGGAAGGACAATTTTTACGGGATATAAAACTGATGGAACTCTTACATTTACAAGTGATAATGAAAAAAAGTATGAGATTACACAGAAATTTAATGATAGTGCAATTGGTACTGTGAATAAAGTATCTAACGGATTAGATATTTCAGGAATAAATGATTCTACAATAGCAGGAACGGATATTTCAGCCATTAAATTGCCTACCCAGGTAACAGCTTATAGAATAAGACTTGGCTATGATAAGTTAGAAGCTGGCTCGGGTGCAGTTATAAATCTTACTGAGACAGGTGAGAGTATTACTACTGTTACTAAGACTTCTACAGACATCGGCTCATATGAACCTGGAGCAGGCGAAGCATATTATCTTGCAGATACAGGCGAATTGATTCTTGGTAAAGATGTATATAAGAAGCTGTCAGAGGCAAAAGCCGATTCAGAGGGTAATAGTTTTAAGATAACCTACACCAAAAAAGGTTTTAATAAAGGTGAACTTGATCCAATTCAGTATTTCGACTGTGTAGACATGACAGATGATAATCCTGATAACTGGGTAACATATACGAATAGAAAACAAGATATTAAATATGAGATTAATTTCAATCAGGACATAAAGATTAATACTCAGGGTAAAGAAGTATTTAATCAGGATATGACAAGAGACTTGGACGATATCATTGAAAGTGTTAACTATGCAATGAATGTCGAAGAGAAGAAGTCGAGAATAGAGAAAATGTATAATTCGGCTAAGGAAGGCAGCACAGAGCAGAAGAAATACAAAGAATTACTTGATCTATGTGACAGAGAATTAGATTTCGCAAAGAAGAATATGGAAAAAGCATTTACATATGGATTAAGTGCGTTTAATAAACATCAGGATTCGGTCAGCTTAGCAGAGGCTGATGTAGGTGCCAGACTTAAACGATTAGAACTTAATGAAAGCAGACTTTCAGATCAGCAGACAACAGTTAAGAAGCTGATGAGTACAAATGAAGAGATAAATGTTTCAAATATAGCAATTAAGATTAAAGAAGCAGAAAGCATCTACGATGCATCACTTGCGGCAGCATCTATGGTAGTGCAGAAGAAGTTATTAGATTTCTTATAAAATGTAATGGAGGCGTGACTATATATGAAAATCGAGACAAGATTATTTGGGAATATTGAAATAGATGTTAATAAAATTATTAATTTCAGCGATGGAATCATAGGATTCGAAGACTTAAAACAGTTTATGATAATGCATGATGCGGAATCGGAGAAATCTAAGATATTATGGCTTCAGTCATTAGATGATGGAAACATTGCATTACCTGTGATTGACCCGCTTATGATTAAGTCGGATTACAATCCTGTTGTTGAAGATGAGTTATTTAAAAATATTGGTGAATTAGTGGATGGAGAAATATTTGTACTTACTACACTTACAGTGCCGGCAGATATAACTAAGATAACCACTAATCTAAAAGCACCTATTGTAATTAATCCGGTCACTTTAAAGGGCTGTCAGATAATAGTGGATAATGATGATTATGTCGTTAGATACCCTATATATGATATATTAAAGTCATCAAAGGTGGCAGATAAGGAGGGTGAATAGATGCTTGCATTATCAAGGAAAAAAGACGAGGCAATCGTAATTAATAATAATATAGAGATAACTGTATTAGAAGTGAAAGGTGACCATGTGAAACTTGGTATATCTGCACCAAAATCAGTGCCAATATATAGGAAAGAAGTGTATTTACAGATACAGGAATCAAACAGGGAAGCAGCTGATGCATCAGCAGTAGAAGGATTAAAGAAATTATTTGAATAACTGTTAAATATTTATATAAAAATGTCGATAGATAATGTAATAAAGAATGAATTTCACATGGAGGTGAATTGTTATGGCAATTGAAGGCGTAACAGGTGCAGCAGCAACATATCAGGCAGCACCACAGGTAACAAAGGTAGAGAAGCCGGAAGCGGCTCGTACAGTTAGCGGCTTTTCAGGAGCCGAAGGATCTGTCAGCGAGATTAGTAAAGATACAAGGATAGTAGAGAATGCTAATAATTCATCATTAGATAGCAATACTGATGGTAAAGGCAGGCAGATGTCAGAAGAGACTATGAAACAGACGCTTAGTGATATTAATAAGAAGCTAAGTAATACGGAATGTGTATTCGGAGTGCATGAAGCAACTAATCGTGTAACTATACAGATAGTTGATAAAAACACTAAAGAAGTAATTAAAGAGATACCGCCAGAGAAGACTTTGGACATGATTGCTAAAGTATGGGAATTAGCAGGTATCTTAGTAGATGAAAAGTTATAAACTACATTATTAACTATTAGTAGTAGAAAAGAGGTAGAATATGGGAAGTAATGTATCTATATCAGGACTTGTTTCAAATCTTGACACCGATTCAATTGTTAATGCGTTAGTATCAGCATATTCCACAAAGAAAGATAAATATGTAAAGGCACAGACTAAACTTGAATGGAAACAGGATGCGTGGAAAGAATTAAATACAAAGATATATAGTTTCTATAGTGGTACATTGTCATCACTTAGATTTTCTAATGCATTTTCTAAGAAAGCATCATCTGTAGACAGCACAAAGGCTACAGTTAAGGCGAGTAGTGATGCTGTATCAGGTACGCAGAAACTTAAGATTAAGCAACTTGCTAAATCAGGCTATCTGACAGGTGCAGTTGTTAAATCAAGTGACGGAAGTAATACAAAACTTACAGGCTCATCTAAGTTATCAGAACTTGGAATAGAAGATGGAAGCAGTATATCTGTTAAGGTTGGCAATACAGAGAAGACAATTACACTTAATGGAAGTGATAGTGTTAATACAGCAGTAGCAAGATTAAAAGAAGCAGGGCTTAATGCAAGCTTTGATGAGATTAACCAGAGATTCTTCGTAAGTTCCAAGGCAAGTGGCTCTGAGGGAGAGTTCTCAATTATAGGTGCTAATTCATCAGGCTTAAAAGCACTTAATGGTATGGGACTTAATTCAGTCACATCTGCAGATGTTGAATCATACAGATATTGGGCTGCACTTACAGATGATGATATAAGCAACTTTACAGACACAGATTATACTAAGCAAAAGACTGCATTGTATGATCTTACAGATGAAGTGTCTATGAATAAACTCAAAGATACATTGAGATCTACACTTGAGAAGGCTAATGAGAGCAATGAGACTTTAGGCAAGGCTAATAAGTTAATCGATTATAAATTAGATGCAATAAATGAAGTATCGGGATTGTCATTAGAAGAGAGAAGTGCACTTATCAGTAAAGCAGCTGAGAGAATGACAGAAATTTCATCAAAGAAAGAACTTACCGATGAAGACAAGGCTGAGTTAGAAGAACTTCAGGCAAAACATGAGATATATGTTGCTTCTGCAAATGCTACATTTAATGTAGAAGCGGAGAAAAAGAAATATGAAGATGAGAAAACAGAGAATCAGAAGATAATTGATGCAAATGCTGCGACTATAGATACAGCTAATAAGGCACTTGCTGATAATGACGGTTTTACAGCATATGTAAATGGTCTCAATGATGATATAACTAAGAAGAATGCAGAGTTAAAAGAGACAATATTAGATAATTACAATACTAAGAGAAGTAATGCTAAAGAATTTGTTAAGGCATATGACATTGTAAATGATGCAAATGCTGATAAGACAAGCGATGAATATAAGAATGCATTACAACTCATAGGTGATAATTCAGGCCCAGGAACAGGTGCAGTCCGTATTCAGGGACAGGATGCTATTGTAGAATTAAATGGTGCTACATTTACATCTGCATCTAATAACTTCCAGATTAATGGATTGACTATTACGGCAAACCAGTTAACAGGTGCTGATGAAGAAATATCTATCACAACAAATACAGATACACAAGGTATCTATGATATGATTAAAGGCTTCTTCACAGAATATAATACACTTATCAAGGAAATGGATTCTTTATATAATGCAGATTCAGCTAAGGGTTATGAACCACTTACTGATGATGAGAAAGAAGCTATGACTGATAAAGAAATAGAGAAATGGGAAGAAAAGATTAAGAAAGCATTATTAAGACGTGATGATACATTACAGTCGGTATCAGATTCTATTAAGAATGCATTCCAAAAGAGCTATGAGATTAATGGAAAGAAGTATTCTTTATCTTCATTCGGTATAAAGACCGGAGGATATTTTACATCAGGCGATAACGAGAAATCAATATTTCATATTGATGGTGATTCTAAAGATTCAACATCATCAGGTAATACAGACAAATTAATGGCAGCAATTGCTTCAGATCCTGATACAGTATGCGAGTTCTTCAATAAACTTGCAGATGGTGTATATGCTGAATTGAGTAACAAGATGAAAGGTACTACACTTAGCAGCGCATATACAGTATATAATGACAAATCAATGAAGAACGAGTATAATGAATATACTAAGACTATAAAGAGCTGGGAAGAAAAGATAGAGTCATATGAAGAAAAATACAGAAAACAGTTTACAGCGATGGAAAAGGCATTAGCAACGCTTAATTCTAACAGTTCTTCATTAACAGGTCTATTAGGCTCCTGATAGTTAATAATTTAGAGAAGGTTGAAAAGGAGAAGACAAGATGTCATTTGGCAATCCATATGCTAATTATGCAAATACGAAGATACAGACAGCAACTCCTGCTCAGTTGACATTAATGCTTTATGACGGAGCTATTAAATTCTGTAATCTGGCTATAAATGCAGTTGAAGAAGGACAGATAGAAATGGCTAATACTAATATTAAAAAAGTTGAGGCTATAATTGCAGAGTTTAGAGCGACACTTAATTTTAAATATCCTGTAGCAAAGGATTTCGATAACGTATACGAATACCTCGGAAGAAGACTCTTAGAAGCAAATTTGCACAAGGATAAGGAAATATTAGAAGAAGTGTTATCTCATCTGCGTGTTATGAGAGAAACATGGACAGAAGTTATGAAACAGAGCAAATAGCAAAGAGAAGCGGGGTGATTAAACTTAATGGAGAATGGTAGAGAATATTTATCTATTTTAACAGAGAGTTTAAAAAAGAAGATTACTATATTGGATGAAATATTACTTCTTAATCAGAAACAGTTAGAATCTGTATCAGGTAATGAAATAGATGATGATTTATTCAATGAAATAATAGATAAGAAAGATATATATATTAAGGAAATCAATAATCTTGATAAAGGTTTCGAACAGGTATATGAAAGAATTAAGAGTGAGATAACTGGCAATACCGATAAGTTTAGTAGTGAAATAGCTATATTGAAACAGCTTATCTCGCAGATTACCGAGAAATCGATGGAAGTCCAGCTTAGTGAGAAGAGAAATAAACAAGCAGTCCTAAAGAAGATGAGTGAAGAAAAGACAAAGATTCATCAGACCAGGAATGCTAATAAAGTGGCATCTAATTATTATAATAATATGAATAAGGTCAATTATGTAGAACCACAGTTTATGGATAAGAAAAAATAATTAAAAAAATATACAAAAAAATTAATTTAGGTATAAAGTATTCGGTACATATGCCGATATAATATACAAGTAAAACAAATAAGTAATTTACTTATGTGACGGGAACGATGGAGCGTACGGCCGGAGGGAAAGTTACACAACAAAAAAATTAAGTAATCAGTAGCATGGAAGCTACTGCATATTCAAGGAGGAATTATTATGGTAATACAGCATAATCTTACAGCAATGAACACTAACAGACAGTTAGGTATCACAACAGGCAATCAGGCAAAATCAACAGAGAAATTATCTTCAGGTTACAGAATCAACCGTGCAGGTGATGATGCAGCAGGTTTAACAATTTCAGAGAAGATGAGAAGCCAGATCAGAGGTCTTAACAAAGCTTCTTCTAACGCAGAAGATGGTGTATCTTTAATCCAGACAGCTGAAGGTGCTTTAAATGAAGCACATTCAATTCTTCAGAGAATGAATGAATTAGCTACACAGGCAGCTAACGATACTAATACATCTTCAGATAGAACAGCTGTACAGAAGGAAATCGATGCACTTACATCAGAACTTTCAAGAATTGCTTCTACAACACAGTTCAATACAATGAACTTACTTAGTGGATCATTCACAGGAAAGAATCTTCAGGTTGGTGCTCTTGAAGGACAGAAGATTTCTATCTCAATCAGCACAATGAATGCTAAGGCACTTGGTGTTGCTAGCTTAAAGGTATCTTCATTTGGAAAAGCTGGTTCAGCTATGACATTAATTCAGAAAGCTATCAGCAAAGTATCTACACAGCGTTCAGCTCTTGGTGCTTTACAGAACAGATTAGAGCATACAATTGCTAACCTTGATACAACATCTGAGAATACAAGCGCAGCTGAATCTCGTATCCGTGACGTTGATATGGCTGAAGAAATGGTTGAATACAGCAAGAATAACATTCTTGCACAGGCAGGTCAGTCAATGCTTGCACAGGCTAACCAGTCAACACAGGGTGTTCTCTCATTATTAGGCTAATTAAGAGTACTATCATAAAGAAAAGGACTATACATCATTGGGTGTATAGCCCTTTTTTTACTTACCAGGAAATTTCGTTGAAATTGTCCTGGTAAGTAAAAAATGCTCCGCAAGGATCACACTGTGGCGGAGCAGAAATTGTTGCTATCGCAACCCGCCGCAGGTGGAGAATGTCGCAAGCGACATTCTTTATTCTTATGATAAAACTACAACTATACAAGAAATAGAGAGTTATAGGACAAAACGTGTTAATGGTTAATCTTGCCATCAACACGTTTTGTCTTATAACTCTAGAAACACATTGATAAATAACATATAGTAAGGTGTTATTATAATTGTAAATTATGCCGATATATATGCTAGTATGACGGATTGGAGATAGTGATGGAAAATATAATATATAAAAGTAATTTAGAAGTGTTTGAAGATAAATATAATAGTATATATAAATACCTTACGGATAACGAAAATAACAGTTTGTATAATATAAAGGATGTATTATGGGATATATCAGCATCAGAAGAAGATATTATGGTTATAAATAGAAATGGAAGGTTGTATTATCTGAACAGCAGATATTCAGATGAAGAATTTGCTAAGAACTGGGCTAAACAGTTTGAAAGTGACAACTATAAAACCGTATATATAATTTTTGGACTATCAAATTTCAGATGTGTTAAAGAGTTAATAAAAAATGCTGGTAAAGAAAATGCTATATTATTATATGAGCCCGACAAAAATATATTTATGAAGGCGATTGAGAAGATTGATATTACGGATGTTATAAAAAATGACGAAGTGGTTTTATGTATTAACGGAATAAATGATGAGGTTTTTGGTGAATTTGTAGCTATTGTTATGAATGATTATGCGTTAATGAGGCTTACAAA
>UMCI01052151.1_pt1 | contig 10895 bp, 8 predicted proteins | sample 1964211 | NCBI WGS metagenome assembly UMCI01 (sample SAMEA4835966, study PRJEB28245) | human gut metagenome | biome: gut microbiome; material: fecal sample | place: Denmark | collected 2008 | reverse complement strand
TTTGATACAACCATATCGAACATCAACGTGAAAACCGGTGACAGCTACATGGTCTCATACAAATGCAACAAGCGACTGATTCCAAAGATTAAGAGCTCCGGCGATACCCTCACAATATCCCAAAGCAAAGGAGCCAACTACAGAAGAAACACCACGAGTGAAATCACTGTTACCATTCCTGAGGGCGCAGCATTGAACAAGCTCTCCTTTAATACCGGTGTAGGCGAGGTAAACCTTAATTCCCTGACCGCAGCCGATGCAGAATTTGACACCGGCATAGGCGATTTATATGTCACAGACTGCAGCTTCGCCACATGTGATGTGGATGGCGGAACCGGCAATCTTAGCTTTGAAAACTGTGCCTTTGACGAAATGGATATCGACGGCGGTACAGGTAACATCACTGTGACATCCTCACAGTCACTTGACAGTTACATGATGGACCTGGACTCAGGTACAGGCGATATCACTATCAACGGTAATGACTATAATGATGAGTATGAGGTAAATGAGCATGCCAAAAAGCACCTGGTTATCGACTCAGGGCTTGGGGATATTGAGGTGAAATATTAAATTAAACTTTTCACTTTTTATTGTCCATAAACTGCGGCTCCATATATCCGGTTCCTGACATGGACTTGTAGTAGCGGCTTGCTGCCTGCGTGCCGACACGCACCTCGCGGGCCTGCTTCTTTATGGACGCAAATTTCAGAGTCATGAGATCCTTGTTGCGGGCCTCCTGACTCTGTATTTTTACGCTCTTGTCCGTGATACTGCGGATATGCTCCTGCATGGTGCGTATCTGCTCCTTGTAGTCCTCTTTGTGACCATTCAGTTCTTCCTTTGTACGTTCAAAAAGCTTCTCAAAGCCTGAGTCTAAATTATTGAGCTGGTCAATGAGCCTGCTCTTTGCCTCAACTACCTCGTCGAAGTCGTCAGGTGTAAGCTGTGGATCCTCGAGCTGGTTCTTCTGCTTGATATCAAGCTCTATTATCCGGTCGAGTACCTGCTCCTTTTTCTCAAGGCTTTGTATCATTATGTCTATGTAAGTCTGTTCCATTGTGTTCCCCCTGTATTTTCGATTGTTTTTAACTATAATCATCTCTATGATAGCACAAAACGCACAAACAAACTAGCTTCATGCTGCTGTCTCTGCGTTTTGTTTAAGTTAAAAACTCTCTATAATCCCTGTCGGTGATTTATGATACATTTATCTATGACACATGCAGCTTATTTCCGTTGCATGTGGCCTGCATGACCTCTTTCCACGCGTCACGCATAGTGCGCAGGTGCTCAAGCACCTCCTCAAGAATCTCCTTGTCCTTCTTTATGTTTGCCTCGACAAGACGTCTGTGAAGATATGTATATACATTGTTAAAATCCTTTGATACCGGATATTTGTCATCAAGTGTGGACTGGAACTCTTCTATGATACGCTCAACCTTGCGGATGTTTGTGTGAGCCTGCTGGATATCCTCCTTCTCCACTGCCATGATTGCAATATTGCAAAATTTGATTGCACCATCATACAGCATGAGTGTAAGCTCTGCCGGTGATGCAGTCATGATTTTGTTGTTTGCATATGCTGCGTATGCTTTATTTTGTAACATAATATACCCTCCCTGGTATCTTTTTATGAGAAGTAGCTGCTAATTGAGCTCTGTGTGCTGTTGAGCTTGGTCATAGCTGACTCCATCTGAGTAAACTTGTTGTAGTAGTAATCCTCACGATCTGAGATTTTTTTCTCCCATTCCTTAATAGTCTTGGTGTAGTTAGTGTACTCTGTCTTCATCTGCTTGTCATTGTAGATGGTAAACGCTGAGCTCAAATCTGTAGACTTCATCTTGTCACCGATTGCACTATACAGATTAGTTGAAAGCTGCTGCATAAACTGCATTACCGTATCCGGATCATCGTTTATAGCTGCCATGAGCTTATCTGTCTTGCCGGATGTATTGGCGTCATCCTCATCACCATCAATGTGATATGCATTCTGCTCATTCTCCGCTGCATTCAAAAATCCAAGTGTACTGATTCCAAAGCTTGAGAGCGAGTACTTCTTGCCACCTATCTCAACTGATGACATCATGGCTGTCTGCATTGCTGTCATTACGCTGCCAAGTGTAGAATCCCTGCGAAGCAGAGAGTCCTTAATCTTTGTCTCCCACTTCTCAATCTCTTTATCAGACATCTGATCCTTCTCATCATCCGTGAGTGGCTCGTAGCTTCCTGCTGAATCAGCATTGTATAGCTTCGTCATCTCGTTGATGATGTTGTTGTACTCTGTCAGGAAATCCTTTACCTTATCATATACACCCTGTGTATCTGTGCTTGTTGTAATGCTTATAGCGCTGTCCCCGGTCTCAGCAAGTGCCTCGATTGTCAGTCCATTGATTGAATAGCTGTTGCTGTCACCTGTATATTTTACACCGTTCAGCTCAATCTCCGAATCCTGTCCTGCGACCTTCTTCACCTGTGAATTGAAAAGTGCCTTATTCTGAAGCGTGTATGCAGTGTTTACCCTGTCGAGCAGGTCGTTTAGCGCCTGTGTATACTCAGACGAATCCTTCTGCTTTGAGGCAAGCTCCTTTACAATATTGCTATCTGCTGCTTTTTTTGTGTTGGCCTCTGCGGCCTCCTCCAAAGCGTTGGCTTTATTTACAAAGCCATCATCCTTGTTTCCGTTTCCTGCTAAAAGCAGCTCGACTGCTTCCTTTCCTGAAACAGCGATTGTGCCGCCATCCTTATCCTTACCTGCATATGCATTCTGAATAGCCTTTGTGAGGCTTGCAACCGAGTACTTGTCATCGCTTCCTAGCACTTCGTCCTTTGAATTCTCAAATGCCTGAACTGACGCAAGAGCCTCATCGTATGAGCTTTTAGTCTTTTCATCCATTGACTTGATGATTGTGTCATACGCTGCTGAAGCTGACTCTATGCCAGTCTTGTTTACGGCATCTGCCGCAATAGTGTACTCGGTCTTTTGTGAAACAGTGATGGAATCAGTTTTATCAGCTGTGCCATCTTCCTTTTGCAGATAGTACTTGCCGTCTGCCTCGTCCTTCTTGTAAGTCTTATCACCGACTTTCAGTATTGTATCATCGACTACTGTAGGTACTGCTTCAAGCTCCTTGCCATCAGCGTCCGTATAAGCTGTCCTCGTAGATTCTGTCACATCATAGTACGATGTGGTATCCTTGTCCTTATCAGCAACGGCTGCAATATAGTGGCTATTGTTGTCGCTGTCAATATACTTATAAAGAGTATTACCCTTTGTATCGGTCAGTGTGGTCTTTGTATATGTATCATAGCTGTCACCATTCTTTGAAATCAATGCGCCATCACGAGATGAGCCAAGCTTCTCAAGCAGCTTCAGCTTATCACTATCTCCTGCATTGTTTGCATCCAGCTTCTCATAAATGCCCTGAAGTGTGGCATATGAATAGCCATAATTTACAGCATTCATAAGATTTTTGCTCTGCGCATTCATCTTAGCTGCATCTGTGGTCAGATTGTTGTAGCTTGTAACAGCTGCCTCGATTTTGGCTCTGGTCTCATCGTCTGAAACTCCATGTAAAGCTGCATACTCATCATATGGATTGGATGAATAAGTACCGGTAGTGGTCTTTTCACCACCATATGCTATTCCCAGGCTATAAAGTGCTGATGCTCCATCTATATTGCTGCCGGTTATGGTAAAATCGTTTGCCACGCCTGTCTTTTTTGAGCTGATATAAAATCTCTTGTAGCTTGAATCGTAGTTTGCATCAAGCCCCGCATTCCTGAGTTCCTTTACCACGTCGTTCATGGTTGATGATGCGCTGAGCGTGATGGACTTGGTCTCGTCACCCATCTTTACCTCAAGCTTGGCATCACCACCTGTGTAACCGAGCTGGGCAAGTGTAGTCTTTTCACTGTCTGCCTTAATTTCTGCTCCGGTCATATATCCGGCCTTTGCCATCTGCTTGATTTTCAGCGACTGTGTGCCGCTTGGTGCACCTGAGCCTGCCTTTACTGTGGCCTTTGTAGTATCAGAAACTGATGTCTTCTTTAAGTTGTATGCTGTAGAAAAACGCAGATTGGAAATATTGCTGTACAAGCTGTACACCTTGGTATTAAGGGATTTCCACGCATCCTGTGTCCACTCAAGCTTAGTCTGCGCCTTCTGATATTTCTCTTTTCTGGTGGTATATGACGATACCATTGCCTTTACAATAGAATCTGTATCCAGACCTGATGTCATTCCCGATAATCTGATTGCCATGGTGTCCTCCTATCTCTTCTCATCTACCATGAGTCCTGCCATCTCCCAGACCTTCGCTATCATGTCGAGCGTCTTCTCCGGCGGGAACTCTTTGATGACTTCCTTTGTCTTCTTATCAACTATCTTTATTGTCACGCGGTTAGTCTTCTCATGGATGCCGAACACTGCCTCCGACTGGTCAGCCAACGCGCTCTTGTTGATATCATCCACAGCTTTTTTAAGCTGCGTATTCTTCTCATTCTGCTTTTGTGCAGCGGCCTGTGCCTGTCCCTGCGCTCCGGCATCACCGGCTGAATCACCGCTTGTTTCCTTAGTATTCATCGCCTGAATATTCCTTGCGATGCTGTCAGACACGACCTGATTGTCCGCACTGGACACCTCTGTCCTTCCCTGTGCCTGTTCCTTTATCTGTGCAGTTGATGTACTTCCCTGATAGACCATTCCTGCACCCTTGATTGCCTCTATTGCCATCTCTAACACCTCCGTGTGAAAATATGTTGCAATTGACTATTGTTCTAACCCTATTCTAAGGAATATATCGGATGAATTGCGGGAAAGTTTATAGCTTTCTTCTCTTTTTAAGTATAAAGAGATTTTGAAAAATCCCGGCTCACATCAGGATACTTAACTTTATCCTATGACGTGAGCCGGGATGGCTTGTCTCTTTATGCTCTTTGCAATTTAATTTTAATTTAACTTTAATGCTCCAGATTTGCAAACTTCGTGTACTCAGGCAGCCATGCAAGGTTTACGGTGCCGATTGGACCATTACGCTGTTTAGCGATAATGATCTCTGAGATACCCTTGAGCTCGGTGTCCTTGTTGTAGTAGTCATCACGATAGATGAACATGACGACGTCGGCATCCTGCTCGATAGCTCCTGACTCTCGAAGGTCTGAAAGCATAGGCCTGTGGTCCGGTCGCTGCTCTACGGCTCGTGAGAGCTGTGAGAGTGCCACTACAGGGACTGAAAGCTCTCTGGCGAGCGCCTTAAGCGAACGTGATATGTCTGAGATTTCCTGCTGACGCGATTCTGAGCCTCTTCCTGAGCCTGTCATAAGCTGCAGGTAATCGATGATGACGAGCTTTAAGTCGTGTTCGAGCTTGTATTTACGGCACTTGCTTCGAAGCTCTGAGATGCTGATACCCGGAGTGTCGTCTATGATGAGTTCGGAGTCTCCGATGATTCCGGCTCCCTCGACCAGCTTTTCCCAGTCGGCATCAGACAGATTTCCTGTACGCAGTGCCTGCGCATCTACCTTTGATTCGAGTGAGAACAGACGGTTTACGAGCTGCTCCTTCGACATCTCGAGTGAGAATATGGCTGTACACAGATGTGCGTGAAATGCCACATGCTGTGCTATGTTGAGCACGAAGGCTGTCTTTCCCATTGACGGACGGGCTGCCACGAGCACGAGGTCTGACGGCTGAAGTCCCGCTGTCCTGTAGTCAAGGTCTATGAAGCCTGTCGGAATTCCTGTTACTGTGCCCTCCTGCTGTGCTGCTTTTTCGATTTTCTCGAGGGCATTCATGACTACAGTACGGATTGGCACGTAGTCACCTGTCTGCCTTGTGGAAAGCAGCTCAAATACATCGTGCTCTGTCTTGTCGAGTACGCTCTCGAGCGATTCCTTGCCGGCATAGCATTCGTTCTCTATGTCCTCTGTTACATGGATGAGCTTTCGCTTTATGGCATTTTCCTTTACGATATTGGCATAATACTTGATGTTGGCAGAGGTCGGCACACTGGTGACGAGAGTTCTCACAAAGTCAAGGCTTTGTATTTCCTGCGGCACATCCTTTTCCTTTAAACGGTTCTGGAGTGTGACGAGATCTACAGGCTGCCCCTCTGTAAAGAGCTCAACCATGGTCTCAAATATGATGCCGTACTGCTGATGATAAAAATCCTCCTTAAGGAGCATCTCGCTGGCGGTCACTATGGCATCCTTGCTCATAATCATGGAGCCGACCACGGACTGCTCTGCCTCAAGGCTATTTGGCATTATTCGTTTGATTAATGCTTCTTCCAAGGGGATTCCTCCTATCCTTCAACTACTGATACTGTAAGGTTTGCTGTTACCTTTGGATGAAGCTTGACAGGCACCTCATAGTTTCCGAGTGCCTTGATTGACTCGTTAAGCTGCATCTTTTTCTTGTCGAGCTCTAAGCCATGCTGCTCCTTTGCTGCAGCCGAGATTTCCTTGGTGGATATGGAGCCGAAGGTTCTGCCGCCCTCTCCTGAGCGCAGCTTTACTACTACCTTTGTGCTCTCTACTACCTTTGCGAGTGCAAGTGCACTCTCGTAGTTTTCCTGTGCCACCTTGTCAGCGTGCTGGTTCTGAAGCTTTAAGTCATTCAAGTTCTTTGGAGTAGCCTCTACTCCGAGCTTTTTAGGTATGATATTGTTTCTGGCGTAGCCGTCACTTACGTTTACTATCTCGCCTTTTTTGCCTAATGGTTTTACGTCCTGTAATAAGATTACTTTCATTCTTCTATGTCTCCTTCTTTTAGCATTTCGTCCAGTGTATCCTGTATCATGCGCTTTGCCTGCACGATAGTAACGCCTGTCAGCTGCGCGCCTGCCACATTTAAGTGTCCGCCACCGCCCAGCTTCTCCATGATTATCTGGACATTTATCTCGTCGATTGAACGAGAGCTGATATAAATCTTGTCATTGTACTCCGTGAGCACAAATGATGCCTTGATTCCTATTATGTTGAGCAGCTCATTTGCCGCCTGTGCACCGACGATTGTCGGGCTCTCCACATTCTCGCTAGGGCATACCGATATGGCAAACGAGCCCCTGTATACCTCTGCATGGCGCACTGCCTCGGCTCTTGCCTTGTAGCATGCCATGTCATTTCTAAGCATCTTTCTGACGCGTGTTACCTCTGCGCCTGAGCGCTTCAAAAAGGCTGCAGCCTCAAATGTACGCACGCCTGTCTTCGTCATAAAGTTGTTGGTGTCGATGAGGATTCCTGCGTAGATGCAGTCGGCCTCTGTCGCATTGATCTTGACACCGTCGTTGAAGTACTGCAATACCTCTGCGACCATCTCACAAGCACTTGATGCATACGGCTCGATATATGAGAGTATAGGATTCTCTATTATCTCGCTGCTTTGTCTGTGGTGGTCAAATACGACTATCTTTCCTGTCTTTCTGAGGAGCTCAGGACACTCTGTGTAGCTTGGCCTGTTGGTATCCACCACCATGACAAGCGTATCCTTGCTCACCATCTCAAGAGCTTCTTCGCTGTTTATAAACATATCTGCCGGGTAGCCCTTTGCCTCTGAAAATGTCTCCATAAGAGGTCTGACTGAGCTTGTCGGGTCATTTATTACTATCTGTGCCTTTTTGTCGAGATTCTTGGCTGCACAATATATACCTATGCCTGCTCCAAGCGAGTCTACATCTGTGATGCTGTGGCCCATGATAAGCACGTTCTCACATGTCTCAATAATCTCCTGAAGCGCCTGTGCCTTGACTCTCGCCTTTACCCTTGTCTTGCTCTCCACCTGCTTTGACTTGCCGCCAAAATACAGGATATCATCGTGATCCTTTATAACTACCTGATCACCGCCTCGTCCGAGGGCTAAGTCTATGGCATTTCGCGCATATACGTAGTTTTCATTATACTTATCGCTCTTTATACCGATTCCGATACTGAGTGTGACCGCCATCTCGTTGCCGACCTTTATAGCCTTGACCTCATCGAGCACCTTGAACTTGTCCTCCTTCATGCTGTCAAGGTACTTGTACTTGAACACCACGAAGTATTTGTCGTTTTCTATCTTTCTGACAAGTCCGTCATACTTGGCAAAGTACTGGTTTACACGCCTATCGATAAGTGCAACGAGCAGCGACCTCTTTACGTCCTCTATGCTGTCAAGTGCCTCATCATAGTTGTCAATATAAACAAGCGCTGAGACCTGCTTCTGCTCTGTGATTTCCTTCTTGCAGTGATAAAGCTCCGACTCATCAAATACGTACAGCGCCGTCAAAAACTGGTCTGCTTCATTTGTGTCGATTATCTCATTTTCCTCTGCGATTGAGTTGAAATATATTCGTTTGACAGACAGACGGACTATGCTGTCCTCCTCCTCATTTACTATCTTGAAGTCTGTCGGCGCATCACTCTTGGTGAGAAGCTCTCTGGTCACTGTCGGAAAAAGTGTCGTGATGGATTTGTGATATTTTTTATCCACACCCATTAGCTCTGCGAATTTGTCATTTACCCAGAGTATCTTGCCGGAGTACTCAAGCAGGGCATATGGCACCTCAAACTCATTAAGCAACCTCTTCTGCACCGATGAATACTGTGTTGCAAAGCTTATCAGCTCATTTGCAACGACTGACTTGCTTCTGACATACAAAAACAGCACGAGCGCAAAGTAAAACACTGTAAAGCCTACCATGCCATAGCCAAGCCTTCTGTCATAGCGCAGTGCTATTCCGTCAGCACATATCCACACAAACGTCAGATATAGCGGCCAGCACATGTAGCTTTTCAGCCTGCCCTTGAATTTTATTTTTTTCTTCATTTTACTCTCCTTATCCCCGCTGCGTTGCGCTGATGCTGCCGGTGCAACGGTTGCGGTTTCGAGAATGTACTACAAATTAATAGTTACCGGCCACACCTTTGTGCAGCCCGCATCGATTGATATACCTACTAGAGAGTATACCACTTTGTGGGGATTATTCCTAGTACTATATTTATCAGTTATACTCAAATCGTTGCTGTTCACACTGTTAGGTGTGAACCGTAACTTATACTCAGTTATGATTATGAGGAATATATGGCATTTCTGTGTAGCAGAGAGAATCTTAATACAATTCTGTGCAATCTAAAAAGCACCGCATATATCTGATATTGATATGATACATGCGATGCTTTTTGTGTGCTCTCATCTTCCGGTATTCATTTTAATGATATGAGGGTCAAAAAGTATTTTGCCCCCTCATTTATGATTACTTCTCAGTCTTATCCGCAGCTATCTCTGCAATTGACTTTGTAAGACCTGCAATCCCCTGAATCTCTGATGGGATGATAATCTTTGTAGCCTTGCCGTCTGCTGCCTTGGCAAATGCCTCCAGGCTCTTTATCTGGAGCACTGCGTTATCCGGATTTGCCTCCTTTAACATGCGAAGTCCGTCTGCATTGGCCTGCTGTATCTTGAGGATAGCCTCTGCCTGACCTGCTGCCTCCTGGATTGTTGCCTCCTTCTTTGCCTCTGCGCGAAGGATGGCTGCCTGCTTTTCAGCCTCGGCATCGAGGATGACTGACTCTTTATTTCCCTCTGCAACAAGGATTGTTGATTTTTTCTCACCCTCTGCACGAAGAATGGCCTCTCGTCTCTCACGCTCTGCCTTCATCTGCTTCTCCATGGCATCCTGGATGGCCTTTGGAGGTATGATGTTCTTGAGCTCGACACGGTTTACCTTGATGCCCCATGGATCTGTTGCCACATCGAGTGTTGCGCGCATCTTGGTGTTGATTGTCTCACGGCTGGTAAGTGTCTCATCAAGTTCTAAGTCTCCGATGATGTTACGAAGTGTTGTGGCTGTGAGGTTCTCAATTGCCATGATTGGATTCTCTACTCCGTATGCGTAAAGCTTTGGATCTGTAATCTGGAAATATACTACAGTGTCTATCTGCATTGTTACATTATCCTTTGTGATTACAGGCTGTGGCGGGAAATCTACCACCTGCTCCTTTAAGATGACTTTCTTTGCTATTCTGTCGATAAATGGCACCTTGAGGTGAAGTCCTACGCTCCATGTGGTGAGATATCCTCCCAAACGCTCAATTACCATTGCATGTGCCTGTGGCACGATTTTGATGCAGTTTACCAGTACTATAAGTACGATTACGAGTAACACTGCAAGTGCTATTAATCCTTCCATATCCGATTAAGCCTCCTTTACCCTTTTTACAATTAGTTTTACTCCGCTTATCTTTACTACCTCGATAAGCTCGCCTTTTCTTATGACCTGGGTCTCGTCCTGCGGTCTGACTGTCCACTCCTGACCGTTTACAACGGCTTTTCCCGTCTGCTTCATGCTGTCAGCATCCTCGGTGAGCACAGCTCTTTCTCCGACCAGACTGTCCACGTTTGTCTTCACTGTCCTGGAATTGATGTACTTCCCGGCCCATGGCTTTGTGAGAGCTAAAAGCACGACTGAAACGAGTATAAATGCAATTCCCTGAACCACGACATTGCCGCCAAGCAGTGCGATTATAAACGCTACAAATGAGCCTGCCGCAAACCATATGGATGTGAGCCCGACTGTCATAAGCTCAACTAAAACAAAAACTACGGTGGCTGCCAACCAGAAAACAATGTATGTATCCATTTGAACCCTCCCTTTTTATTAGTATTTGTTTTATATTCATTTTATACTATGTAATTTGATTATGCAACAAATATTAATTTTTTAAACATAAAACATTTTTAACCTAAAAAATCCCGACCACCATCCGGTAGTCGGGATTTATCATACATTTATCTTATTCGCAAACGTATGGCATAAGAGCAAGATGACGTGCTCTCTTGATTGCTACTGTAAGAGCTCTCTGGTGCTTAGCGCAGTTTCCAGTAATTCTTCTAGGAAGAATTTTTCCTCTTTCAG
>UMCI01081592.1_pt1 | contig 10897 bp, 8 predicted proteins | sample 1964211 | NCBI WGS metagenome assembly UMCI01 (sample SAMEA4835966, study PRJEB28245) | human gut metagenome | biome: gut microbiome; material: fecal sample | place: Denmark | collected 2008 | reverse complement strand
GCTGGGCAAGCTGCACAAGGTGCATGGCGGCGCCACTTTGACCCGGCGGGATTTTATTCGCCGGGAGGAGAAGCTGGACGAAAAGCTGCAGCTGCACATGGACGAAAAAGAGATGATCGCCGCTTATGCCGCTGCCCAGGTGGACGATACGGATTTTGTATATTTAGACGCCGGCAGCTCCACCCTGTTAATGATCGACCACTTGCAGCCGGGTGCCACCTTTGTGACCAACGGTCTTCTTCACGCCCAGCGGCTGGTGGCCAAGGGTATGAAAACCTATGTGCTGGGCGGCGAGCTGAAGCACTCCACCGATGCCATCATCGGTCTGGCGGCAGCCAAGAATTTGCATAACTACAATTTTTCCAAGTGTTTCATCGGCACCAACGGTATTGCCATTCGTCAGGGATTTACCACGCCGGACACGGACGAGGCCTACTTAAAAGCGGCGGCCATGGAGCGCAGTTTCGTCAGTTATGTGTTGGCGGACGCCAGCAAGTTTGACAAAGTATCTACCGTGAGCTTTGCGCCCCTGGATCAGGCGGCGATCATCACCGATCGGCTGCCGGATCCGGAGTACGGAGAACGCACGGTGGTAAAGGAGGTTGCGTTATTATGATCTATACCGTAACATTGAATCCGGCGCTGGACTACATTCTGCGCCTGCCCCGGTTGAGCAGCGAGGATGTAAACCGGGCGGACAGCGCCCAACTGCTGTGCGGCGGCAAGGGAATCAATGTGTCCATGGTGCTGTCCGGACTGGAGGTGCCCACCCGGGCACTGGGGTTCGTGGCCGGATTTACCGGCCGGGCACTGGAGCAGATGCTGCAGGCCCAGGGGATCCAAACGGATTTTGTGCCGCTGGCAGCGGGCAACACCCGAATCAATGTTAAGATCTTTGCCGATCGGCAAACGGATATTAACGCCCCCGGCGCCCAGCCGGCAGAGGCGGAAGTGGAGGCTCTGTTCCACAAGCTGGAGGGACTGATGCCCGGCGACTTTTTGGTGCTGGCTGGGGCGGTGCCCAGCCAAATGCCCGGCTCCATTTATGAGCAAATCTGCGCCAAGCTGCAAAATAAAGGCGTGCATATTGTGGTAGACACCACCGGCGATGCGTTGCTGGCGGTGCTGGATTACCACCCGTTTCTTATTAAGCCCAATCACCACGAGCTGGGCGAGATCTTTGGCGAGGACATTCGCCCGGACGATGAAGAGAAGATTCGCTTCTTTGCAGCCAAGTTGCAAGAGAAAGGCGCACGCAATGTGCTGGTGAGTCGTGGCAAGTACGGCGCCACACTGCTGGCAGAGGACGGCAGCACCCACTCCGTGGGCGTGGTGCCCGGCAAACCGGTGAACAATGTAGGCTGCGGCGATTCAATGGTGGCCGGGTTCCTGGCCGGGTACGCAGACAGCGGCGATTACAAGACGGCGCTCCAGTGGGCTTCCGCCGCCGGTAATGCCTCCGCCTTTTGTGAGGGCGTGGCAGACGGCGATACCATTCGCCGGTATAAGACACAGTATTTTGCCGACTGAGAGCAGTCGGAGAATAATTAAATGTGCAGGGCGACGCCCTGTGTAAGGAGGGTTCTCTATGAAGATTAAAGATTTGCTGTCTCCTCGGGCGATCCGGCTGAACGCCCCGGCTGAAAGCAAAAGCCAAGCCATCGACGCGCTGGTAGAGCTGCACGCGGCAGCAGGCAACCTAACGGACCCGTCGGCCTACAAGGCGGCGATCCTGGCGCGAGAGGGACAGGGCACCACTGCCATCGGCGAGGGCATTGCGGTACCTCATGCGAAGAGCGACAGCGTGGCCCATGCGGCACTGGCGGCGATGACCGTGCCCGGCGGTGTGGATTATGACGCCCCGGACGGCAAGCCCAGTTCGCTGCTGTTTATGATCGCGGCTCCGCCGGACGGCGATGTGCATTTGGAAATTCTCTCTCGCCTGATGGTGATGCTTATGGAGCCGGAATTTTGCGATCGGCTTCGTGGCGCCAAAACGGCAGAGGAATTTATTGAAATTATTGACGCCCAAGAACGGGCCAAGTACCCGAAGGAGACCCCGGAGGATACGGTGGTAACCGCACAGGCGGCTCCGAAAGGCTATCGTATTTTGGCGGTGACCGCCTGCCCCACCGGCATTGCGCATACCTATATGGCTGCCGAGGCGCTGGAAAAGGCCGGCGCGGCCATGAATTGCCCCTTAAAGGCAGAGACCAACGGCTCCGGCGGCGCTAAAAATGTACTCACCCGCCGAGAGATCGCCGACTGTGACGGTATTATCATTGCAGCAGATAAAAATGTAGAGATGGACCGCTTTGACGGCAAGCCGGTATTGCAAACCACGGTTTCTGCCGGTATTAACAAACCGCAGGAGTTAATCCAAAAGGTGCTGGACGGTAAGGCTCCCATTTACCACGCAGAGGGCGGCGCAGCCCCCGTCGGGGATGACGATGAGAAAGAGAGCTTCGGCCACAAGGTGTATAAACACCTGATGAACGGCGTATCCCATATGCTGCCTTTCGTGGTCGGCGGCGGCGTGCTGATTGCTCTGGGCTTCTTGATTGATACATTGGCCGGCAACGCCAATGCCGGCGGCAACTTCGGCCAGACCAACCCGGTAGCGGCGGTGATCTTTTGGATCGGTAAAGCGGCATTTAGCTTTATGATTCCCATTTTGGCCGGGTATATTGCCCAGTCCATTGCGGATCGTCCCGGTTTGCTGCCCGGTATCGTTGGCGGTTATTTGGCCACCATCGGCGCCACGCTGCAGTCGCCTACCGGCGATGACAAGGCTGTGTCCGGATTCTTGGGCGCGCTGCTGGCCGGTTTTGTGGCCGGTCTGTTGGTCAACGGACTGAAAAAGGCCTTCTCCTGGATGCCCAAGAGCATGGACGGCATTAAGCCGGTGTTCCTGTATCCCCTGTTCGGCACTGTGTTGATCGGTCTGTTTATGTTGCTGATCAATCCCTTCGTGGGGTATATCAACTTGGCGTTGTCTGCCGGACTGAAAAGTCTGGGCGAAACCTCCCGCATTCTCCTGTCCGTTGTTCTGGCGGCTATGATGGCCACTGACATGGGCGGCCCGTTCAACAAGGCGGCTTATGTGTTCGGTACGGCTTCCGTCGCCACCGGCGATACCTGGATCATGGCGGCGGTGATGATCGGTGGTATGGTGCCGCCTATCGCCATCGCTTTGTCCACCACCTTTAACAAGAAGAAGTGGACCAAAGAGGAACTGAAAAGCGGTCCGGTCAATTATGCGATGGGTCTGTGCTTCATCACAGAGGGCGCGATTCCTTATGCGGCGTCTGATCCGCTGCGCGTGATTCCGTCCTGTATGGTGGGCTCTGCCGTAGCCGGTTTGGTCTGCGCGCTGTTTGGCTGTGCTTGCCCGGCACCCCACGGCGGTGTTTTCACTTTCGCAGTTGTGGATCATCCTCTGGGCTATATTGTGGCTCTGGTTGCAGGCTCTGTGGTCGGTGCGTTGATGCTGGCCCTGCTGAAAAAGAATAAAACAGAGAAGGAGAGAGCATAATGGTATCTCAGGTAACAAAGGTGATCAATAAAGAGGGCTTCCATATGCGCCCGGCAAATATGTTCGTTAAGGAAATGACTGCATTCCAGAGTGATGTGCATCTGATCTTAAACGGCAAGGACATTAACGCCAAGAGCATTATGAACATTATGGCCGGCTGCATTAAGTGCGGCAGCCAGCTGGAAGTGCGGGCCGACGGTCCGGACGAAAATGAGGCGCTGGCCAAGGCAGTCAGTCTGATTGAGTCCGGCTTAGGCGAGGCATAAGAAATTTTGCACACAGGGAACGGCTCTTTGGGGCAGTTCCCTGGCTGTGTTTATTAAGTTGAACAAGGAGAGGGAGCGATACCATGCTAAGAGGAACAGGCGTAAGCGAGGGCTGCGGCATCGGCAAGGCCTTGATCATTCAGCACCGGTCGCTGGATTACAGCGGCGTGGTCTTTGGCGGCGCCCAGCAGGAAAAAGAGCGGCTTCGGGCAGCCATTAACGCATTTATGCAAAAGACGGAGCAGCTGCGGGATCGTCTGCAAGCCTCTGCCGGAGAGAAAGAGGCAGCGATTTTAGACGGTCACATGGAGATGCTGCGGGATCCGTTTATGCTCTCCCAAATGGAGGAGATGATCGACGGCGGCGCCACGGCGGAAGCGGCGGCTGATGGGGTGTGCAACCAATTTATCGCCATGTTTTCCGGCATGGACGACGAGCTGACTCGTCAGAGAGCCAGCGATATTGCCGATGTGCGAGAGGATCTGCTGGGTATTATGCTGGGTGCGGAGCAGGTGGATTTGGGTGCCATTGAACCGGGCACGGTACTGGTGGCCCACGACTTTACCCCCTCTATGACCGGCAAAATGAACCGGGAGCATGTGGCAGCCATTGTGGCAGAGGTGGGCGGTATGACCTCCCACAGTGCCATTTTGGCGCGGGCTATGGGCATTCCGGCGGTGCTGTCCGTCAGCGGTGCAGTAAAGGCGCTGCACACCGGCCAATGCGTGGCGGTGGACGGCTTTCGCGGCACAGTGCTGCCGGAGCCTACGCCGGAGCAGACGGCGGAATTTAAGCAGCGGCAGCGGGAATATTTGGCAGAGCGAGAGGCGCTCAGCCGCTATTGTAATCTGCCTACCGTCACCAAGAACGGCGTGAAAAAGGCCGTGTACGGCAATATCGGCAAGCCGGAGGATGTGCAGGCGGTGGTGCAAAACGGCGGTGAGGGTATCGGCCTTTTCCGCACGGAATTCCTGTTTATGGATCGGTTGTCCCGCCCCACGGAGGCAGAGCAGTTTGAGGCTTACGCCACGGTGGCCAAGGCCATGAACGGCCGGGAGGTCATCATCCGTACGCTGGACATTGGCGGTGATAAGGAAATTCCCTACTTAGAGATTGAAAAAGAGGATAATCCGTTTTTGGGACACCGGGCCATTCGCTACTGCCTGGACCACCCGGATCTGTTTTGCGACCAAATCCGCGCCATTTTGCGGGCGGCCAAGTTCGGCGACTTAAAGCTGATGCTGCCTCTGATCACCTGCAAGGAAGAGATCCTGGCAGCTAAAAAGCTGATTGAGCAGTGTCTGCGGGAGCTGATCGAAGCCGGCGAAGATGTGCACCCGGTGCCGGTAGGTATTATGGTAGAAACCCCGGCTGCGGCGCTGACTGCAGCGGAACTGGCTAAGGAAGCGGACTTCTTCTCCATCGGCACCAATGATCTGACCGGCTATGTGATGGCGGTGGATCGTGGCAATCAGGCGGTGGCGCGGCTGTACGATCCTATGCAGCCGGCAGTGCTCTCTGCCATTGAAATGACCATTAAGGCCGCCAAGGCCGCCGGTATTCCGGTGGGTATGTGCGGCGAGGGGGCGGCGGACCCCCGGCTGATCCCCCATCTGCTGGAGTGGGGACTGGACGAATTTTCCGTGTCTGCCTCTTCTATTCTGAAAACCCGCAAGATGATCAGCGAGGAAGAAGCGTAAATATAGTACCCTTTTACGGCTCCCCTTGGAAACAAGGGGAGCTGCTTTGCTTTGAGCGAATGGATAGCGGTGCAATCCCCCTGCTGGGCACGCGTCGATTAAAATGGAATGTGTATTGCAAAGGGGTGTAGCGTATGCTATACTGAGAATAGAAAATCGGGGCGGTTTACCGCTTTTTGCGCCGAGAGGAGGTTGCAGCCCATGCAAATGCTGTATATATGGATTCTTGCCGCCGTCGTATTTGGCGTGCTGGAGGGGATTACCGCCCAACTGGTGTCCATTTGGTTTGTGCTGGGCGCGGTGGCTGCGGCTGTTGCGGCAGCCTGCGGCGGGGCTGTCTGGCTCCAGGGGGTGCTGTTTGTGGCGGTGTCCGTGGTGGCGCTGCTGGCCACCAAACCGCTGGTGAAGAAGTACCTGCGCCCTCGTATTCAGGCCACCAACGCGGATCGCTGCGTTGGCCGAACCGGCGTGGTTCTGGAAGATATTGACAATTTAGCCGCCACCGGACAGGTGAGAGTGTGCGGCAGTGTGTGGTCTGCCCGCAGCACGGACGGCGCGCCCATTGCCGCCGGGACCACGGTGGTGGTGGATCGCATTGAGGGCGTGAAGCTGATGGTGCGCACGGCCAAGGCTCCGGTGGGCAAGGTTTGATCTTGTTATCCATTTTTATCTATATAGAATGAAAGAAAAGGAGAATTTGTATGTTAAAGTGGATCATTTTAGCTGTGGTCATTTTGGCGCTGATTGCGCTGGTGCTGGCCAACATTCGTGTAGTGCCCCAGTCTAAGGCATTCGTTTTGGAGCGGCTGGGCACTTTCTACGCCACCTGGCAGACCGGTCTGCATGTAAAGATTCCGTTCATTGACCGGATTGCCAAGACCGTTTCTCTTAAGGAGCAGGTGGTTGACTTTAAGCCGCAGGCGGTGATCACCAAGGACAATGTGACCATGCAGATCGACACGGTGGTGTTCTTCCAAATCACGGACCCCAAGCTGTACACCTACGGTGTGGAAAGCCCCATTTCTGCCATTGAGAATCTGTCTGCCACCACGCTGCGTAATATTATCGGCGAGATGGAGCTGGACAGCACCCTCACTTCCCGCGACACCATCAACACCAAGATCCGGGTGATTTTGGACGAGGCCACGGACCCTTGGGGTATTAAGGTGAACCGGGTGGAGTTGAAAAACATTATCCCGCCCCGGGAAATTCAGGACGCTATGGAAAAGCAGATGAAAGCGGAGCGCCAGCGCCGCGAGGCCATCTTGACTGCCGAGGGCGAGAAGCAGAGCCGTATTTTGGTGGCTGAGGGACACAAGGAGTCCAAGATCCTGGAAGCAGAGGCAGAAAAGCAGGCGGCCATTCTTCATGCCGAGGCTGTGAAAGAAGCGAAAATTCGCGAGGCCGAGGGTGAAGCCGCGGCTATTGAGGCGGTGCAAAAGGCCACCGCAGATGCCATTCGCCTGCTCAATGAGGCCAACGCCGGTGACGCGGTGATTAAGCTGAAAGCGCTGGAGGCGTTCTCCAAGGCTGCCGACGGTCAGGCCACCAAGATCATCATTCCGTCGGAAATTCAAGGCATTGCCGGTTTGGCAGAGGGCGTTGTGTCTGCCGTGCAGAAATAAACAGATAAAAGGGTATAAAAATGGAAACAGGGAACGGTGTGTACCGTTCCCTGTTTTTTGCGGGCGGCAGATTGCCGCCCCTACCGTAGGGCGGGGGCTTGCTCCCGCCGCTCCTTTTTACGCAAAAACACCCCTATGGCTCTTGCGGGTCATAGGGGTGTTTGGCATATTTATTGCGCTTTTTTCTTGCTGTTCATACGCGCTGCGGCAGCGGTGACGAAACCGCGGAACAGCGGGTGCGGGCGGTTGGGACGGCTCTTGAATTCCGGATGGAACTGGCCGGCCACAAACCAGGGGTGATCCGGGATTTCCACCATCTCTACAATGTGGTTATCCGGCGAAGTACCGGCAAAGATCATGCCCCCATTCAGCAGGTCCGGGCGATAATCATTGTTCACTTCATAGCGGTGGCGGTGGCGCTCATAGATCATAGAGGCGCCGTACAGGCTATAGGCCTTGGACTCCGGGTTCAAGGTGCAGGGGTACTGACCCAGGCGCATGGTGCCGCCCATGTCCGTTACATCCTTTTGCTCCGGCAAAATGTCGATCACCGGGTGGGTGGTGGACGGGTCGATCTCTGCCGAGTTGGCGTCTGCCATGCCCAGCACATCCCGGGCAAATTCAATAATTGCAATCTGCATACCCAGGCAGATTCCCAGGTAGGGCACTCCGTGGGTGCGGGCGTAGCGGCAGGCGTTGATTTTGCCTTCTATGCCACGGGAGCCAAAGCCGCCGGGTACCAAAATGCCGTCCATATCGCCCAAGATGGCGTCCAGATCTACATCATCGCCCTCCAGGGTCTCCGAGTCGATCCAGTGAATATCCACGGCGCTGTGGGTGGCAATGCCGCCGTGCTTCAGCGCCTCGTTGACGCTGATATAGCTGTCGTGCAGCTCCACATATTTGCCCACCAGACCGATTTTGACCGTCTGTACCGGGTGGCGCAGCGCGTCCAGCATTTCCTGCCAGTCGGCAAGATCCGGCGCACCGGGGCAGTCAATGCCCAGCTTGCGGATCACCACATCGTCCATGTGCTGCTGGTGGAGCATGATGGGCACGGCATAGAGAATGTCGCAGTTGTTATTTTCAATGACGCACTCCGGATCCACATTGCAGAACAGGGAGATCTTGTGCTTGATCTCATCCGTCAGCGGGTGCTCCGTGCGGCAAACGATAATATCCGGATTGATGCCGATGGAGAGCATTTCCTTTACACTGTGCTGGGTGGGCTTGCTTTTCAGCTCATCGGAGGCTGCCAGGTAGGGCACCAAGGTCACATGGATAAACAGGCAGTTCTCTCGCCCGGCCTCCACGGCAAATTGGCGAATGGCCTCCAAAAACGGCTGGCTCTCAATATCGCCTACGGTGCCGCCGATTTCTACCAGGCATACATCGGCGCCGGTGTCTGCGTTGCGGGCGATGGAACGCTTGATCTCATTGGTCACATGGGGAATGATCTGAATGGTCTGGCCGCCATACACGCCCTTGCGCTCGTCGGTGATCACTTTCCAGTACACGCGTCCGGAGGTCAGGTTGGAGTTTTGGCTCAGGGACTCGTCAATAAAGCGCTCGTAGTGCCCCAGGTCCAGGTCCGTTTCCGCACCGTCGTCGGTAACGAATACCTCGCCGTGCTGTACCGGGTTCATGGTGCCCGGGTCCACATTCAGGTACGGGTCCAGCTTCTGCGCGGTGACCTTTAGCCCTCTGGACTTCAGCAGTCGGCCCAGGGAAGCGGCGGTAATGCCCTTGCCCAGCCCGCTGACAACGCCGCCGGTAATGAATATATACTTGGTTTTGCCCAATGAAATCACCCTTTCTGTGTTGTAGTCTGTATATAAAATGATATTGGGTCGATCAGTAAATGACCTTTTTGTCGCTTTTTGCAGTGCAGGTCAGGTGCACGCCCAGCTTTTTCAGCGTGTTCTCATCCACGGAGGACAGCAGAACGGAACAGTGCACTTCGCAGTCCCGCAGCTTGCCCAGTTGTTCCAGCGCCAAGGCGGCGTTGGGGTCCGTTACTGCGCACATAGACAGGGCAATGAGTACCTCGTCCGTATGCAGCCGAGGGTTGTGGCTGCCCAGGTGGCGGGTCTTTAGCGCCTGGATGGGACGGATCACCTGCGGCGAGATCAGCAATGTTTCGTCCGGAATACCGCCCAGGTGCTTTAAGGCGTTGAGCAGCATAGCGCTGGCGCAGCCCAGCAGCTCGGTAGTTTTGCCGGTGATCAAATCGCCGTTTTCCAGTTCAATGGCGGCGCAGGGCGTGCCGGTGTTTGCCGCAGTCCGGGTTGCGGCTGCCGCGCAGGCCCGATCGTCGGTATTCAGTCCCGCCTGACCCAGCAGCAGCTCTAATTTATAAATTTCGTCGCTGCATTCCTTGCCGCGCAGCGCGTTGCAGCAGGCGGTAAAGTAGCGGCGCAGGATTTCCTCTTTGGCGGCGGTGCAGACGGCGTCGTCATCCACAATGCAGTTGCCGGCCATATTGACTCCCATATCCGTGGGAGACTGGTAGGGGCAGGTGCCGTAGATCTTTTCAAATGTGGCTTTCAGCACCGGGAAGATCTCCACATCCCGGTTGTAGTTCACCGTGGTCTGGCCGTAGGCCTCCAGGTGCCAGGGGTCGATCATATTTACATCCCCCAGGTCCGCGGTGGCAGCCTCATAGGCCAGGTTCACCGGATGGTTCAGAGGAATGTTCCAGATGGGGAAGGTCTCAAATTTTGCGTCCCCGGCCTTAATGCCCCGCCGATTCTCATGGTACAGCTGGGACAGGCAGGTGGCCATCTTGCCGCTGCCCGGACCGGGGGCGGTGATGATTACCAGGGAGCGCCGGGTCTCAATATAATCATTTTTGCCGTAGCCGGCGTCGCTGACGATCTTGCTGATGCTGGCCGGGTAGCCGTCGATCAGATAGTGGTGGTACACCGCCACGCCTGCCGCCTGCAGCCGGGCCTCAAAGGCGTCCAGCTTGGGTGAGGGGGCGTACTTGGTGAGTACCGCTGAGCTGACGGTCAGCCCTTTGGAACGGAACGCCTCGATCAGCCGCAGGGTGTCTATATCATAGGTAATGCCCAAATCGCCACGCACCTTGTCCTTCTCAATATCCTGGGCGCTGACTACAATGACGATCTCCGCCTGGTCCTTTAGCTGCAGCAGCATTTGCAGCTTGCTGTCCGGCTGAAAGCCCGGCAGTACCCGGCTGGCGTGGTAGTCGTCAAACAGCTTGCCGCCAAATTCCAGATACAGCTTGCCGCCGAATTCGGCAATCCGCTCCCGAATACGGCCGGATTGCATCTCTAAATATTTTTGATTGTCAAAACCTACTTTTTTCATAATCCCTCTACTTACGCGCGAACATTAAAATAAGAAAAACGGCTGTACGCCTGTACAACCGTCTGTACTTATACATTATACTGGAAAGTGCCCGCCAAATCAATAGCCAGTTCTATTTTTTTGACAAAATCAGTCTTTCTCTGCGATGGGATGGCTTTTTTCTGCCTGCAGCTTTTTGCAGTCCACCGCCAGTCGCCAAACCCACATCCCCACAGCTACCGCCAGCAGTACGATGAATACCGCCATGCCCGGTCGGGTGTAAGCGTGGAGAAAGCGCAGTACGGTAAAGAGGGGAAACAGACCGGCGCCTGCCAGCGCCGCCAGAGCCTCTATCCGGTTGGCTGTGTTCAGGTGTTGCATCTCCGTGCGGTAGCGCACCAGCCCGATGAGAAAAACCATGGCTCCCACCACCACCAGCACAAAGGCCAGCACCAGCAG
>UMCI01058602.1_pt1 | contig 11019 bp, 10 predicted proteins | sample 1964211 | NCBI WGS metagenome assembly UMCI01 (sample SAMEA4835966, study PRJEB28245) | human gut metagenome | biome: gut microbiome; material: fecal sample | place: Denmark | collected 2008 | reverse complement strand
GCTGCGCGGCGGTCTGTGCATCGGTCTTGGCCTGCTCTGCGGCGGTGGCATCGGCGTGGACGGCATCCACCAGCTGCTGCCATGCAGGGGTGCCCGGTTCCGGCTCTGTGCCGTCTTCTGTGCCGGAGTTGGCGCTGACACGATACCGCAGGTCTGCGCTGGTCATCACCTTTGCGCCGTCGCTGCCCTCAAAGGTGATGCACCCGCTTCCGGGCTGTGCAGTCACGCTGGCGGGCACGGCCACAGAGCCGTCCACCACCAGCGAGGACGCCGGGTCTTTGCCGTCCGGCACGTGCCAGAAGCAGCGGATAGCCAGCCCTTCCCACTCACCGGCGGCAGTGACGGCAAGGCGGTACACGCCCCGGTTTTTGGTGTAGCCAAAGCGCACCAGCTGCTCATAGCCCGGCACTTTGACGACGCCATTGGATGCGAGAGATACGCTTAGCTCGATCATGCTTTACTCCTTGTTGATGGTAGGCTTCTTTTCTGCCAGTGCCTTCTTCATCAGGATTACGGCCTTTTCAATCACCGCGTCAAGCACTTCATCCGTGATGATAGGCTTCAGCCATGCAGGGCAGGCCGCACGCAGCGCGTCAAAGACCTGCTTCTTTTTCTTTGCGCCCTGGCCGCTGCCCATGATGCTGTCTTCGGCCTTGCACACGAGGTCATAGGCCAGATCTTTGACCAGCTGCTTATAGCCCATGCGGATAGCGCCGACAGCCAGAGCCACAAAGCCAACGATGATAAGAACGATTGCGACGGGGGCGGGGATGAAATTAAGAATTGCTGCCATGTTTCGTTACTCCTTCTGTCAAATAGTTGTCAATTTCGGCCTTGCTTTTCTGCATGGCCTGAACGTTATTTCCGGTGAGCTGCGCTTCTAGCAAGGCACGCACGGCCTGCAGGGTCAGGCGGTTCACTTCGTCGATGTCTCCAAAGCGGCTCAAATCGCGGGAAAGTGCCGCTGTGTGCTGGGTATAGCCGGTTTCCAGTGCGCCAACACGCCGGTCAAGGTCGTCAAGGCGCTTGTTCTGCGCATCGTCGGGGGCCTGTGCATTTTTGACGTACTTGTGGATGATGTCCAGCACCTTGTCGATGGTGATGACCGCAGCGCACAGGCTGCCAAGGATGCCAAGCACCCACAGGAGAGCTTCTTTTTCGGTCATTTGCCCTCCCGGAGACGGGTCAGGCCCTTCTTGCAGATGATCTTCGGGTAGTTGCGTGTGGTCACATTGAGATCAACGTGACCGGAAATACCAGGAACGCTGCCCTTGCTGGTGTGCTGGTGTGCGTTGTAGGCAAAGGTCACGGCAGGTGTCTTTCCTGTGTAGTCGGCCAGCCACACGTCGTAGGGGCTGAGGGCAGCACCGCCCATATACAGGCGTGTCTTAGCAAAGCTGGTGTAGGTATAGAGCTGGGCATAAAAGCCCATGTCTTCCACCTTTTTCAGGGCGTAGGCTGTCAGGTCGGTCAGCGTCTGCTTGCCAAGAACCCTGAATTTGTTGTCCTCCACGTCCACTGCCACAGGCATTTCCAGCGTCTTGCCACGCAGGGCGTCAGCCAGCAGGGAAAGCTCTGCATCGGCCATTGCCTCGCTGGTGGCGTAGGTGTAGTAATACACGCCCACAGCCAGACCTGCCGCCTTTGCATTGCGGTAGTTTGCTTCAAAGGTCGGGTCGATGTACAGGCCGTCCGCCCGCTTGGAGAGTCTGCGGTTTGTGCTGACGGTCTTGAGCATGACGCCCTGATAGCCAGCGGCCTTGACCTTCTTCCAGCCCTCCGGTGTAATGCTGCCCTGATACCGGCTTACGTCGATGTAGCGATAGGGCGGTGCTCCCGTCCACTCGGTCACAAATGCCATCGTGTCCTCCTGTTCTGCCTGTTCTTCCGCCAAAGCGGCAAAGAACCGGCTCAAAAAGTTAAAAAGTGCGGTCAAAAATGTGTTGTTTATTGCGATCAACCTCCCGGGCCCAAGAGTAGGCATTAAGCGCCATGGACGGCCTTCTGCTTGGCCAGCAGCTCGATCAGCTCCTTGTACTCGGCCTCGGTGATACGGCCGAGGGCGTAAAACACGTCCAGCTTGTCCGCAAGGCCAGCGGTCTGGCCGCGCTCGATCAGGCGTTTACAGATACGATACAACATAGTTTTTACCTCCTTATGTGGTGGTGTCAGTGGTGGTGTCGTCGGTCATCCCCAGTTCCAGCATGGCGACGCGGTATTCATGATCTACCGCCAGGGCATCCGTGTCCGCCTGCGCGGCCTGCGTCTCGGTCAGCAGGTCCGCGAGGGTGGGGTAGTGGTAGCCGGTGAATACAACCGGTACAGTATTCAGCGTATTGGTAAGGGTACACTCAAGCCTTTTTTTGTCGGCCGAAAATAATACTGTGACCGTGAGACTTCCCGCGCCAAAACTGCCAGTTTCATATGACATACCAGAGGTAAGATTAAAATCAAATTCGTCTGCGCCACCGGTTATGCGGAGGTTAACGTAATCTACACCGTCCTGAACGTTAATTGTCTCAGTTTTTCTCCTCCCAATCGTTGTTTTTCCGCTCCACACCAGCCGCGCCTCCGACTTTACCGCCACACTGGCCGCGATGGTGTCATACAGCGTCTTGCCGCTCAGGGTGCCGTCCGGGGCAATGTCCAGATAGTCGCCTACCTTCACGCCGCCCAGCAAGGTAGCAGTGGCGGGGCGAAGGGGCATGTACTGCTCAAGCAGCTGCCTGATCTGGTTTTGCGTCAGGTAGTCTGACAGATCCACCTCTTTGCGGGTATCGACCCACGCGCCGGTGTCACCGTCCCACGTCCAAATGGTGTCCGTAGTACCAACGACTGCCCACCAGCCATTTTCGCCTATAGGAACAGCGGCTTTCAGAGCTTCCGGCGTGGCGTACCACCCCTGTGCACCGATGGTGATGGTGCGGACCTGCTCAAAGTATTCTTTTGTGCCCTGCAAATAAGTAGCAGACTGAGATTCCGAACGCTTTGAATTGATTTCGCTTGTCTTGGCAGCAGCAGCAGACAAAGCTGCATTTTCGGAGTCTGCTTTTACAATTGCAGAAACGTCTTTTGCGGCATTTTTTGCAGCCTGTTCTGCTTTTGCACGTTCTTCCGCAGCGGAATTTGCCGCCGAAACGGCTTCCTCTTTTGCGTTGATGGCACCTGCAACTGTACTCAGCTCATTTAAAGTGGATGCGTTGATTGGTGTGCCGTCCTTTATGGGTTCGTCGTTTCGGACGAGCGTTACAATTTCAGACGACCCATCCTCACGGACTAACGTCCACCTGCCAGGATATTTTGATATGCGGTCTTCAAAAACCATATTGGTCCTCCCCAGCCATGTATTCGCCAGAAAAAGTAACGTAAGTTTTGGCGATTGATTCTATGTCTGACAAAATGCTTTCAAGTTGGTTCATTGTCTCGAATCCAAGCCTATCCATAGACGTAGGTGTCGGCGCAGTTTTGGCATCCCCCGAGTTTTTTGAGCGGATGGATTCAACATTTGACAGCCACCTAGTAGCATCTGACGTGGTAAGATACCCGTTTATGTCCCAGTCCGTCTTGACATCTACGTCCGCACCGAGAAGTGAAGCAAGCTCGGATATGCCGGTTTCTATTCTCGAAAAATCTCTGTAGTCAAGAGCCCCTTTCATACCGGAAAGCCACTCCGCTTTTTCCTCATCCGTCCAGGTCCCGTTCACGGCTTTGCCGTAAATGAACTTTAGGCGGTCAACATCGTCTTGGCTTCTGTCTGTAATCCAAATCGCCATAGTCCCTCCTTAAAGCAAAATCTTTTTGCCGTTGCCGACTTTAGTCGTGGACGGAAGCGTGAAAGCAGGGCTGAACTTGTTAGAGCTCCAAGCATTGTACTGCTCTGTGAGGAAAAAAATCCTACCTGCACTAGACGTTCCAAGACTGTAAGTCCCAACGAGTTGGCCCACGATATGGTTTCCATCAAAATCTCGCCATGCAGGGGAACGTGACCATCTGCGGATAAGACGATTGGCGGAATCATCATAAGACTGAACAAAAACATTTCGGGTTTGCTTTGGTAGTACAGAACCTTCTTTTTTGAAAAATGGGTTACTGCCATTTACATAAACATCTGCGTTTTTGTCTTCCGGGTCAAACATCTCATAAATAGACGGGAGAAAAACACTGCGAGAAAGCGTTCTGATTTCCGTAGTGCTACCACCTACCGTGTAATAGAAAGAGGTAAGCCCCATTGCGGACTTGACGGTATCGCTAAATCTGTTTGCGTAGTCTCCCTTCAACAGCCTGTCGATGGAGCTTCCGTCGTATGTATTGACGTGCGTCTGGTTCCACACTGTTTCAGCAAGAGGTTCTTTCCTGATAAGAAGTGTTCTCCCGGGACCATTTAAACCAGGCTCATACCCATGTTTTGCAACAACAAACTCTACATCCGCACCACTTTCTTGAATGTAAACAGACGAACCTTCCGGCATATCCGACAAAGACGGAGCCTGACTGATAACAGTACACTTTGCAGATACGGAAGATACGAAGGCTGTGACTACGGCATCTCCACTGGAAACAAAAGAAATGTCGCAAGCGGAAACGCCGCCTTTATTGGAAACCACGGAAATGGAAACAACGCCGGGAGGAGATGCTTCCCATCCGATTGCTGGGGAATCCTCTGAGGAAGGAACAAGCGTTGCGGTTAGCCGAACGGTCTCTCCAGGAGCCACAAAAACGGAACCCTTGTCAAGTCTAAGGGCACTCGCGCTTTCCACCATATATCCTTCCATCGTCCCTTTAAAACAGCCATTAAATGTATACTTGGCATCCGTAACGAGAACGTTCGATGCATATCCAAACTGATGGTTTGCTCTAACAAAAGACAACGCATCAATATGAGGGCTTGCACGAAATTCCAAGTTTACCTTTCTTCTGTTAGAAAGAAGTGCGTATGTTTCGGTCAACGCATTTTTTGCGCTAGAAGATACAGATTTCGATACAAGCGGATTATTGATGCTTTGGGTCGCTCCGTTCCCACTAGCTCCGGCTGGAAAAAAAACGGATTCGCCGCCAATCTTGCACGATACGTTTTTTATTTTTGTCGAAAACGTTATTTCTGGGTATTTAAAGCTATTCAAGAGCGATATTTCCTCAATATCAGACCTCGTGACTGGAACAAGAGGAACACGTTCAATGTGAATGACCCCATCTCTGGATTGGTAAAGAGCCATCCCGGCTGCGTTTGCAGCAAGCTGAAGAATGTCTGCGTTTTTGTAGGAAGAAGTATCGGATGAAATGTCGCAAGAATAGTCCTTTAATTCTTCCGAAATTTCGTAAGATATTCCGGAAACATCCAGAAGCTCTAACGCATCGAAACACATCTGATAAAGGGTTCCACTCGTGTGCCCGGTATAAATGGAATCTTGAAGGAAAGATAGGGCGTCCCTGGCATCAAACGATGCCGTTATGCCATTAGCTGGAATTGACCATCCAGAAAGAAAGAACTTTCCTCCGTCAATCCATTCGACCGCATCTCCAATGTCCATGCCGTACTGAACTGAAATCTCCTGACGTTCATAAAGATACCGATAAAGTCCATCTGGATTTACCGGGTTCCAGCGTTGTTCGGAGTTGTCAACAGAAAACGAAACGGAATCTTTGGAAAGCTGCCCAGAAATCGGGTCGCGCTTTGATTCGTGCGTATAAGAAAGCAAATCCGCTTTGTTGAATTGGACACGCAAGCCAAATTCAACTTGCTCCACTCTGGCTCTGCGGCCCTGGATGCACCACTCTAAAATTTCCAGACTGATTGAATCATATCCGGAAATCTCAAAATCTACAGAGGATTCAACAGACTTGTTGTCGTCAACTTGTTTTGTTGCAACAAGATCGCTGCCGTTATAGACCGTCAATTTAAAAGATTTTGCATATTCATTTAAAGCGGACGACCACACGATTATAATTCCGGGGATTCTTTCAGTGTGTGTTTTGCTGAAAGAGAAAGTAATAATCGGATGGTTTGTGTCAGAAACGCAATCCATACTTAAATACCCAGCGTTCTCGTAGGGCTCTGAACCTGGGACCAAAAGTTTGCTCCCGTCAAGGACCCACAAATTAGGTTCTCCGGTGGCATAATTGGCCAAAGAAGCAGAATCCAGGTCTGTGACAGACAACGTGTTGCTGAACAAAGCCTGGTTGGAAGAGCTGGCAATAGCGTCTGCTTGGGCCTTATCGTCAGAGACGTGGTAAGTGATGCGAACAAACATCTCCGGAACAAGTGTTTTGTCGTATTGCTCAAGCCACTTGTTGGAAGGCAGAAAGCCCATGAATAATCACCTCTCTTAAACTTCAACGAGGCTAAGGGCCGCTCCGACCCATCCCATAACGTTTCCGTTGGACGGGGAACGTCTCCACATCCCAGCGGTTCTATCGGAAACATACATTTGCCTTGTCGTGTAGCTTGCAGTCGCTTGGTTGTAAAACCGAACAGTGCAGTAAAAGTTTGTGGTGAACGGCCCGATGACGTCCGCCCACTGTCTTGCGGTAAGATAATTCCATTTTAGGGAAATCTTAGCAACATCGTGCCGCACCACAGACCCAACGACTTTGCCTTGTACGTTTCGTCCAGAATCGACTATAGTGCTTGTTGTAGCGTCGTAGGAGGAAGGCTCAGGCAGCTCTCTGCCATTTACTGTGACGAGAGATTGCATAAAACGTAAACCTCCTTAGTAGCTGTAAACTTCGTCTCCCATAATCTGAAACCCACGTTCAGACTGCCGTTTCTCAACGGACGCAGTGATTTGCTTACCATCAAGGTAAATCTTGAGCTCTTTCCCTCCGGTAAGCTCGTCTCCGTACCGCTGGAAAATGTCAAGGAATGCGTTATAGCAACCATCATGGACGGCACTGCGGAGCTCTGCGGGGCTCGCTCCGCTAGCGGAAGAACTTGGGTAATAGCTACCGGAAGATGTATTGGAGCCATTGGCGGAATCATAATCGCTCGTGCCAGGGTAGCTCGAGTAGTTATTGTCTACGGACGGGCTGGAGCTTGTTCCGTACTTTCCAACAAGCGTTCCGACAATTCCTGCAATGGCGGCTGCAATTGCAACGCCACCAGCAATCATGATGACGCCGGTTGGAATACCAAGAGAGGTCAAAACACTGCCGATCGTCTGCAAGATGCCCATAAATGCAGCTCCAATTTGACCGATAAGCCCGGCAATGCCAGCGATGATAGACGGGAACTGGCTCAAAACGCCAGAAGAAAGGCCAATACTGATTGCCCTGCCGGATGCCGAGATCGGCCCGATCAAAGCGGAAAAAGACGTTGCAATCTTGCTGCCGAGACCTACAACCTGCGTGGAAATTTCTCCAAATTTTGAAGTAATCCCAGCTAAGATATTGCTCCCGATGAGTTTTGCAGAAGAAAATACTTTGGAACCAACGGTCTTAAGAGCACTGGTAAGATTGGAAACCAAGTCGGAAGCATAAGACTTGACCTGTTTTCGGTTTTCTTCCCCCATCGCCTTCCAGATGATGGCTGCTGTGTTTTCGGCGACGGTTTGGATATCGCCTTTCTTGACCGCATCAATCATGCCCTTAATCGTGCCAATGAAGTCGCTCTTAAGACCGTTGTCGATTTCATTCCACTTTGCGTCAAACGTATTGACCATGTTATCAACAAAGCCATTTGCAACGTCTGCGCCATAGTCAATCATCTCGTTGCCCTTCTGCTGAACAACGTTTGCCAAATTGGTCATAGCTTGTTCAACATAGGGAGACGCAGCATTGATGCCGTTTGCAAGACCTTGAACGATGTAACCGCCAATCTCCGCAAATACAGTAGAAGGGGAGTGGATGCCGAGCACATTCTTGACCTTATCAATGACTGCATTGCCAACATTTGCAACAGCGTTTTTGGCCGTTTCAATCATGTTGTTCACGCCATCAATAAGACCCTGAATCAGATTTTTGCCAATATCAAAAAGACTAAAATTGTCGAATGCACTCTTGATTGCAGAAAGAATCTTCTTTGCGGTTTCAGCTACGCTAGAGATAGCATCGGTAATGCCTTTCTTTAATCCAGCGATAATATAGCCGCCTTGTTCGGCCATTACGGTAGATGGGGAATTGATTCCAAAGGCAGACTTAAAGCCATTGATGAATGGATTGAACACATTTTCGACAATCCAAGAAGCAACATTCGTGATTGCGTCTTGAATGCCATAATAAATACCGTAGACAATATTCAGGCCAACATTATTGAACGGCCCCTCTGCCACTTTCTTTTCAAAATAATCGGCAATTCGAGAAACTAGACCGCCCATGAAGTCGAGTGCTTCAATGAATGCTTCGCCAAAGAAACGACCGATGGCTTGAGCTAGACCGGCCCAATCTACAGAAGTAACGGCCCTAATAGCAAAGTCAACGAGGTCTTGACCGAGCTGGTAAGAGTCTGTGCCAGCCAAGAAATCAGAAACAGCGTTAATGCTATCAGTAATAAAGTTGAAAAAAACTCTTGCAAGCTTTTCAATCTCAACATTTTGAAGAGCATCAGAAAGCTTATCAGTTAGTTGCTTCCCAACACCAGTCCAATCTACTGTTGCTATCCAATCTGAAAGTTCGTGAAAAAATCCAGAAAAGCCATCAATAAAGGCGTTAAGCACAGATGTCCAGTCAAGCTGAGACAGGAAACCACCAAGAAGCTCAAACTCGATGATGAATCTGTCCGCAAGTAATCGGCCAAACAAATCCCAGTCTACAGAATCCACGAGCCCGTTAACGCCATCTGCAAAAAACGCTCCAAGCGAGGCCCAATCAATAGAATGGATGGCATTATAAATCATGCCCATAAGTTTATTTAGCTGTTCGCCGATTTGGGTTCCGATTTGGAAAGAATCGAGAGATTTTAATTTTGCCTTAATCTCGTCAACAGCGCTTCCAGCATAATCTTTGAACATATCATACTGGGAGAGGTCAACGTCGCCGAGCAGATTGCCAGCAGCACCGCCACTGCCAGAGCCAGAAGAGCCGGAATTTTGCGAAGGGTCGATAATGTTTAATTCATCAAAGCCCATCGTATAATCTTTGGCCGCTTTCGCCGCCGCTTTCGTAGCATCAGCAGTGTCATCCATAGCGCTGGTTACACCGCCAATATCTTTCTGTGTCTTGCTAAAATCGGTAAATTCAATTTTCTGCCCGAACACAGATGCAAGAGAGACCACAAATTCTTTGATAAGGTCAACTGCTGCAATCAGAACGGGGAGAATCGCCTTAAATGCGGGATAAAGAAGCTGGCCTACAGCCTTTGCAAGCTGCGAAATTTCAGACTTCAAAATGCGTACCATATTGGCGGGGCTACTAATGGTCTGCGCGAGGTTGCCTTGAATGTTGGTAGTCTGCTTCATAATGGCGATGTAGCGAAGAACTGCCTTATCTGCCTGAGACAGACTAGAAACCTGTTTATTAAAGCCCAAAGCAAGAAGTTCCTGCTGCAACCGTGCCTGAGACAAGTCAACGCCCAAGCGGCGAATAGGCTCAAGTTCTCCAGAGATAGCAGAAGCAATTGCGGTAAAGGTAGTAGCGGTATCTTTATTCCAATAGGACGATTCGTCATAGGCAAGTTGGGTCAGGTTCTTGGATAAGATATACGCTTTATCGCTTGCCAGGCCGAACGAAGTTGCAAGGCTTTGAATCGTAGCAATGTTTGTCATTGCTTCTGTCGGGTCGATGCCAAGCAGAGATTCCATCTTATTGATAAGCTCTGTTGCTTGACCGCTTAACTCGCCCATTGCGTTATTGAACAAGTCTGTTGCTTCATAAAAGTCATTGAACTTAGTAACGGCATTGGCAAGATAAGTGGCAATAGCTTTCAGAGAAACTAGCTGTGCTGCACGTTTCTTGATGGCTTCCAACTGGCTTGCCAAGCTTGAAAGGCTAGTACTTGCTTTCTGGTTTGCCGAAGAAAAGCGGGTTGTAGAATTGACAGCACTTTTAATTTTAGATGGAAGTGAAGAAAAAGAGCGCCCTACCTTGTCCAGTTTGGAAGCGAGTGGAGAAATAGCGGATGCCACTTTCTTACAAACTTCCGCAAAATCATCAAGCGTTTTAGAGTCCAGCTTCTTTGTAATGCTTGGGATTTTAGCAATGGAATTGATTGCACTGCTTACGCCACGCAAACTCTTAATGGAAGAATCGCTAATAGAAGAAATAGGGGAAAGGCCGTTCTTCAAGCTGTTCATCTTGCTGCCAAGTCCTGAAAAATCCATGTTTCCAAGATTGACGGACGAAATTTTGTTCAAAGCATTAGCAACAGAGCGGATGCCTTTTGCGCTTTGAGTAAGGTCTACATTAACAAGACCGTTCATAAAAGACGTGATTTTGCTAAGACCGTCCAGCCCAGTAGATGCGGATTTAAGAGCGGAAATAGAAGCAGATAACTTATCAAGACTACTGCAAACCTTTGCCACGTTGCCTTTCGTCCGCAAATTAGAAATGGCGGCAGCGAGCTTGTCGATATTAAGCTCTGCACCCTGCGATTCTGCAGAAATTTCTACGGATAAGCTCGTAATATCAACATCAGCCATCACTACCACCATCACTTTCCATCATAGAGAACATCATTCTCTTGATTCGCTCCTGCGCCTCAACTGCGCGTTGGTATTCATATTCGTCTTTCTCCTTTTGGGTAAGAGGAATCGGTCTATCCATGTACTTGATGGGCTTAGACCCTTTCTTTCGGAACATATTGCCAACCGTAGAAGAAAGCGCAGATGCCATGTAAAAGCCGTTTCTCCACGCTTCAGCATTGGCTCTGCGTTCCCGCAGCTCCTCTGCGTCACGGTAGGCCTTCGCCAGCCAGACATCGCCGTACCAGAACTGGTCATAGGTCATGCCGATGGAGATGTAATAGGCTTCTACATCGTGGAATAGCTTGGAAAAGGAGAACGGTTCTCCTTCTCTGTCTGTTTCCTGAGATTGTGCAGTTACACAACCTCCCACGTTGCGTTTTTTGCGGTCTTGTCCTCAGTGTCAGTT
>UMCI01083251.1_pt1 | contig 11074 bp, 7 predicted proteins | sample 1964211 | NCBI WGS metagenome assembly UMCI01 (sample SAMEA4835966, study PRJEB28245) | human gut metagenome | biome: gut microbiome; material: fecal sample | place: Denmark | collected 2008 | reverse complement strand
TGTTATATTCAATTGTTGGGATAGATTACCACAAAAATCGAGCTGTGTCAACAAAAAGTTTTGAGAATACGCCGATTTCGGCAGGGTGCAAGAAAAATCGATGGAAACTTTGGCAAAAAAAGAGAGAGCTGGACGGTACCAGCCCTCTTGACAAGGTACGAATAGTACCAATCTCACACAATTATGCTCTGTACGCTTCCATAAAACGCATCACAATTATCACAAGATGCTGAGCTTGATCTTCTGACAGTGCAAGAATTTCGCTATGATCTCTTGCCTCTTTAAAATCATCCAGCCTTGCAAAGAAATATGAATTATGACATTCTTCTGATAACAATCGATATATCTCATATAACGCAGGCCGTCCGGGAGAAGATTTCTTTTCGTTGATGTCCTTCGCCATTTCAGATACTGTTTTTCTACCATCTGCATATCGTCCACTTGCCATCTTTTGTAATTCATTTACCGGATTAGAGCCAAACGGTGCATTAGAATTGATATTATCGCCTAGATATTCAGGAATCATATCTGGATGCTTCATAAGAAATATGAACTCTATTACTTGCTCAAGCATATCCCGCAGGATCATTTGAGCATACCGCACCTTAAATATTGGTTGTCCACTTAAAGTGTTTAAAAAGTCAACATCTTCGAGAAGCGTATCTGAAAAAAGTATTTTTATATATGCTGTTGTGTTAAAAATATCTTCTTTTCCCTGCAAAGATTTTAGAAGTTGCAGGTTCGTAGCTGTAACTTCTTTTTTTACCGCTTCAAGAAGTTCTGGTTTCACTTGATACCCACCCATATAGTCCCTCTTCCTTTCTTATCCTACTTTGCTAATATCTTCCGCAGTCAACGTTGCAACATCCTCATCGTCAATATACGATTCCTGTGCAAGTCTATTCGCCTGATTAACAACGGCCTTTTCAAAGAAATTGCGAACCTCACGACCATTGGCAAATGTCTCATTTCGGTTTGCGTATTCTTTTTCAAAATGCTTCAGCACCAAATCTCGTGCATCCTGCGTGGCGGTAAGTCCAGACTTCTTACACATGGAATCGAAGATTTCCAGAAGTTCTTCCGGCGTGTAATCCTCAAAGTAAATGTACTTGTTAAATCTTGATTTCAGGCCGGGATTCGAGTTCACAAAACGTTCCATTAAATTAGGATAACCGGCAACAATGACTACCAAATCATCTCGGTGATCTTCCATTGCCTTCAGGATCGTGTCAATTGCTTCCTGACCATAGTCGTTAGAATCGTTACCCCTAGCCAGTGTATACGCCTCGTCAATGAACAGTACTCCACCCAGAGCCTGCTGAATAACTTCCTGCGTCTTGATTGCAGTCTGTCCAACATAGCCGCCAACCAATCCAGAACGGTCAACCTCAATTAACTGGCCCTTAGAAAGAACACCCAATTCGTGGTAGATCTGTGCCAGCAGTCGAGCAACCGTTGTTTTACCTGTGCCGGGATTGCCAGAAAACACAAGATGTCGTGAAATAGGAAGTTCGGGCAGTCCCTTTTCTTTGCGAATCTTTTGGAGCTTTAGAAGGTTGATAATAGAAGATACCTCTTTCTTTACTTCCTGCAACCCTGTCAGATTTTCAAGTTCGCTAAACAAATCGTCTTCTAAAAGGCGGTTCTCGACAACAGGAACAGCTGTCGATACAGTATTTTCTTCGGCATATTGCGTTTCTTCATTTTGATTTTCATCAAATGGAAAATCGGATAGAATTTTTGTTATAACATTCCCTTTAAATGCAAAAGAATTATCAAGGATAAACAGGTCAATGTTATCATCTTCGATTTTTACGGTCTCACTCAGGTTGGCTGGATGTTTTTTGCCTGATTTTTCAGAATCCTCGCAAATAGCCCCCATCATATTGCCAGAGATGAAATCAGTAGCATGTGTGGAATCATAGTAGAGAATACCTGTAGTGAACTCACATAGAGTATTAAAATCTTCCTCGAATCCCTCCTTAAAGGCTGGATTGTTTCTAACTAACCGTTTAGTCCGCTGAGATTCAAGTTTGAATATATAGTCATACTTTTTCTTTATGTGCGTAAATTCATCAGATTTCAATCCAATAAAATACAAAACACAAATATTATGTACTATTTTGGCTGCAAGCTCTAACTCGCCAGCATAGTAGCTTTCATCGTAATCTGCGTTTAGAACACCGTCCTCATTTAATAATTCAAAATAATAGGAAATCGCACGATTCCAATCTCCAGCAATAACGCTGTTTTGTGCCATTATAGCTAGATAATCCATGTGAAGCGCATAGTTATCCTTAATAGACAATGCTATATCCATCACTTTTAATGCCGCTTGCTTTTTATTTTCAAATATTTCATTATCATCGTCAAAGGCAATCAAATCTCTGACAGAAAAAATATAATCCTGAAGAACATCTATAAGGTTATTGATTACCTTTAAATCTTGAGGATTAGATTCATATTTGTTATTCAGGTCTTGATATACAGACAGCGTCATACGCCCAGTGGTAGGGAAAAGAGGTTTGAAATTTCGAGTTCTTGACATCTTTATTTCTCCTTCACCATAGCATTCTGCATTTTAAGATATCGAAGATGAGAGGCTTCAAACAAAAGTTTTATATAAAAAGACCCAGCAAACACTTCATAGCCACTATAAAGCGTTTGCTGGGTTTCATTCTATAGGTTTGGCTACTACACCAATCCACCTATTCACTTGTTACACCACACCGCTTTGTAAGGCCCCTTTTCAAGAAAACGTCCGAAAATTGGTGTAGTTGTGGTGTAATACCGCAGATATCGCCCGAATTTCGTTTGAAAATTCATCGCATCTGCGTTTCAATTTTGCATTTTACTGCTCAATCGGCTTCATCGTGGGGAACAGCAGAACATCGCGGATGGAGGCGCTGTCGGTGAGCAGCATGACCAGACGATCCACGCCGAAGCCCAGGCCGCCCGTGGGGGGCAGGCCGTACTCCAGTGCGTTGACGTAGTCGTAATCCACCTGAGCCTTGCAATCGGGCTCAATGGCCTTGCGCTCGGCGACCTGACGCTCAAAGCGGCCCTTCTGGTCGATGGGGTCATTCAGCTCGCTGAAGGCGTTGCCGTACTCGGTGCAGTCGATGAAGTACTCAAAGCGCTCGGTGAAAGCAGGATCGTCCGGCTTGCGCTTGGCCAGCGGGCTGATCTCGACAGGATAATCATAGATAAAGGTGGGCTGGATCAGCTTGTCCTCAACAAAGGCATCGAAGAACTCGGCCAGAATGGCACCCTTGGTGGGGACTTCGGGCAGCTCCACATGATGCTCCTTGGCAGAGGCAATGGCATCCTCGTCGGACTTCCAGTCGTTGAAGTCCACGCCGGAATACTTCTTGACAGCCTCCACCATGGTCAGGCGCTCCCAGTGGCCCATATCGATCTGCTTGCCCTGATAGGGAATGACCATGCTGCCGCAGATCTTGAGGGCCAGGCGCTTGTACAGCTCCTCCACCAGATCCATCATGCCGTGGAAATCGGTAAAGGCCTGATACAGCTCGATGCTGGTGAACTCGGGGTTGTGCTTGGGGTCCATGCCCTCGTTGCGGAAGATACGGCCAACCTCATACACGCGGTCCATGCCGCCCACGATCAGGCGCTTGAGGTACAGCTCGGTCTCGATGCGCAGCACCATGTCCATGTTCAGGCTGTTGTGGTGGGTGTAGAAGGGACGGGCGGAGGCACCGATCTCAAAGGGGGTCAGGATGGGGGTATCCACCTCCAGGAAGCCCTTCTCGTCCAGATAAGCGCGGATTTCCTTCAGGATCTGGCTGCGCTTGACGAAGGTATCCTTCACCTCGGGGTTGGCGATCAGGTCCACATAGCGCTGACGGTAACGCATCTCGGTGTCGGTCAGGCCGTGGAACTTCTCGGGCAGGGGGCGCAGGCTCTTGGCCAGCAGGGTCAGCTCGGTGGCACGAACGCTCAGTTCGCCGGTCTTGGTGCGGAACACCTCACCCTTGACACCGATGATATCGCCCACGTCCAGCTTCTTGAAGGCGGCGTAGGCCTCCTCGCCCAGCTCGTCGCGGCGGACATACAGCTGGATATCGCCCTTGTCATCGCGCAGGTGGGCAAAGCTTGCCTTGCCCATCACGCGCTTGGACATCATACGGCCGGCCAGCGCGACATGCTTGCCGCTGTCGGTCTCGTTGGGCAGATCCTTATACTCTTCCTTCAGGTCGGCAGAATAAGCGTCCTGCGGGAACTTGGTCAGGGTGAAGGGGTCGTTGCCGGCAGCCTGCAGGTCGGCCAGCTTCTGGCGGCGCACCTGCACCTGCTCGCTCTCAGACAGGCCCTGAGCGGGGTTTCTCTTTTGCTCTTCCATGGTTTCCTCCCGTTCAGGCTCAGTTTGCGGCGTGGGTAATGGCCAGCACTTCGTACTCGACGGTCTGGCCGGAGGGCAGCAGGACCTCAGCCTTCTCGCCCACGGCCTTGCCCAGCAGAGCGTGGCCCACGGGGCTCTCGTCGCTGATCTTGCCGTTGATGGGGTCAGCCTCGGTGCGGCCAACGATATCGTACTCCTCGGCCTCATCATCGCCGATCATCTTGATGGAAACGTGGGTGCCAACAGAAACGCTGTCCACGCTCAGCTCGCTCTCGTCAATGATCACAGCGTTCTTGACCATCTGCTCCAGCTCGGTGATGCGGTTCTCCACCAGACCCTGGGTGTTCTTGGCTTCATCGTACTCGCTGTTCTCAGAAAGGTCGCCGTGGCTGCGGGCTTCCTTGATCTCCTCGGCCAGCTCCTTGCGGCGGACCGTCTTGAGGTATTCCAGTTCGTCCTGCATCGCCTTCAGGCCGGAAGCGGACATCTTGATTTCTTGTGCCATTTTGGATCTTCTCCTTGTCTATTGGATTGACGCAGCCGCAAAGCCGCGCACGAATGCTATTATGACTGTTCTATTATAATAGCAAGCCGTGAGCTTGTCAATAAAAACCACGGCACTCTTATATAAAATCCGGCCTGTTGTGCTCCCTTTTCAACTGGAAATGCCGCCCCGGGCAGTGAAGCCCAGAGCGGCATTTCCAGTTTGGGATATTAAAAAGAGGATGGCTTGGTTATTTCTTCAGTTCCTGCGCTTTTTTCCATGCACGGATAGAATCAGAGAAAGTCACAGGTACAAATGGATCAAAGTGGTCAGGATGTTCATCCGCATCCAGCTGCTCCATCAGATCGTTCTCCACGGCCCAGCGGGCAGCCTGTTGGATAGCGCTGTCGTCCTCGCTGATGTCGCTGTAGAGCGTGGTGCTGACAGGTTCCGGATTTTCGGCATCCTGCCACAGCAGCACTGCCAGCTCCGCACGGTTCTGCGGGATAACGGCCCCGTGGGGCAGCAGATACCGCAGGTACAACTCAGTACCCAGCATGTGGCCCTGGTACAACAGCGCTGCACTGCCCACAACGCCGGTTGCGATCAGTGCGCCGGTGCCCAGAATGCCGGGGCCGTCGTCCTCAATGGATGCGTCGCGGGTCATGGCCTCAATAGTCACATCCTCGGCAGGCATCGTGAAGCTGATCTTCTCCGACTTGGGATCGACCTCGTTCAGCACGCTGTCGGGTTTAATGACCCACTGGTCGAACACCTGTGCATCGGAGATCTTGCTCTTGTCAACGGTAACGGTGATCTCATCGCCCTCTTTGACGGTGATGTTTCCATCTTCGTCCGGCTTAACTTCCTTGCCGTTGACTTCCACAATGCCGCCGTCGATTTTGATCTTGCGGTCAGGCTTTTCGTCCGGCTTGGGAGTGGGCTTGGTGTTGCCGCCGCCAGTGCTGCCGCCGCCGGGATTCTCGCCCGGGTTCTCACCGCCACCGGGAGTGGTAGGTTCGTCCTTCTTGGCAACAGTATAGGTCTGTTCAACCTTGCCCAACTTGTTGTCATTCTGCTTGACGGTTGCGATCAGGGTCTGGCTGCCATCATTCTTGGGCGTAATACGGAAATCATACGGCTTTTCGCCGTTGCTCAGGTTAATTTTCAGACCACCGGACGGCATCGACTTCCAGTCCTCGCCGTCCTTGTACTGGATCTCACTGTTCTTGTCGCCAAAGTCAATGGTAGCATTTCCGCTGTCATCCTTCGAGTCAACCTTCACAGTAAAGTCTTTGCTCTCGCCCTGTTTCAGGTCAGTACCAAGGCCATCAATGGTAACTTTGGCGTGCTCATACTCACTTACGGTATAAGTTGCAGTGTCCGTTGCACCATTGTTCAGGGTTGCTGTCAGGGTCTTGCCAGCTCCCTCTGCATCCGGGGTCAGAGTAAAGGTCAGGGGTGCAGGCTGGTTGGTCAGCTTAACCGTCACACCTGCATCCGTCACAGTAGCATTGTTATAGGTCAGCCCTGCAACATTGTTAAACCTGAGTGTGGTTTCTCCGCTGTCATCATGGGCGGTCACAGTCACAGTAAAGGTATATGCCTTGTTCTGCTTAATGGTTTCGCCGTTCAGGTTGTTAATTGCAACGGTTGCGTGCTCACGGGCGGTCACAGTAAAGCTTGCATCTTTCCTGGCGACTTCCGTGCCATCTGCTTTCTTTGCAATAACGGTCACAGTTACAGTGCCATTTGCTGCATCGGCGGCAGGCACAACACGGAACTGCTTTCCGGTCAGGTCGCTGTAATCCACGTCACCAGACACAGGTGTCCAAGTGTTGCCGCCATCATTGCTCCACTGCACCTCGCCGCTGGTCGTGCCAAAGGTCACCTTGTCAATGGTATCGTCATTGGGGGTAACATTTACAGTAAAGTCTTGTGCTTCACCGGCTTTCACAGTAGTACCATCAAGGCCGTCAATGGTAACGGCAGCATTTTCATGCTTCTTTACGGTAACAGCTGCGACCTTCTTGTCAATCTCAGTACCATCTGCTTTCTTTGCAGTAACGGTAATCGTTACATCACCGTCATTTGCGTCAGCCTTGGTAATGAGCTTGAACTCAGTGTTGTTGATTTCATCAATGCTCAGACCTTCGCCCGGCACATCCTTCCAAGTCTCGCCGTCCTTGTACTGAATCTTCTCAACAGCATCTGCGTTTGCACCGCTTACTGTAATCGTTGCTTTTGCACCAGTGTTTGCATCGTCATTGGGGGTAGCACTTACGGTAAAGTTTTGTGCTTCACCGGCTTTCACCGTGGTATTGTCAAGGTCGGTAATGGTAACCTCGGCATTTACATATTTGTTTACCTTAAAGGTCTTGCTGTCGCCGCCATCCTCAATTTCATTGCCTTTGGCATCATTCACAATAGCAGTCAGGGTCACGGTTGCATCGTCGGCATTCTTGGGAACAGCAACACGGAAACTCATACCGTTCACGTCCCTAACGTTAAAGGCATCCGTCACTTCCTGCCACTTTTCCGTGGTGCTGTTGTAATATTCCAGCTTTGCATTGGTGCTGTCGTTCAATTCCAAGGTCACAGTTGCTCCTCTGTCAGTCTTCTCATCACCGATCAGGGTAAACTCATGCTCCTTGCCAGCCTTAATGGCAGTAGCTTCTCCATCAATGCCGTTGATTTTCACGCTGGCGGCTGATGTGTACACGGCATACAGTGTCATGCCATCTTCAACACCGCCAAAATCATTCTTGCCGTTGTCGGCAATTGTCATGTAACCGTCTGCAACCGGGAGCACATCGTCAACACTGCCATTCTGCTTCAAGCTCCAACCTGCAAAGTGGTAACCACTCTGCTTCGGAGTTCCAATTGCCGTTACCATAGCCTCGGTTAGGTTTTCGGTACGGTAAAGCTCGTTTTCGTTGCCCTTTACAATGTGCTTCTGTTCACCGTTCTGGAACTTACCGCTGCCAGCATCAAATGTTACGTCAACATAGTAGCAGATAGGCCGCCAGGTATTAACCTCAGACGGCTTTACTGCATCCTTGTCGGCATTCAAAGTGCTATCAAGGAACTTACTCGTCTGCGTCATCCAGTCAGCTTTGTAAGCAGGGTAATAGAATTTTACATTATCACAGCCTCTAAAAGCTCTATTGTAAATCTTGGGAATCTCTGTTGGCAGATAAACTTTTTTCAGGTTCATTCAGCTATCGAAAGCAAAATCACGAACCGTCTTTATGCTGCTCGGAATCACCACCTCGGTTATCCCTGTTTCGTGAAAAATACTAAAATCAATCTCATTCATCTTGCTCGGAAAAGTGAGTTTTCCTGTCAGGCCGCTGCAAGATTCAAAAGCATCGTTTCCAATATTTTCCAAGCTGGTTGGTAATTCCAGTTTCCCTGTAAAACCACAACGGTTAAAGGCAAATCCTCCGATTTCCTTTACGGTATCCGGCAGTTTCAGTTCTCCGTTCAGTTTTCTGCAATGATAAAAAGCTAAACTATCGATTTCAGTCAAATGCTCCGGAAGTTTCAGCGTCCCCGTTACCCCAGTGTCACTAAAAGCATGCACGCCAATTGTGGTTACGCTCTCCGGTAATGCGACACCTGCATTGCCAGTGTAGCCTGTATATCTCACGCTTTTTATGCTGGTACACCCGTCAAAAGCATAATCACCAATATGGGTAATCTTATTATCAAGTACAACGGATCGAATGCTATCTTTATGGTTTAAATACCAGTCCGGGCGCTGGTTTTCATACCGAGGATAGTCCTTCATTGCACCACTGCCGGTGATGGTCAAAACGCCGTTGTTGTCAAGCGTCCAGCTTAGATCCTTACCATTGTTCTCTGTCTCTACGCCACAATAGCCTTTGGCTTTAACTTCACCACCGTTCTTGCCCTCCGCAAACGCCGTTACAGCGCTTACGGGCATCAGCGACAATATCATGCTAATCGCCAGTAACAAGCTGACGAACCGCTTTTTCATAAAAAGCCCTCCTTTTATGAATTACTCCCAAAATATAACCACGCCCGCACAAAGCAAAAAGAGCGCCGCACCGGCCAAATGGCTGGTACAACGCTCTGCGTTTTGTACTTTGGGAATCTACCGCCCTTGAGGTGATGCCCATGTGCGGTATGGTTGAGAAAGTGCGGCTGGCTGCCATATTACAGGCCCTGTAGCTTTGCGTCGCAGCCTTTCGACTGGTTTGCCGATTCTTCTGTTTTCATGTGGCATTTTACACAGAAATCATAAAACTTTTTCTTTTTTTGTCAATAGCCCCAAAGCATCTTTGGTGAGTTACACAAAATCGACAGTGTTTGTATAACATTTTCGGATAGCAGCATCGCCCCGGGGAGAAGTGCTCCGTTTGGGGAATGATAGCGTGTTTCCTCGCTTTTTCGTTGAAATATGCCAAGTTTTATGATATAGTAGTAGTCGTTTTTACGTTTCACTCCCCTATTCTCCCTGCGGAAAGGAAGCATCCATGAACCTGACAAAGCAGTTCTTCAAGTATGTGTCGCAGAATATTTTCGGTCTGATCGGCACATCGTGCTATATTCTGGCCGACACCTATTTCATCGCCCAGGCGGCGGGCACCGACGGCGTGACCCTGCTGAACCTCTGCCTGCCCATGTACAACCTGATCTTTGCCTTCGGCTCGATGATCGGCCTGGGTGCGGCCACCCGGTACGCCATTCTGCAGGCACAGGGCGAGGCGCGGGCGCAGCGTTTTTTTTCCAATGCCATCCTCTGCGCCTGCCTGATCGCCATCCCGTTCATGCTGGCGGGCGCGTTCTGCCCGGGCACGCTCCTGCAGCTCATGGGCGGCGATGCAGACATCGTGGCGCTGGGCCTGAACTACACCCGCATCTTCCTGCTGTTCACACCCTTCTTCATGTGCAACTACATCTTCTCGGCCTTCGTCCGCAACGATGGCGACCCGTCCCTTGCCATGGTGGCCACCCTGAGCGGCAGCCTGTTCAACGTGGTGTTCGATTACATCTTCATCTTCCCCATGGGGCTGGGCCTGCCCGGCGCGGCGCTGGCAACCGCCATCTCGCCGGTGCTCAGCATCGCCATCTGCAGCCGCCACTTCTTTCAAAAGAGCAACACGCTCACCTTTGTCCGGCAGGCCCCCTCGGCCCGGCTGCTGGTGCAGAGCTGCCAGCTGGGCATCTCCGGCTTTGTCGGGGAACTCTCCTCTGCTGTGACCACCACCGTGTTCAACTTCCTGCTGCTCCGGCTGGCGGGCAACGTGGGCGTGGCCGCCTACGGCGTGGTGGCAAACTTTGCGCTGGTGGCAACAGCCATCTTCAACGGCGTGGCCCAGGGTGCCCAGCCGCTGATCAGCCAGTGCTACGGCAAAAACGAGATGGCCGGAGCAAAAAAGCTGCTTCTGCTGGGCTGCGGCACCGCGCTGGCGCTGGCGGCGGTGTTGTACGGTGCCGTGTTTGGCTTTACTGATACCTTTGTTGCCCTCTTCAACAGCGAGAGCTCTGCTTTGATGGCCGAATATGCCCACAGCGGTATGCGCATCTACTTCCTGGGCTACTTCTTTGCAGGCTGCAATATTGTTGCGGCGGGCTACCTGGGTGCGGTCAACCGCCCTACCGAGGCCACCATCACCTCGGTCAGCCGGGGCGTGGCCGCCATCGTCACCTGCTCGCTGATCCTGAGCACCCTGTTCGGCATGAACGGCGTGTGGTCGGCCTTCCCCGCCGCCGAGGCCATCACGCTGGCCCTGACGGCGTTCCTGCTCAAGCGCCCGCAGTCTGTGTGCGGCTGAACGCCTCCACGGAAAAGAGCCGGGTGCTGCCCCGGCTCCTGAACATTTTAAATATACAGTGCCTGCTCCCGCTGGCTTTCCGCCGGGCTGAGGGGCCGCGCTGTCTGACCGGCCAAGGCCCGCCACTGTGCGGGGGATTGGCCGGTCTCTTTTTTGAACACCCGGCACAGGTAGTTGGCCCCTGAGAAACCGCACAGGCTGGCAATGACATCCAGCGTGTATTCCCGGTGCAGGAGCAGCCGCATGGCAGCTTCCACCCGCACAGTGGTCAGGTAGCGCCCCGGGGGCACCCCCACGGCGGCAGTAAAGGTGCGGACAAGGTGGCTCTTGGAGACTCCCAGCCGCTCACTGAGCTCCTCCACGCCGTACAGGCCAGCGTAGTTCTGGCGGATATCCTCAATGGCGGCCTCCACCAGCGGCGGC
>UMCI01059272.1_pt1 | contig 11191 bp, 9 predicted proteins | sample 1964211 | NCBI WGS metagenome assembly UMCI01 (sample SAMEA4835966, study PRJEB28245) | human gut metagenome | biome: gut microbiome; material: fecal sample | place: Denmark | collected 2008 | reverse complement strand
ATCAAGCTGTCAGAGAAGAAACTGCGGGTAGCGGCCTACTGCCGAGTCAGCACCGAGCTTGAGGAGCAGGAGAGCAGCTACGAGGCACAGGTGGAATATTATACCCGAAAAATAGAGGAAACAGACAACTGGAAGATGGCCGGGATTTATGCTGATGACGGAAAGAGTGCAACCAACACTAAAAAGCGTGACGATTTCAATGCCATGATAAAGGATGCACTGGATGGGAAAATCGACATGATACTGACAAAGTCGGTGAGCCGATTCGCCAGAAATACGGTAGACTCCCTGCTGACCATCCGAAAACTGAAGGAAAAGAATGTTGCGGTGGTTTTTGAAAAGGAGGGTGTCAACACCTTGGATGGAACCGGAGAAATCCTGATTACCATCTTAAGCAGTTTGGCACAGGAAGAAAGCCGTAACATTAGCGAGAATACCAGATGGGGTGTGATCCGAAGGTTTGAAAATGGAAAGATGATAGTCAACCACAACAAATTCATGGGATATACCAAAAACGAAAATGGCGATCTGGTCATCGTACCGGAGGAGGCAGAAATCGTGCGGTTGATTTTCCGGCTTTATCTGGAGGGCTACAGTGCCAAAAAGATAAGCCAGTACCTAGAGGAGAATGGCATAAAAACTGCGACAGGGCAGGATAAGTGGTATGACTCGGTAATCTTTAAAATGCTCCGGAATGAAAAATATATGGGGGATGCCCTGCTGCAGAAGACCTACACGGTAGATTTTATGACCAAGAAAAAGGTCATCAACAAGGGAATCGTGCCACAGTATTATGTGGAAGATGACCATGAGCCAATCATACCCAAGGAATTATTTTACCGGGTGCAGGAAGAACTGGCGAGACGTGCATCCATGAATAAATCAGCGGTCACGCGCAAGAAGAACCAGAAAAGTAAATTTTCCTCAGAATATGCCCTCACCGGTTTACTACTCTGTGGAGACTGCGGACAGGAATACAGAAGAGTTACATGGTCCAGAAATGGCAAAAAGAAGATTGTGTGGCGGTGCAGCAACCGACTGACAAACGGAACCAAGAACTGTAAGAAGTCCGAGACACTGGAAGAGGGAGCATTAAACAGGGCGGTCATGGAGGCCATAAACCGAATCACCAGAGGCGATGGAGTTTTTGTAGGAGCCTTCCGACAGAATGTCATCCGGGTAATCGGAAGCTACGGTGGAGAGCAGGAGCCGGATGAATACGATGAAAAAATCAAAGAAAAGGAAGAAGAGATGGTGGCTCTGATTGCGGAGAATGCAAGGGTAGGCTCCTACACCGATGAATTCGATGAGAGATACCGCAGGATAGCAGAAGAAAGCACCACCCTAAAAGAGGAGCAGATAGAGGCCAGACGGAAGAAAAAACTGGCTGACAGTTATGAACAGCGGTTGAAGGATATGGACAGTTTTCTGGAGAAACAGACTTGCCAGATACCGGAATTTGATAATGACCTTGTAAGAAGGCTGATAGCAAGCATTAAAGTAGTCTCTGCCGAGAAGCTGATTATCCAGTTCCAGTCGGGAATCGTTATGGAGCAGGAAATCAGATATGAGTAAGTGACGGGCAGGGATGACAACTGAATAGGGAAACGGAATTCCTGCCTGAATTTATGGTAAGAATAAAATGCCCGATGGGTTCGGGCGTTTTATTGTTGGCATAAATGAAAAGATATAAAATGCAGATTGTAGAAAGACAGTACTATCAAGTATAATATAAACAAGAATGCCAATATAGAGAAAGCAGTTGTAATGGGTATTAAGAAGGGAGTTTAAATGATAATTGATGTTTCAGATATAATCACAATTCCTATGGAAATAGAACAAAAAATATTGGAGAGATTTCAAAGCCTACCTTGTAGTATAGTATCTAAGATTAAGGAATGCGAAATCGAATATGATAGGGATGTGTGTTGTGCAATAGAAGATTATATAGGACCCAGTTCGGCATATTATTTTTACAGAGAACTGTGTGTGTTGTTTGAGAAGTATGAGATGATTTGCTATCATTCAACTAAAACACTTGATGAGAAAATAATTCTCACATCTGGTCTTCAGACCAATGAGTGGAATGCATATAGCACACATATTATTAAAACATTACATACCCTTGAAGCTTCAGAGGAAGAAATTACTCAAGCGGTTGAAGCCATAAAAAAGAAATATGATTGGAAATATCCTTCGCATGGTAGAGAACCGCAATTATGCTTTTATTCAGATACAGGTCTCTTAAGTGAAGATATGCATGCTGGATACGAACAATTCTGCGAAAATATTGGAGGAGAATTAGCGAGGGATGCATTAAAGAATGAGTATCCACAGTTATATGAATATTTGAGAGCAAATGGAAAGGCATTTTTAGTAAAATTTAAAATACCGTTTTCCAATATAAAGGACTATAACCAGGATTTTATAATATACCAGTTTGTTTCTTATTTTGCAGGAAAGTACTTTTGGAACTATGATTATGAAATTCATTTTGATGGAAATACGGATAAGGAAATACCAGCAACTGATATTTTGGAACTTATACCGTATATAGTAAACAGGTATTATTTTTATGAATAGGGGAAGGTAGATGTATGTTTAATCAAATGTATTTAGCAATAGAACAAAATAAACTTAAAGGAAGGTTTGGAGGAACAGTTACAACTGCTATTCTGGAAGTATTAAATAAGGAAACGGATGTGAAACATCAGGAATATATCTATCAAGTGTTGTCCCGATTTAATGCTACAGTAAAAGTAGTAGAAGAGGCAATTGGAATTAGTCCAACAGAAGAAGAGTGGTCAGAGTACGAAGAAGAATATCACGATATGTATATCAACATTTTATTGAATAATCTTAATAAGTTGTACTTCAGATTTGGAAAGACAAATTTTATGGAGCAGTATTCACAAGTTTATTGGAAGCATACGCAAGAATTTATTTTGCAGTTGTGGAAAGAACTTCCGGATGGGAAAAGTGTTGCTGCTAATGAGGCAAGTTTTATAAAGATATTTGATGATTTTTTTGCGGAAACAATGAAGGTTTTTCCAGAATTCATTGTAAAGCAGCTTAGAGAATTTCACAATTTATATAGAGCAAGCCGATATGAGGTGTTTGACAATTACAAATACATTATTCCGAATCCGGCATATTGCCACGACACCAGATGGAATGAAGATGGAGAAGCCTTTCTTTATTTAGCATATGACAATGAGGGGCAGGACTGTCAGAATATAAAGCTTGCCCAGAAAACATGCTTTGAGGAGTTACGGGCTAAAAATGGAGAACAACTCTCGGTATGTAAATTTAAAGTAGTACATAAAAGAGTTAAGATATTGGACTTGCCATATGATGGTATTGATTATGATGAGCAATTAAAGGAATTAACAGAATCTGAGCATGATTACAAAGAAAGAATAATGCAAGTGATTCAGGATAAGCCTAAGCTAAAGAATCGAATGGTGTCGTATGCGAAACATAAAGATGAGGAATCATTCAGAGCAGAGTTGGAGCGAATACAGAAAAAGCTAGGCTTAGATAGAGAAATACACCGGCAGGTACAGTTACAACTTTCAAAGATTTTGATTGGAAATATCTGTGACTCGATTTTTTATGCTGTGGATAAAGAGGATGATCCTAAGTTAGAAGCATATATTTCTTTTAGAGCATTCAGCAGATATCTGATGGCTAAGGGATTTGGTGGAGTAGCCTACAGAAGTACAAGAATGGCATTGATTGGTTTGCAAGGAAAATGTGTTACTCTTTTTAATGTGGAAGATGCAACATATATTGACGGTGAGATGGAAGTATATGAGTATCAGCAGGATGGCTGCAAGTTTATAACAAAATATTAAGGGAGAATTTTTTATGCTTAGAAAACAGGCGGAATTTAAAGAACTGATAGAACAGGGAAAGTTTATAGAAGAATACATTGGCAAAGAAGTATTAAAAGAAGGAAGTCCAATAATCATTTTAGAAGGATATGAATGGATTAAAGAAGTTCTTTCTTTGCTGGCTAAGAATATAAATTTATTTGAGAGTTGTCTGGTTCTTTTGGAAAATAATATGGAGCAGGAAGCGTATATATTGGCAAGGAGTCAATTTAATAACACACTGTGGATTAGTTATTTGTGTGATGATTACAACAATGAACGAACCAAAGAGTATTATTATGAGTACCATATTTCAAAATTACTTCAGTTTAGAAATATACAAAAGTATGTATCTGAAAATGAAGAAAAAATAAAAAATTCCGGTGCAGAGATAATTGTGGAGAGTGAAATAGAAGAAAAGATAACACAGGTAGAAACATTGCTTACAAGTGAAGGGTACAATACTGAAAAGATATATACCAAGAGTATTGCAAAATTGGCAAAAGAGAAACAAGAATTATTTGGTGTATATATTTCGATGTATTGCGAAGGAAGTGAATATGAGCACTCTAACAGGGGAAAGGTTGCATCATTCAGAGAAGCAATATTGGATGAATATGATACGGATGCTGTGTTTAAAATAGAGCTTGGTAAATCTGATTTGACAACTTGGAAGCAAGTGTTCAATTTTGCTTTATTGAATGTATTTTACGGAATAGATGCGTTATACAGCAGAATAGAAAGCAGAGATAAGCATTTGTTTGATGCAGGGATGATTTCAGAACAGGCTATGGCACGTACTCTATATATGATAAAGGAATTGACTGATAAGCTGGATGCGTATGGTGTTGAGCCTTCATAAATATTTGGGTATTAAAGAATAAATAACAGCATATACTATAGTGGCTGTAGAAATTGCTTGACATGAAGTTCAAAGTCAAGTAAGATGAATACAGTGATCGCGTTGCAGAAACCTGTGAGGCCTGCGACCGGGGGAGAACCTGCGGGGTCTCCTCTTTTTTTCTTTAAGGAGACATTGTATATGCCAAAGATTTTTTTGAGTTATGATCAGCAAATAGACAAACTGAAGAATGAGAAAAATCTGCAAATTGATGATGAGGCATATGCCAAGGAGATTTTAAGGCAGACAAGCTACTATTCATTAATTGGAGGGTATAAGGATATCTTTAAAAATCCAACAACCAAGAAGTACAAGGATGGAACGAGATTTGAGGATATTGTAGAGTTATATTATTTTGATGAATCATTAAGGCAGTTGCTTTTGAGATATCTCATTAAAGTAGAAAATGAAATAAAGTCACAAGTCTCCTACTATTTTACAGAGAAGAATGGTGAGAACCAAAAGGAATATCTTGATACTGCAAATTACAATTATGTAGGTAAGAAAAATCAAAGAGATATTGACCGTTTAATAAAAATATTAGAAGGGTATGTTACAAAACCAACAGATTATAATTACATAAATCATGCACAGAGAAAATATGGAAATGTTCCGTTATGGGTACTGACAAATGCATTGACATTTGGAAATATCTCAAAAATGTATATGCTGCTTCCGCAGGATATACAGATTAAAGTCAGCAGGAATTATCCATGTATCAACGAGAGTCAAATGATTTCTATTTTGGCTGTAATGGTAAAATTCAGAAATGTCTGTGCGCATGGTGAACGATTATTTACATATAGAACTACCGACAGCATTCCAGATTTACCGATACATATGAAATTAAAGATTGCTCAAAAAGGCACACAATATGTGAATGGAAAAAATGATTTATTTTCAGTTGTGATTGCTTTAAGATATATGCTGAGTGATAGCTGGTATAAGGAATTTATAAAGGAACTTAAAGCATTAATTGACAAATACCTTAAGAAGCATGATAGTATATCGGAACAGGAATTATATGAGAAAATGGGCTTCCCAGAAAACTGGAGAAAGATAACCAGATATAGAAAACAATAGTGTATTAATTGGTCGGGATCAAGCCTCCAAGTCCCTCAAAATTTGGAGGTTCTTTTTAGGATGTCTTGTTTTTAGAAAGACATTGACTTTTAAGTTGCTTTATGGTACATTTATTTTAAATATTTGAATATTGACATCCGTAACCTATGTATAAAAGGTAATAGGTTGAGCAAAAGAAGAATTTGTTCTGTCTAGTTAAGCGCACGAAGAGAGCGCTTGATTAGGCTTTTTTTATTTTACTGGAATAAGGGGGAGTAGAGATGAATGATAAAAAAATGTTGAATACTATATATCCGTACCTTGTTCTTTATAAAAAAGGATTTACCATCAATGACATATATAACAATAGTGAAGTCTTTGCTAATTTATGTGATGAATTAGTAAAAGAAAGTAAGGGGAATTGTGATTTAAATATAAAATTTGTAATTGATGGTAAAGAATGCTTTGAAATTAAAGCATCAGCAAACGATATTTGTTTTCAGGTTGAATTAACTGATATTGATATTGATTTGTTAACAAGGTTATTGTTTGGGCAAATTCGATGTTCAGATTTCCTATATAAAAATAGTAAACTCATTAATAATCAACAAGTTTTTGGAAACGTTGAAAAGATTAGAAAAGATGCACTTCTGTCTTGGAAAAGATTTATTGAAAGAATCGGGTATAAAGAAGACGATTTTTTTATTTCTGATGAAACCTATACTGCTAGGAAAATAATAGATGAAGAAAATATTTTATGGTGTTACAACAAAAGTTGCACGGGCAAAACATTTTTGGGGATATACACACTCACTTATTGTAATTATTCCAAGTTTGTATACAATCCTTCGGTTGAAAATACCTGTGATATTAATTTTTTGAAGATATTAGTAGAATATGGTGTAAATTGTGCACTGTTGATTGATGATTTGCAATGTGATGTCGAGTTTGCAAAAACTTTATTAGAGTTTATGGCAAATCATAAATCAGGCATACAAAGTAGGAATCTTCATATTTTTGCTATTAGTTGGTCATCTTTAGTACAGTCCGTAGATTTCTTACAATACAAAAAGGTTGTGCCAACGATTGAAACAAAACCTCAAAAGTTTATTAATATGATGAGAAACAGGTTGAATAATCAAGAATTATTGTCAATTTGTGAAGATAATCTAGCTTTGATAAGTGCAGCACTAAGGTTGGAAAGAAAACATAATTGCGATATAAGAAATAATGCTGCAGAATTATTTAGATGTTTTATTCAGACAACAGATGAGGAGCAATTAAAATTAATTCATATAATGGCGGTTTTGGGAACATATGAATTCGAAACTCCAAGGCAGTTTATTAAGAATTATGGAACTTTATATTTAAAAGACGTTATAACAGCTAAGAGTGATGGAAATTCCATCTTTCTTGCACATCGTACAATTTCAAATTTTATTGCGAGATACATTGAAAATAATTGTTCGGTTACTGTTTATGAACGTAAAGAAATTATTAAAAGATATATAAACTATATTGATAATCGAAAGAAATGGAAGGCATTAATTCATTTGATTGGTGAGAATAATCAAAGCGATGTATTATCAGTTAGTCCAATATGGAATTTGATGTATGAGTTTCAAAGTAATTTGAAAAGACAAACGAGTATTGATCCATCTTGGGAGAATACACCATCTTCAATGTATTTTGTGATATCGACAGCAAAAATGTTAGGGGTAGTTGAAGAATATAAGGAAGTTATTGAGGCGTTGTGTTCTAATTTTGTTTTAAATGAGGAACAAGTTGTTATTAAATATGATGATTTGCAAACCACATTTGATTTTATGAAAATTAAAGAACGTATGATAAAAGAAGATGAAGAAAATATATTTATGGATTATGAATGTGGAAAAAGTATTGATTTGAAAGAGATTCATAAAAATTGGCTTTATGGATTAATGATTGGATTGAAAAGTATTCTAATAGACTTTGGATATAAAGACTTAATCGATAGGATTGAAGTAGAGCTTATTGAAAATCAGAAAGAAGAGGGATATTGGTATCCAAAGAGAGTTCCATGGGTTACTGCGAGAATCTTAATTGGATTAGCAGAAGCGGGATACACAATCAAAGATAGCTTTATAAGAAGGGGGACAGACTATTTAGTTTCTACAATAAAAGATGAAAAGTGGGAAGCACATACAGGGGGATGGAATAATGCGTTTGAGACATCGTCATTGTGTTTAGAAGCTTTGATTAAATGCGGTGTGGATTGTGAAAAAGGTTTAATAAATGATGTTGTGAATTATTTGCTGAGAAATTCAAAAATGTGGATGACAGAAAATAATGAAATTGATGGAGCAACTACAGCATGTGCATTATTAAAAATTCATGGAATCCAAAAGTCATTGTTAGATTATATAAATGACTTGGCAAAAAGAAATATTCATAATATTGTAGGCGAAATGAGTGAGTTAGACTATAATAATATGCAAAGTTGTAAAACAACTCAGATTGCTTATTATGTAATAGAATTATGCTGGTACATCCTTGAAAAGGATATTCCTAATTTATTGGATGACTTTATTGTTCGTTCAGAGTTGGAGATGGAGGTTAGAAAAATGAATAATATTCAAATATTTATTTCGTATAGCGAAGATAGTCCCTATCATATTAAGAAAATTGAAAGAATTGTGAATTACCTTGAAAAAGAAGGTTACGTTGTATACTTTTATGCGAAAGCCCCACTGGGAACTAACAATATGGAATTTATGCAGAAAATTAATAAATGTGATGCAACTATTGTAATAGGTACTAAAAAATATAAAGAAAAGTCTACTGAAATACAAGCAGGAGGAGCATTTTTTGAAGCGTGTGTATTATCTAGAGAATTTATGAACAATAATTATGAGAAGATTATACCGATTGCATTTGATGAATTTAATGAATCATTTCCAGAGCCTTTTGCTATTAATAAAGGTATGCGAGTTAAACGAGTTGATCAGAGATTTTTAAATAATTTGTCTAAAGAATTAAAAAATAAATTTTAGGAGGTTGTATTTATGTATGATTATGTAATTATTCACGGTAGCTATGGAACACCATTTGAAAATTGGTTTAAATGGTTATTTGAAAAATTGTCCGAAGAAGGGAAAAGTGTTTTGGCGCCTCAATTTCCTTGTGGTGATGTTCAAAACTATTCTAATTGGGCGAAAGTAATGAATGCATATAAAGGGTATATAGGAAAAGAAACATCATTCGTTGGACATAGTCTAGCTCCGGCATTCATTACCGATTATATTTTGGATAATAGTTTACAGGTCAAAAACTTGTATTTTGTTGCACCATTTTATGGGCTTATCAATATACCAGAGTTTGACAAAGTGAATAAGCCGTTTTTTATCTATAAAGATATGAAAAGGATTAACAACTTGGCAAAGTCTGCAACGTGCTTTATTTCAAAAAATGATCCATATGTTCCTAATCAATTATCTGAAGAATTTGCAGATTATATTGGAGCAAAAAAGATATTTGTAGAAAATGCAGGACATTTTAATACTGCAGCAGGATATACGAAATTTGAAGCATTATTGGAAGAGATGATAAAAAATGGATAATGATAAGATGAATTCTTTGTATCAAAAGTTCATTGTTGAAGGACATAGTATTTCATTAAAGGAGTGTGTGGGTGGATATCCTAATGCAAATGATTGTTCGTGGTATCATGGCAATTGGATGTTATTGCGTTATTTGGGGGTAGTATCTAATCCATATTGGCATGAAAAATTTTATCGCAATGCGTTAGAAAATGTTTGTGATATAAAAAAAGATAATCTTCTTGTTGCAGGAACGGCAGATTTTTCCATGCCATTATTGTGCAGTGAAATAGGGGTTAATAATGTCAGTGTTTGTGATATATGCAAAACACCGTTGAAAATATGCAGTAGAGTTTCAGAATATTTAAATCTTAATTGGAATACATTCGCACATGATATTTGTTCAGAAATATCAATGAAATATGATGTTGTTATTAATGATGCATTTTTGTCAAGATTTAAGAATAAAGAGATACCTTTAAAAGGGATTGCAAACACTTTGAATTCTGGTGGATATTATGTCACAACATTGAAAATGGGAAAATTGAATAGAGGCGGAGAAGTTGAAGATTCAGTAAAAAAGCATTTTATTGAAAAAGTAGAGAGAAGGTATTTTGAGCATTCAAATAGTCTTCCTGAAGTTTCGATTCAGGATATAGCTAATGAATATGTAAAGAAAATGTCTTCATTTCCTGTTAGTGGGGAAATGGAAGTATACCAACTTTTTGAAACGGCTGGATTAAAAGTTTTGTTGATAGAAAGGGATATTGTTGAAGGTGAATATGAACCTTCAGAGTATTTTAGGATTATCGCTCAAAAATGAGTAGAATCAAGCCTCCAAGTCCCGAAAGATTTGGAGGTTTTCTTCTGCCCATTTTTAGAGGAAAGTAATTTCCGAAACAAACAATCTATGGTATAATATCCTAGAAGTTATCAAGGGATAGGTGGATCATAGGGAAAGAGCAGAACACAAATCACAAATAGGCCAATCTGGCTTATATCTCAAAAACAAATCTAATCTTTTTCTATGGCAGGTGCAAAGTGATGCATTATGCTTTATTTTTGCAGGTCCGGAAGGGGACTGTTGCATTATTTTAGAATCCAGACTTAACGAATAAGTCATGGGATGTGCATCTTTATTGCGCACTCATGGCACTGCGAAGCTGTTACACTCCTGACACGACAGAAGAAGTAACTGAGAAGTCAGTTTGGTGTAAATAGTATAAAAATAATGGATTCCGTACAAAAAAGTTCCGAAATCAGGAATTTTTGTACGGAATTTCTTTTATTTGCGTACTTGGCGAAAATAAAGCATTTCTATAAGACAAAATCACCTGCTTTTGTATTTTTTTCACCGATATTAGCGTTTTAAATACAAGAAAATTCGTAGGGATCTGCAATGATGTATATTGGCTTCACCGTCTTCGATAGGAATGTCGAGTGAAAGCGTATCTCCGGCTGCATGATATTTGCATGCGATGCAGTTTCCATCGCATTCCCAGAGATGTTTTTTGCTACACATACAACGATGATGGTGCTGCTCTTTATGACGGATGCGGTCGGCCTCCTTATAGAAAGCATCACGTTGTTCCTTTGTGACAGAGATATTCTCTCCTGTAGAGCGAAGATAGATGAATGGTGTACTAAGATTTTCATGATTTGCCATAAATTTTCCTCCTGTGATTGGCTTTGTTGAGCAATCGTAGGGGCATTTGGCTATCACGAAATTCTCATCTTCCTATCATCACAAAACGTTGCGTGCAATTGAAAAGAAG
>UMCI01081157.1_pt1 | contig 11312 bp, 8 predicted proteins | sample 1964211 | NCBI WGS metagenome assembly UMCI01 (sample SAMEA4835966, study PRJEB28245) | human gut metagenome | biome: gut microbiome; material: fecal sample | place: Denmark | collected 2008 | reverse complement strand
CGCATCATCCGTGCCTAAATAATTATAAATATCTGATTCTCAATTTAAGTAGAAAACAACATTATTTATATCCACTTATATGCATAGCAGTTTTACTCCCAATGCCAGCCGGCTCCATATCGCCCTCTTCGGAAAGCGCAATAGCGGGAAATCTTCCCTGATCAATGTGCTGACCGGGCAGGATACCGCTCTTGTTTCCGACACTCCCGGAACAACGACCGACCCCGTACAGAAAGCAATGGAAATTCACGGTATCGGTCCTTGCCTGTTCATAGACACTCCGGGATTCGACGATGAAGGCAAATTAGGAAACATGCGCATCGAACGTACATGGAAAGCCGTAGAAAAAACCGATATTGCCATTCTGCTTTGTGCAGGTGATGCCTCCATAGAAATACCCGAAGATGCGGATTTCACCGAAGAACTTCACTGGCTGGAACAACTCAAAGCAAAAAACATTCCGACTATTCTGCTTATCAACAAGGCAGATATACGAAAATCCCCCGCATCACTCGCTACCCGAATAAAAGAAACTTTTGGGAATCATCCTCTCTTGGTCAGTGCCAAAGAGCGGACAGGCATAGAACTGATACGCCAGGCGATTCTGGAAAAACTGCCGGAAGATTACAATCAGCAAAGTATCACAGGCAGATTAGTAACAGAAGGAGACCTCGTCTTACTGGTTATGCCACAAGATATTCAGGCTCCTAAAGGGAGACTGATTTTGCCACAAGTACAAACCATGCGGGAACTGCTCGAGAAGAAATGTCTGATCATGAGCTGCACCACAGATAAATTATCAGAAACATTGCAAGCTCTCGCCCGCCCTCCTAAACTAATTATTACAGACTCACAAGTATTCAAAACAGTCTACGAGCAAAAACCGACAGAAAGCAGACTGACCTCTTTTTCTGTTCTTTTTGCAGGTTATAAAGGAGATATCGGATACTATGTAGAAAGTGTCTCAGCCATCGAAAGCCTGACAGAATCCTCCCGCATACTGATAGCCGAAGCTTGTACACATGCCCCTCTATCCGAAGATATCGGCAGAGTAAAGCTCCCACGCTTATTGCGAAAGCGGATTGGAGAAAAGTTACAAATAGACATCGTGGCAGGAACCGATTTTCCACAAGATCTCACTCCCTATTCTTTGGTTATCCATTGCGGCGCCTGTATGTTCAACCGCAAATATGTACTGAATCGTATCGAAAGAGCCAGGCAACAGAACGTACCGATGACAAATTACGGAGTGGCTATTGCTTTCCTCAACGGGATACTTAATCAAATAGAATATTAAAATAAAAAGAACATTTGGTTGCATGCTTCAAGCATTTGTCTTATATTAGTCACGCAATCAAATATTTATTAACTTTAGACATAGACAAATGAAAAAGAGAACTATGGCTTTAGCCATCTTTCTGGCAACCGGTGTTACTATTCAAGCACAAGACAGACTGACACAGTACAAAGTCCGGAATGCCATCAGCGTTCGTACCCCCATTATGAACGACAGCATCAATCCTAAAGGAGAAAAACACACTAAAAAGATGTTACTCCAAACCCCAGTCGTACTGCACTTACCGGATACACCGATGCAGTCACTCACTACTGACACAGCAGGGTATCTAAGTTTTGAAAAAGCGGATAAAGACAACAAACTTTACCTGGTCAAGACGCAGATTCGTGCAGAGCGCTTCTTGAAAGGGAAGTTGAAAATCACCTCTCCCGTCCGCTGGGAAGTCTTTATTGACGGAGCCTCCAAACAAGTGAAGGATGCGGCAGAGGACAGTATCACTTCCGGATCATCACGCGACATAGCCCTTAGCCTGGAACCCGAACGGGATTACGAAATTATCATCAAACTGCTTTCTGCTGCCGATGACAAAGCCACTCCAACGCTGAAATGCGAACTGATCAAAGACGAGAAATTCAAAGACATTCCCTGCAACTTAGATCCGGAAGCACGAAAACGTTTTTCCCTTGACAATACAGTATATGGAAGCCGGGCCATCGCTGTTTCTGTCTCTCCCAGCGGAAAATATCTGTTGACCCGCTACTGGGACAACCACGCTGCCAAACGTTCACGTACCTATTGCGAACTGACAGAGCTAAAATCCGGTAAAGTACTCCTGACCAATCTCAGAGACGGTATGAGCTGGATGCCGAAAAGCGATAAACTATACTATACAGTAACTGCCCTGGCCGGAAATGATGTAATCAGTCTCGATCCTGTCACACTCCGCGAAGAGACTATCCTACAGAGTATCCCTGAGCAGAGTTTCACCTGGTCACCCAACGAAGATTTCCTGATTTACTATCCCCGTGAGGAAGGAGTAAAGGAGGATGGGCCTCTCCGTCGTATCGTTAGTCCGGCAGACCGTATTCCGAATACTCGCGGACGGAGTTTCTTAGCTAAATATAACCTGTCCGACGGAGTTTCCGAACGACTGACCTATGGTAACCACAGCACTTACCTGCAGGACATTTCGCCGGACGGAAAATACATGCTATATAGTACCTCTAAAGAAAATATCACTCAACGTCCGTTCTCTTTATCCTCACTCTATCAAGTAGATCTGGAAACATTGAAAGTCGATACTCTCTTCTACGAAGACCGTTTTCTGGGTGGTGCAGGCTATTCACCGGATGGAAAACAGTTACTGCTGACAGGCAGCCCCGAAGCCTTCGGCGGCATTGGAAAGAACTGTGGCGATCATCCTATCGCCAATGATTTCGATACCCAGGCTTTCATCATGGACCTCGCTACCCGTAAGATACAACCAATCACCAGAGATTTCAACCCCACTGTCAGCCCCTTGCAGTGGAACCGTGGAGATGGTTGCATCTACTTTAACACGGAAGATGAAGACTGCAAAAACATCTATCGTTATTCACCGAAAGACGGACGTTTTGAAAAACTGAATCTGGAAACAGATGTCACCACTAACTTCGCTCTGTCCGAGTATAATCCGGGCATAGCCGCTTATATCGGTCAGTCGGATTACAATGCGGGAGCTGCCTACCTCTATGACATGAAGAAAAAAACGTCCCGCCTGCTGGCCGATCCGATGAAACCGATTCTGGATAAAATAGAATTGGGAAAAATAGAACCGTGGAACTTTACCGCTTCCGATGGAACTGTCATCACAGGTAAGATGTGTCTGCCTCCGAATTTCGATCCTAACAAGAAATATCCGATGATTGTATATTACTATGGCGGCACGTCCCCGACTACCCGCGGAATCAGTAATCCGTATTGCGCGCAATTATTCGCTTCACGTGATTATGTAGTATATGTCATCCAGCCTAGCGGGACAACCGGCTTCGGGCAGGAGTTCTCCGCCCGCCATGTCAATGCTTGGGGGAAACGTACAGCAGATGATATCATCGAAGGTACAAAGCAGTTCTGCAAGGAGCATCCGTTTGTGGACGATAAAAAAATCGGTTGTCTCGGTGCTTCCTATGGAGGCTTCATGACGCAGTATTTGCAGACACAGACCGATATTTTTGCCGCAGCCGTATCACACGCGGGCATCAGTGATGTAACCAGCTACTGGGGTGAAGGTTATTGGGGATATTCCTACAATGCTATCGCCGCTGCTGACAGTTATCCGTGGAAGGACCCGGAATTATTCACCAAGCAAGGCTCTCTGTTCAACGCCGACAAAATCAACACTCCATTGCTGTTGCTTCACGGTACGGTAGATACGAATGTACCTGTCGGCGAAAGTATCCAGCTTTTCAATGCGCTGAAAATACTTGGCAAAACGGTAGAACTTGTAACCGTAGACGAAGAGAATCACTTTATTTCCGATTACGACAAGCGAATCAAATGGCATAATTCTATTATGGCATGGTTTGCACGCTGGTTGCAGAATCAACCGGAATGGTGGAATGAAATGTATCCGGAACGCCACTTATAATAGAAAATTCGTGCAGCATCCTTTGCGTTCGCTGCACGAATTATTTTTTATCCTAAAACGCATTCTAATCCAATTCTACCTCTATGGACGCTGGATAAAGTCGTAGGGGATCAAAGAACGCAGCGCAGCTGTTGACTATGTTCTTCAAATCGGCTTTCATTTTTCCTTCAAACACCTTTTTGCCGTTCACTGTCAAAGTCACCTTTTCATTTAAATCAACCAGTTTATCACAGAGATAAATGATAACTTTCCCCTTGTGTGCCTGCATATATTTCTTTGCAAACTTCATCTCTATTCCCCATCGGGGATCTTTCTCTATGACTTCATAAACAACCTCATTTACCTTCAAAGAAATATCATTTCCTGAAATATTCATCTCATAATAAGTACGAGACTTCCCTTCTTCATCGGATCTTTCCTTCACATACAAATTATAAAAGCCCGTCCGGTAAATTCCGTCCATTTCAAAGTTCTCCCAACTTACATATCTGGGATAAGGATTACGGACATATTGCTTTAGCCAAGGAGTTGTCGGACGATAATCAATGCTGTGTCCCATTCCGGGAATCAGTTCTATCTTATGAATAAAATGGCCAGGACGTTGATGTGCCAAACTATCAAATGCTTCCAACGCGTATCCGGTCAGTGTATTCCGATAAAATCCGGTATCTTTATCCCCTGTCCGCAAAGAAAAAGCGATGTTACTACAATTCTCTGCCGGAGCATTCTTCAAAGGTTCCCCTCCCGCCATCGGTCCCGCTGCAGCCCAATAATCAGCATAAAACGAAGCCAGACGCTGACTACCATATCCGCCTTCCGAAATTCCAAAGACATAAACTCTATTCGGATCAATCTCTCCCAAGAGCAATGCTTGCCTCAGCAATTTCTCCCAGGCAAACTGTTTAGCTTTCTGCCACCAACGATAGTAATCACCTTCATTCGGAATCTGTGGAATAAAGTAAACGGAAGGAGCATCATCAAAATTCCGGCAAATTTTCAACCCTGTACTCCATTCCCGCTCCTTAGGGCCCGAGCCATGCAGATAGAGAAATAATGGAAGTTCAGCTCCTGTTTCAACCGCTCCTTTCATTCCCCAACAATAGGGCATCACAGCATTCGGTTCCAAGTTTTCAGGAAGTTTCCAATAACCGGAAGAATTAGATGAAAGTGTATCCAAAGCTATTAATTTTTCTTCCTCAAAACCAGCATTTGCCTCTTTCCACAACTGCCATACGGCATCACGATACTGCTCCACTTCTGACAGTTTCAATGACTTTCCTGCATCAAAGGTGGTTGTTTTACCAGAAAGGTATTCAGAAAAGAACGTAACAATCTCTTTTCTTACTTGCGTCTTCACTGATTTCTTTGGATAGATCTTATTAAACTCGAATTCATGAGCTGTCGAAGAGACAGTAGTGACAGCACAGATAATGCCTAAAAATAACGTGTTTCTAATCGTATTCATATAACTCTGGATTTTGTCGTTTTTCAAATATTTGCCAATGATTTAATGTTATATACAAAGATATTAATTAATGCCCAGCTCTCCCTGCTTTTTCCGTTTAATCTAAAGTGAATATCTTTTGTTTTTGAATAGTATACTCATGATTTTTATCTATATTTGTAATATACTATAAATGTTATGCTTATGCAAGATATAATAAACGGACGCTGTGGTTGGTGCGGAACTGACGAGCTGTATGTGAAATACCATGATCAGGAGTGGGGAAAACTGGTAACCGACGACAAGACGCTGTTTGAGTTTCTTGTGCTGGAGAGTGCCCAAGCCGGATTGAGTTGGATAACCATTCTTAGAAAACGTGAGGGATATCGCAAAGCTTTTTGCGATTTCGACGCTGAACTTGTAGCACAAATGACCGACGAAGATGTTGAAAGGCTGATGCAGTTTGACGGTATTGTGAGAAACCGCCTGAAAATCAAATCGACAATCACCAATGCAAAGCAATTTCTCGCCATACAAAAAGAATTCGGTAGTTTTTATGACTACACACTTTCATTCTTTCCCGACAGAAAACCAATTATCAGTACCGTTCGTTCATTGAGTGAGATTCCTGTATCATCTCCCGAATCCGATACCATGAGCAAGGATATGAAAAAACGAGGATTTAAATTCTTCGGAACTACGATTTGCTATGCTCACTTGCAGGCTGCAGGATTTATCAACGATCATCTGGCAGACTGTATTTGTCGAAAAAGATAAATACAGATAAGTTTCTTATCCGAAGTAAACACGAAAGTCAATATTTAAGAACTGCCTCCACAGAATCTTCACATTCCATAGAGGCAGTCTTTATATAAAATAAGAAAATCGCACACTTAGAGATTCTCCATCCAATCTATTTTATTTTTGCAATCAGTTCTTCCACCGAAACAAGATTCTGTTCGCCAGTCTCCATATTTTTCAGCATTGCTTTGCCTTCATTCATCTCGTTCTCTCCTACAATAGCAACGAACGGAATATTCTTCGCATTGGCATAGCTCATTTGCTTCTTCATCTTTGCCGCATCCGGGAAAATCTCAGCACGAATACCTGCCGCACGTACTTTTGCCAGCATATTCATAGAGAAAGCAGCTTCCTTCTCACCAAAGTTCACGAACAGCAATTCTGTACCGTTTACAGCTTCTTTCGGATAAAGATCCAGTTGATTCAAGACATCAAAAATCCGGTCTGCACCGAAAGAGATCCCGACCCCCGACACTCCAGTCATACCAAATACTCCTGTCAGGTTGTCATAACGACCACCACCGGTGATACTACCGATCTGTACATCCAGAGCCTTCACTTAAAAGATAGCACCGGTATAATAATTCAATCCGCGAGCCAAAGTCAAATCAAGTTCAATTTCATTCTGTAAGCCCATTGTTTCTAACGTACCCAGAATAAATTCGCTTTCTTCCACTCCTTTCATACCTGTTTCGCTAGCTGCCAATACACTCTTTAAAGTAGCCAGTTTTTCAGCATTTGTTCCGCTCAACAAAATAATTGGCTGCAATTTGGCAATCGCCTCATCACTGATACCTTTCTCTTTCAGTTCCGTATTGACATTCTCCAAACCAATCTTATCCAGTTTATCAATAGCCACTGTGATATCTACGATTTTATCAGCTTCCCCAATGATTTCAGCGATACCGGAAAGAATCTTGCGATTATTAATCTTAATGCACACACGGATATTGAAACGGCTGAATACTGTATCGACAATCTGCATTAATTCTACCTCATTCAGCAAGGAATCACTACCGACCACATCGGCATCGCATTGATAGAACTCACGATAACGTCCTTTCTGCGGACGGTCTGCACGCCAAACCGGCTGTATCTGATAACGCTTGAACGGAAAAGTAATTTCATCACGATGCATTACCACGTAACGGGCAAAAGGCACCGTCAAGTCATAACGCAAACCTTTCTCACAGAATTTGCTTGCCAGCTTAACGGCATTACGACTCAATAACTCTTCATCCGTGATGCCTGAAAAGTAATCTCCGGAATTCTGAATCTTAAATAGAAGTTTATCACCCTCATCGCCATATTTCCCCATCAGTGTAGAAAGCATCTCCATCGATGGAGTCTCTATCTGCTGGAAACCATACAGATGATATACATCACGAATCGTATTGAATATATAATTACGCTTCGCCATTTCTACCGGCGAAAAGTCACGAGTTCCTTTAGGAATACTTGGTTTTGCTGCCATGATATAATTACTGTTTAGTATTTTAATTGCGCAAATTTACTGCAAATTTCCGAGCAACGCTTGCATATATCCGAAAAAATCGTCAATATTGTAAAAAACGTGAATATACGTATTATGACTAAACAAGACGCCTCCACCGTCTTTGAAAACGATGGAGGCGCCCTAATAATTATTAAATTGGCTTCTTAGTCTCTTCTACCCATTGCAATCATAATATAATAAATCAATGTAGCCAACGAACCCAGTGCAGCTACTACATAGGTATATGCAGCAGAACGAAGAGCATCTTCGGCTTGTGTATGATTGTATGAATTTGTAATGCCGGATGAACTTAACCACACCAATGCACGTTTACTTGCATTGATTTCTACCGGCAAGGTGATAAAACTGAACAAAGTGGTGGTAGCAAACAGAATGATACCAATCCACAACAATTGCGGAAACGTATTGAATAGTAAAATACCACCCAACAACACCCAAGTCATGATAGAGGACGAAAAATTCACTACCGGAACCAAGGCACTACGCATTTTCAATGGAGCATACATGCGAGCATGCTGAACAGCGTGTCCACATTCGTGCGCTGCCACGGCAGCCGCCATGATACTATTACTTTCGTATACACCTTCACTCAGATTCACTGTTTTGTTAGCAGGATTGTAGTGATCGGTCAACTGACCGGGTGTATGAGTTACTTGTACATCATAAATTCCATTGTCGTGCAGCATCTTTAAAGCTACGTCGCGTCCTGTCATACCGTTTCCTGTCGGAATTTTGGAATACTTCTTGAATTTGTTCTGCAAATTCATCTGTACCAACCAACTTGCTACGGCAATACCAATAAATAATACCCAGTAAGACATCATATACTTTTCATTTTAATTATTACTCTATATCTATATAAACAAATTGTTTGCCAAAAATAAAGGGAAACTACGTATGTAACGATAGTTTCCCTATGCTTTTATGAAGAATTAGCTAAAAATTAGTCAATTGTTAGTTCTACAACGTAATCAACATCTTTGGGTATCTCTGCAAATTCCAGCAACACACCTGCTTTATTTTTAGAAAAACGGACGGGAGTACCATTTTTAAATAGCACTGCCTTCTTGACTTTCTTGTCTGCCAAAGGCAAGAACAACGCCTTATCCTGCAAATTCAAAATGTGTACATATAGTCTGTTCCCCTTCTGCGTCGTCACTCCCCAATCGTGTGGAGCAACTACACCGCCACGGGTTCCATATATCGTTTCACCGTATTGCTTCATCCACTCTCCCACTTCTTTCAACCGTTGTACGGCTACCTCCGGAAGTTCTCCGTCGGGTTGAGGACCGATATTCATCAGTAAGTTCGCATTCTTTCCTGCCGCTTTCACCAAATAATGAATCAGTGTCTTCGTCGATTTATAATTCTGATCTGTAATCTTATATCCCCACATGCCATTCATCGTTTCACATGTTTCCAAAGGCAGATGGCTAACACTTTGTCCGGAAAGTCCTGCTGTATTTTCTCCGGGCAGATCACGCTCAAATATCTGAATATCTTCACCGGAGAAGGGAGTCTGATGATGATTGTTTCCTATCAGGCAACCTGGCTGTAATCTATGTATCAGGGCATATTGTTCCGGCAATTCCCAATTAAAGTCAGGATTTCCATCCTGGTCCCACCAACCGTCAAACCAAATTGCTCCTATCGGACCATACTTAGTCAGCAACTCCGTCAGCTGATTATTCATGAATTGATAATAACTTTTCCAGTCTCCTTTCGGATTCGAACGTCCCGTTCCCCGTCCTGTACGTCCCCAGGGATAATCTTCCCGCGTCCAGTCAAGGTGAGAATAGTAGAAATGAAGTTTGATTCCCTGTTTGCTGCAAGCAGCTGCCAATTCCTTTATAATATCCCGTTTAAAAGGAGTTGCCTTTACAATGTTGAAATCCGAATACTTGGTATCGAACATGGAGAAACCATCATGATGGCGGGAAGTCAGACAAATATATTTGGCACCCGATGCCTTGATGGCAGCCACCCACTTATCTGCATCAAATTTGGAAGGATAGAAGCCACCTGCCAGTTTGGCATATTCCTTATAATTCAGATTATTGTTTGTCATAGTCCACTCACCGGTGGCAAGCATGGCATACAGTCCCCAATGAAGAAAAATTCCGAACTTATTATCCTGAAATTCTTCACGGGCTTTGAGATTTTCTTCACTAGGTTGGTAGGAAGGCTGTGCATAGAGCTGAGAAGATACTCCCAGACTCATACCTATTAACAATAGGAAAGAGATGAAATGTGTTTTCATAATGCGTTATAGTTAATATTGGGGGTAAAGAAAAAAAAGCGGAGTAATTTCCATTTCTCCGCCTCTCTCATTAAGTTATAGAACAAAGTTATTCTTCTATTCGACAGAATAACATTTCTTATTCTTCAGTATACCGTTCGATAGTCTGCGCTCTGTCCGGTCCAACAGATACAATCTTGATTTCCACACCAAGTTGTTCTTCAAGGAAAGTCAGATAAGCGTTGAATTCCTCGGGGAATTCGTCTTCACTCTGCATCTTTGTCATATCTGTCTTCCAGCCCGGCAGCTCTGCATATACAGGCTCTACACCTTCATTGATGTCGTATGGGAAATAATCTATCTCTTCGCCATCTATTTTATAAGCTACACAAGCTTTGATCGTATCGAATGTATCGAGTACATCGCTTTTCATCATGATCAACTTGGTAACACCATTTATCATTACAGAATACTTCAAAGCTACCAGATCAATCCATCCGCAACGACGTTTACGTCCTGTTACTGAACCAAATTCATGTCCCAGTGTGCACATATTGTCACCAGTTTCGTCGAACAGTTCTGTCGGGAACGGACCGGCACCTACACGAGTACAGTATGCTTTGAAAATACCAAACACTTCACCGATACGGTTCGGAGCTACTCCTAAGCCGGTACATGCGCCTGCACAAACCGTATTGGAAGAAGTTACGAACGGATACGAACCGAAATCAATATCAAGCATAGTTCCCTGAGCACCTTCGCAGAGAACGCTCTTGCCATCTTTCAGATAGTTGTTTACTTCATGTTCACTGTCCACAAAATGGAATTGCTTCAGATATTCGATACCTTCCATCCATGCTTTTTCGAGTTCAGTGAGATCATATTCATAGTTCAGACTCTTCAGAATTTGTTCGTGACGAGCTTTTGCCGCACCATATTTCTGATCGAAGTTATGAAGAATATCACCTACACGAACACCATTACGGCTTACTTTATCCGTATAAGTAGGACCGATACCTTTACCGGTAGTTCCTACTTTCGCATCTCCTTTAGCTGCTTCGTAAGCGGCATCCAGAATACGGTGCGTCGGAAGAATGAGATGAGCTTTCTTAGAAATGTGCAAACGCTCTTTCAATGGGTGTCCCGATGCTTCGAGTGCCTCAGCTTCCGCTTTGAACAATGCCGGATCGAGCACTACACCATTACCGATAATATTTACCTTATCTCCCTGAAAAATACCGGAAGGAATAGAACGAAGTACATACTTCTGTCCTTCGAACTCAAGTGTATGACCGGCATTCGGACCGCCCTGGAAACGAGCGACCACATCGTACTTAGGTGTTAATACGTCGACTACTTTTCCTTTACCTTCGTCGCCCCATTGTAATC